>Ga0065711_1001491_pt1 | contig 42863 bp, 15 predicted proteins | sample Hoacrofraction12_FD_59098 | JGI IMG/M metagenome (GOLD analysis project Ga0065711, IMG submission 59098) | Hoatzin crop microbial communities from Cojedes, Venezuela - Epithelial fraction 12 v2 (version 2) | ecosystem: Host-associated > Birds > Digestive system > Esophagus > Crop | place... | reverse complement strand
GGGGCGGGGGGAGGACAACACCAGGAAAGGACTTAGTAGGAAAGCATGACCAAAAAACACAATAACAGGTAAAGTGCTACACAGAAGTGTGAAGGCTAGCTGTAAAAGAGGTAGTTGGGCTTGGTTACAAATAAGTGAGGGGAGAGCAGAAACTGAAGAGAACAAAATTAGAGAAAGCTTTACCAAAGAAAAATCGTGAGATGGGGAAGGGGCTCAAAGAGAAAGAACGTGCAGTCTTGGACAGTCCAGCTCTCAGTAGCCAGTAGACAAGCAAGGCAAGGATCCAAGAGCAAAAAGCAGTTAAAATTAGTTCAGAACATACACCTTTGTCACTTATGGAATTTGTTAATGTCCCACTATTGCAATTGAAATTAAAGGATTTGAATGATGCTACTTCATTCTGTGTCTCTCACATTGACAGCAAGCACTCGAGATCTGTTTCACAGATCAGTCAATAGTGCATGCACTGCAGACACAGCTTGTGCTAGGTATGTTTTTTAACATAAAATAGTTTGTAACAACTTCACTGCATCGTTCTTGCACTTGAACTTTATGAAGGCCAGCTGCATAACCTGGAAAACTGGGAAACCCTGACAACACCTCGATTTCGGTTGGTCTAGTTAAAACAACTTGATGCCTTGAGAAATTGGTCTGATCTTTTGTGTCACACAGTGTTGTCACTGGCCTCCTGCCCTCCATTAGCTTTTCTCATGCATTCCAAGATTTATTCTGTTATTCTCAGTGAAGTTTGTTACATGGTTTGTGAGCACACCAGTGCTCTCGCTCATATGCACACAAGCCTGGAAAGGTCAGAAGTCACAGATGTTTTGGAAAAAAACACAGAACCCATGACTTCCATGAGATCTGCATCTTACTCATAGTGCAGGGAGGCATATACATCCTGCACATGGAATGCATCACATTTAACTAATTTAAAACATGATTCACGTTTCTCATTTTTGCACAACTCATTGCTGTTATATAGTGGCTTCTATCACACTGCTAACATTCAGATTTAAAACAAAACAAAAAAGCTCACTACGAAGTACTGTTCCTCATATATGAAACCTTGAAGGCATGGCCAATGAAGAATGTACCATTCCAGAATAGAAAAGACTGAACAATGCAGAACACTCACCTACTGCTGTATCATACCTATAGCAGGTGTGCCTAGATCTCATTTAAGGGCTGCCACCCATATTGATGTTTATTTAGTGCAGAGTCAAACAAAGAATTGCTGCCTCAGAATACTTACAGCTTAATTCTTCTACCAGTCCTTAGGTCAACTTAGCCATTGCAAGTGACAATGACACGTTCTGAAAGCAGAAACAGGGTCCTGAAAAGTAAAGACATGAGAGTTTTAAAATGCACTGAACTCACCCCCAGGGAGAGTTAAGGATGCCTTATGAATGCCCTGACTTAGCCCAAAGTTTTGTGGTAGCATTTCACTTGTCACCCCTTCCAGTAACAGCTTGAGGAGCATAGAGCCATTGCATCCAATTTCATCTTTGATATACTCTTTACACAAAGGGAAGGCCTATGTATCTGATTATGCCACCTTTTGCAATGTTTTATAGAGGACTAGCAGCATCAATGATCTGTCTGCACTTAAGCACAGCATTAGGCTTACTTGTATGCCAAAATTTCTTAGCTGGAATTTGAATTTCAGAGCTTGAATTCAGTTTGTTTCAAAAACGAAGTCTGGAGCACTGTAGAAGCAGTATTGTGTTCTTAGCTCCCTTTATGTTGAACATGCAGAGCAATATCTGTATTAAGGAATAGACCAGCTTCTTACATGAAGTTAATAATCCCATTTGTGGCCCAAAAAAATCCACCAATAGTGAGGAAGTCTGGCACACTCTACTTCTGCAAGAAGAGTGTTTTCCTGTCCATGGATTGCCTATGTTGCAATCTAAATAGACAAGACAGAGGCAGTCTGGGGCAGCAACAGTCTACGGAAACAACAAACACAACTGCAGAAAACACAACAGCTCTTAGCAGTGCTTTGGTTTTGTTCTCCCTTCTGGGTGAGGATTTAGATGGGATGGAATGGAATAAGCTAAATAGGGATGGGTGGAAAGAGCCGCCAAAGTGAAAAGCAACCTGGACAGAGATGAAGAGAAAGTCTTGGGGCAAAGCACAACTGATAGAAAAGCAAAGGAAGGAGAACATTGAGTAAAGCAGCTCAAAGGAATTAGATTAAGATTGTCAGATTCAGAAAAACACCTGCAGCAGTTTACTTGGCCTAGGGTACTGCCTAAAAATACAAACAAGTGAAAGATATTTCACCTTGCTCCACAGGGCCTGGTTAGGTGACTGTCTTCAGAGGTACCAGATATCACTTGACCAGCCACTGGGGTGTGAGGAATGACCTGGACTATGTTTCCTGCTTCCTCCAGCTAAGTATTATGACCTGATTGTGCAGACAATAGGGAGTAGTAAGTCACAGCTATAGTTTCTTCCTTCTACTGCAAGGTAGCATGCACAGAGGGTCCAGGAACCCTTCAGGCACAGTGTAAAACTATAGACCTAATCTGCAGGTTATATTGCAACAGAAAGGCAGAGGAAACGTGCAGCTTGAAGCTAACTTCCTCCACCCTGTACCAGACAGTAATGTGCACAAGGTGACGTGCAGCATCTGCAGCACATGAACTCTCACACTGCATAGCATGATGACCTCTCCATGCATCAGGCTTGAAGTGATCCTCACAGCCACACTGGGACTTGGTTTGAGGGCAAGGAAAGCTGGGTGAGAGGACAGAGCTTGCAGGGCACCACTGAGATGGGTGTATACAGGAAAGGCAAGAAGTCATTCAGATTTGCTCAAACTTTGGACACTGGAGGACAAGGGGAAAAGACGACATGGCAGGCTTAAAGACAGCCAGTGAGGTGTGGTCAGATGCAGATGCTACAAGACTTCAAAAACCCTTTCTATCTGAAGTCTATGAAGAGCACATGGGTGGTATTTTCTTTGATATGACGAAAAGGGGCACAGCTGCATCTGCAAGAAATCAGGCTACAAAATTTGTTCTACAGATACTAGCCTAAGTTTAGTTAAACTTCAGGTATATCGCAAGAAAGATCTCTTCAGAAAGACCAGTGTAGAAACTCATGAGCTTCTCTACTGATTATTAAGGGACTCTATGAGGAGGTATTTGGCTTTTTGAGTAGCTGTTGCAAACTAGTAGTGATACATCAGAATGACTAGGTAAGAAACTTAGGTTTTCAAATACACTTCTTAATGTTAAAATTCACTAGGATACAGAAATAAGGAGTCTTTTACTGGGAACAGAAAAAAAGAAAGGTCCCAACAATTCATGAAAATCACAAGGCCTCAATTAGAACAAATCCAAGATTAAAATGCATGCTTGTAAACATACATGCAGTATTTATATCAGGGGTAAAAGGCTTTTAAAGCAGTGTTGGGAACAATACTACAAATTGAAGAGGAGAAAAAACAGGTACTGAGTAACAGGAAAAGTGTTTTTACTTGTTAGATCTGTGACTCTACCTTATGGCCTAAAATATTTGTGCTGAGACACTTTAAAATGTGCTAGATGGACAAGTGGGGAATAAACCTGTAAGAATTTAGGCCTAAGGGATGACTTTTGCAAGTCTTCCGCTGCTGGATCTGAGTGAGAGGAAGGATTTTTCACAAAAGCAAGAAAAAGCTGGCTTCCTCCTCCCCCACCCCCACCTCCCCCCACTTCTGCTCAATGGCCAAGATAAGAGGTTAAGAAATTCAGATTCCCCATGCATGTATCTTACAGACACACTTTCTGTTCAAGTCTTTTCTTTTCCTTTGCAGTTCCTGTAAGTTTCATAAGGCTGCCTTACACTAAAAAACCAGCTCAAGTGAGCTGTGCATGGTTTATAGTCAATACATCCATAAACCAAACACACCAAATGCTATAGCGCTTGCTAAAACTCATCCAGGCGAACCTTAATTAAAAGAAAAGAAACCTTTGCAAACAGCATGTCTCCAAGAGGTGAAAGGTCCCCATGCTGCTCGGTGAGGAAACACCAGGGCCACCTTTAAACTTTAGAGTTTTATTAGTGCCTTTGTCAGCAGCATGTATCTGTGTGTTGTGTTTTAATGGAAGCTCTGAATTTGCCTGTGACAGACTCAAAACAGGAAATTAACACCCTGCGGTGTGGCGGCAAAGCCTCAGAGGAAGCAGCAGTGGGGTACATGAGGCCGAGGATGAACAAAGACCCATAAACATAACGTCACCCATAAAAGTCACACTTTAAGGCACAGGAAGGATACTAAACAACACTTGGCTGCATTACACACTTGCAGTAAAAAAAAACCAAAGCCTCAGGCTGAGAGTCAGAACATTTACAAGGCACTTATTTTTCTGAATATTTGCTACGGTTTTGTATTTTGAGCAATGTAGTTCAAAGTTAGGTATAGGAAATACCCAGCAAGCTCTCAAATGTTATGTTTCCACTTGACATGTGGCTCGGGGCTGAGAGATTGCTTTTTATCTGCCTCCCTATGTATGTGGGTTATTTCCTATTCGTAAAGGATTCAACTTTTCTGCAGGCAGCTGGATGGATTTCTACTGTTACCATGGTATTGCTGACCTTTAACATGGGGCTGTTAACATGACCTTTGCTTCTTTCCATTTCTACAAGGATGTTTCAGTGTAAATAGTTTGGAAGCCAAATAGCACTAGGAGATTCCTCCTCTGAGGGACAGGAATGTAGCTAGCTCAGCGAGGAACAGGGGAAGAGCTGCAAGCTGATAGCCAACAGCTAACAGCAATACAAAACTGAAGTGGTATCTGGAACGGAGCTCTTTTCTGCAGCTGAGATATCTAGCAACCGGCTTTTACAATGCTTAATGCTACCTGTGAACTGCCCAGTCTTGAAAGTAAATGATAGTGGAGACCATAAGTAGTTGCAGTGGCCCAAAGGCAGACTCTGTAGGGCAGAACATCTGACAGTTGTTTGAGTGGGGTAACAGAGCCTTAGGATGAAGAAATATTGGCAATATTGCTTAAGACAGCTATTGTAACTCCTCGGATTTTGAAAGTCTGAAACGTTGTCACAAACAGGGAGGATGTTCACTTTTTACAAAAAGCATACATTTTACAGCATGTCAATTAAAACAACACCAGAAACCACCTAATTTAGCACTTTAAAAACATAAAAGAGGAAAACTCACTCTTGTAGCCTTTATCTAATATATTCTTTGCCTCAAGCAACTGTTAAAATAGTTATATAAATTCTCATTCTATTAACTTACATGAAAGGCAAGTCCGAAGTTTCATGGAGCAGCAGGAATTGCTGCTGTAAATTAGACCAATGTGCAGTCTAGTGCAGTGAGGGGAACTCTAAAAGATTTCTGCCAGACTCCTCAGGCATGAACTGATATTTTGAACACTGTAACAGTGGTTAGAAGCTTCAGGAAAAGGTGTGCTTTACTGTAAAATGTTTTGTTCACCACGGGATTTTCTTCTAATCCTGCCCAGATTTTGAATTAATTTTTCAAGAGAGACCAAATAATACCTTAAATTCCATTAAAATTCGATGAAATTTATGTGCCTAGCATCCTAAGTCCTTCTGAAAATCTAAGCTTTTATGTTGGGCTTATGCCGTAGAACATGAGAGGGAGATGTTTCTTGTATAACTCAAACAGTTCAGATTATACGCAAGTAATAGAAACCACCTGTGGATCACTGCAGTCAAAAATTTGGGGAGGGGCATTTCCCCTTCTTTTTTTAAAGTGGGGTTTCTAATACATTTGTGCCTTTTGTAGTCTGTCTGTAGCCTAACTCTTGGGTGAGCATCAGAGCAGCCACAAAGCTACCCTAGTTTTCACGCCCGGTGGCTGGTCCCAACGGGCTACCCTATGAGCAGCTGCAGCTTGGTGTTCACGGAGAAAGAGAGCTATGCAGAGAGCGCACCAGCTGCAGATTCCCCTGTGCCTGGGAAATCCCCAGCTAGGGAAATTAGTCAACATTGTGTTCTTCAGGCTATCAGAGAAGCCTAGAGGTGCTAGATCGGTTTTGGGTACATCTCTGGTGTTATCCAAGAATTTCCACCCATTATTAACACAAAATTTGTTACAGAATTAGAATAACTGCACCGACTTTGTATGGATTGTCTAGAAGTGACTTAAGACAATAAAAAAGGATAAAATCAAATTACTCATTTAAATCGATAGCATTTTAAGAGTGTACTGCTTGTGGATTTCTACTTTCTTTTTTTGTAAACACAGAGGATTAAAACACTAGAGACGGGTCCAGTCAAAATGTCATCTGGCCTCTGGTGGCTTGAATGTGGCTCGCCACATGCAGGTTTTATATGATACTCTGCTTTTACTGATACTAATGCAAAAAGTCAGCAAGAGGAAAGTACCAAAGTAAATGTAAAATCCTTCCACTACCAAACAGGAAGCAAAGCAACACCGAGAAGCTATGCTCTTCACCATTCAGATGAGATGTTATTGAGCAGATTCAACCCAAACTAAACTTGTCTTCACAGCATCCTAAAGACATGTCACAGATTCAAATGGAACCTAAAATTGGTACAGAGTGTTTTGTCTCTTCGCTCTATATCCTGACCTACGTAATGAGATCACATTGCTGTTAGAGTCAAATGCTCTCTCTCAATGCTGTTGCTATGNGAGGCTACCAGAAGCTGCCAATACCTTTAGTGAGGCATTTTAAATGAAAATCTGTGTACTTTTTTAACCGCCCTTTCTATCACCGTGCAATGTCTTACAGTGTTAACATTCTGATACGGTGATTACTTACCTAGTAAAAAGTAAAGCTGTGCCTGATTTCACAACATATAGCTGATAAGGGGATACATATAACATTAGAAATGTTTTGTTGAATAGAAAACTTGAGATGGGAGTTGGGTCCTATGGGCTTTCGAGGGGCTTATATAAAAATTAAATTTGGAATAGACTCCAAGGCCTCACTTGTCACATTTTTACAAATGACAATCTAAATGAACCCCCAAATGCCAAATGAGCAATCCTAGCATAAAATCTAGTGACGGAAGGCCAGATAAGCCACCTTAGAAAGTTAATTTTAACAGGAGTAGGAACTTAAGAAAAAGCCATTTTCAGCAAAATAAATTGGTTAGAATGGTATGTTGTTTCAAAACCCAGTAAGAATCATCTTTGGATAAATGTGTTGTAAATATGTTCACAGGACTAAAAACCCCAAATTTTACTGAGAATATAGTGTGAAAATGGTATTTGCAACCAGCTGGCACTTATCAGTAGGCAGCTCTACTGTGAGAGCTCAGGCAGTCTTATTCCTTAGGTATGTGTGAAGACCAGGGTATACATCCACTCTGAATGCTTACTCTGTTGCCACTGACACATGTAACTCTACTGTTCCTTTAGTTTCTCAGGCCAACATTTCTACAATAAAGTTGCTCAGATAATCTGGAATTACAGTAAGATCTGGTGGTGCTATCCAAACTGCGTCTACCATTCATCTTCAATAAGAGGGAGGACAGAAGGTAACTAGATACAACCAAGATATATTCAAGCTTAGTTCAGATCAAGGGTGTAATGCAAAACAACTGGACTGCTTTTTTGGCTCAGATTATTATTTTTGGCCCTAGCAGACCTAGTGTTCCTGCACTGATTTTTTTTTTTTTTTGAGATCTTTATAAATTCAACCAGCATTTACTTCAGAGGGCAGACTGATATATACCCAGGAGATTAACTGCAGAAATCTCAGGACAAATTTCCTTCTTCAGAGGAAAGTTGAAGCCTAGAGATTGCCCCTTCCATTGCCAGATCTCAGCTTCCCACTTCTTTTGCCAATATATTTGGTGAAAAAAGTGAGAGGGGTAAGAGAAGTAAGAAAAAAAATTAAGTAAATGGAGGTCAGGTAGGTATAAACTAAAACAGATTTAGTGTTTTTTCTACTTAGCTTGCAACTTTTGCTTAAAACTTTTTCACTCCCTTTGGTACATTTTAATCTCGGAGACAAGACCAACACATACAAGCCAGCAAGAGCTGAAGCTTTTCATCCAAGATCAGAGACAATCAGTATCAAGGCTGCAACTAGAGCTCAGGTTTGCACAGTCCTGGTTTTGCAGTGACATTTCTGGGACACACTGTGTCCCAAATGAGCCTTTTGGACTTTCTCGGCATTACAACCAAAATAGCCTTTTGCATGTACAACGGAACCGGATTCTCCTGCATCATAAGGAAAAAACAAGATCATATTCGCTGCCATCAGAGGGACATCGGTTTATTGCAGATGTTAGGAGAATCAGGTTTAGTATCATGTTTTTCTGTTGAGGAGTCATTCCCCAAGATAACAGACAATCTCCTTAAGTTTATTACTGAGGATTATTTTTGGTCTATCAGAGACAAAATCCAGTTGAACTAATGTAGAATAAACCACTTATTTTTTTCTAGATTGTCTGCTAAAATAGAGTGGTACTTGAGTTCAACAGCTCATTAATTTAACTTAAGCAATTGTGCTTTTGCAGCATGAGGCTTCATAAGCAGTTCAGACAGACTTACTCCTAGATCTAGAGAAGACATTTAGGGAAACATTACTTCTGAATGAATTACATAACACTTTATAAACCTTTTTCTTAACTATCATCTTTGCCAAATAGCACCTCATTGTAGTTCTTCAACCTTACAATAAAAACATGAAGAACTTGTCTGGCCACTAAGAGTATTCACATAATGGGATTTTCAGTCTAGTTATATATAAGCATCCTCTAAGAGGTTTAAACCACAAACTTTTACTGCAATATAAAAAGGGACTGTGCAGGACTTTCTAAAAACATTTGTGTAGAGGTATTAATAGCTGTCTTGGGGAAACTCCCCCCATGTTAATAGAAATAGCTGTTACTGCCCATGCTGTGCAAAGGCTCGGAGGAATTTATTATAAATATTCTTGTAACTTACTCTGTTTGAATGTAGTGGTTTTCAGAAAGACATTTCAATAATTGGGAAAGTCAAAAAGTGAGCTGATAAAAAATAGCAGCCTTTCTCACCAGTACAAACACAGGTAGCAAGGACTGCCCCCCAACACAACACACATTTCTGCCCAGGAGAACACCTGCATTCTACCCTCCATTCTACGAGATCAAATTGCCCCTTTCCCTTAGGATTTGTGACTGAAGCAAGACCATTTCTCAGTTTCAGGGACTGCATTCTAATTAGCAAATTATCAGCCCAGACTTTAGGATTCCTGAAAAAATTAGATCTAGGATAATGAGGGGGAAAAAATTCAGCCACCAGTGTAAATCTATAGATTTTGATGTTAACAGATGGCATTTCTCAACTGCGATAAATTACTGCAGAGACTGCAACAGAAACCTTGTACTCCCCAAAGGCTTCAGCTATAGTGTCTTCTCTTGTCTTATTAGTTGTTCCGAAATAAGGGGAAGGGGTCATGAATGAATGACGGCCAACACATTTTTATCATCTGTCTCTAAAGTACCAGGTGTAAGAATGGGAATTTAATAGTGAGGGATATTTAAATCAGATGTTATTTATGCTTATGTAAGGTTACTGTTGTTACCAAATTTTCTCCAGCGTTTCCTTGACACACGTTCTCAGCTTTCTAGAAATTTGGCGAAGTTTATCAACACCAACAAAGGAAGTAACATGAGAAAGAGAAAACATGAAACAGCAGAGATTATGAAATATAATCTATTTTGTTTCATTTCTGGGAAAGCCATTCACAATAAAACTTATTGTTGAAATCATACTGTGTACCATTAAATCTCTCAAGAGTAGAGCTCTTTACAGTTTTCAGGACTTCTCACATACAACACGGGCTGCCTGGGAAAGAGAAATCCAACTAGTTTTGACACTTCAGTTGCTGTTTATTGATGCTATCTGCCTAAATATTGCACAGCAGTGAAAAAAATACCAACATTCTATTGCACAAATATCACTAAAAATTTTAGCGACCTGCCAGAATGCCTTCACTTGAATTCATCTTGAAGTCATCCAAAGGAATAACCTTTAAAATTACTAGTAGTTTGTTGGGTGTCCAGCCTGAGTTCAAGGAGTCATGGAGCTCAGAATTTCATGAGGAAAAAAAATAAACCAAGGAACTGATCAGGAATATGACTGTCAGAGTACAAGGCAGACTCTGAAAAGTATAAACATACAATTTGCAAATTGTTGTTTTGGGGGAAAAAAAAAAAGCTAGGCTTCGAAAATTACTACTGTTAAGAGCTCATGGGGCCAAATTGTCAATCCAATTATATATACATACACAGATGTCCCTCCATCCACACAATGAGTAACGAAAAGCAGGAAACTGGGATGCAGGAAGGTTTTGTTCTTTGATTTTCTTTCTCTTTCTAGTTTTACTTAGCTTGGAAGATCAGAAGAGATATTTACAGCAGTGGAGAACATAGTTCTACATTTAACTATATCCAGAGACTGCTCTTTATAATGAATTGAAAACAAATTTCTAGTTCCGTAAGACTAATGAGGATGAAGTTTTTCCATGCCATGTGTTTGACTAAACCAAATTTGGAGGAGGAAGAAAGGGAAGAAATTTAATCAACGGCTCAGCTATTTTTAAGAACGAGGGACATCAAAAGTAGGTAGGTTTTGCAAAGCTCAAATTCTATCCACCTTTTCTTTGAGCATCCCTAACATTTCTAGACTTTTGTGTGGGAATATTACATTCCACAAGAGAAACCTTTGCAGAAGGATGGACCTTTGTGGTTCCTGTGTACATTTACCTCAATCCTGCCACACTAAGCTCTCGCAAATGAAAGATTAAAAAAAGTCTTCACTTGTACCTAGAGATATTTTAGCTGTTAACATTTGCTAGTCCCTCTTCATTTAGCAAACTGCCATCTCTCATCAGGTCAAGCTGTGTAGACTATTCAAATCATGAAATATTAACATACTCCATATACTTAAAACCTCTGCCTGCAACTGCCACACAATATCTGAATTCATTCCAGCTTGAGAAGCAGATGAATCTGGATTTAGTCTTTCATTTCTTAATATAATACTTCTTTCTGTTTCCTTTGCTTAGGAAACTGATGGCAGGGACTTTGTCTGTTCTTGGTAAATCAGCAGATCCCTGAAGGGATTTAATATGTCTAAACAAAATTCCTTTGAACTGAAAACAGGGGGATGCTTAAGGAAAGATGGGGACACGATCGAAGTAACAGGAGGTTCTGGTCTGAAGAAGGGATGACTTTTGGGTTTTAGTGTAGCAGAGGAATACAGTGGTAAAGACTGGGAGGGGCTGAGCACAATCTAAAGACCCACAGAAGAAAACAGGAAAGTAAAGGTGGACACAAAAATAAGCATTGGACAGTCTGTGGGCTATGACTGCAAGGCCCAGGACACATGAGCAGTGGAGCAAGGGAAGGAACGGGCAGCACTGAATCTGGGTGGACAGTGCATTTACAGCAAGAAGACACAACTTGCCCGACTGAACAAGAAATCCAGGAAGGGATCTGTGATCTGAGAGCAGGCAGAGTGAGAAACAAGGAGGCGAGTTGGACAAGCAGCTCAGAGTCAGGCTGACCAAGGGGTGACTGCAGGGACTGACACATGAAAGTAGGAACAAGTTAAGAAAAAACTATCGTAAAGACAAGAGAAATCTTGTGCACAAATGGCGCAGAAGAGTTTGGGCTTGCTGAATGAAGCCTACTGTCCTACAAAGCCTGAAATGGGACCCTGGGTACCCACATTCACCCTTGCTTCCATATCCATTGATATCGGTGGAGCTGACTAACAAGGTTTAGACTTCATTCCATGCTTGTACTTGTCTAGACAGAATAACAACCTGCTATGACCACTGGTCAGTCCAAGGTAGCTTCAAAGTCCTGCTGGCAAGTCATCTAAATTGTCTGCACTAAAAGGATATTACTATTACAAAAATAACAGTTAAGAAATGCAGGAAAGTCTCTGTTCACTACAGAACCAGTGTATGGAACAGAGATGGCACTCTCAGCTCATGCTGATAACACACACCGGTGCCTGCACACCAGACAACACAGAAGATTGCTATAGGGAAACCTTACATCAGCCTGCCTTTACGACAGGGACTGAATATTGTGTGAAAAACAATGATGATTTTAGTTTAGATTTAAGAACTACCTCTTAATGGCTTTGCATGGATGTAATTCATCTTATGTGAATTCTCTCATTTACCAGACACTGAATGCTTCCCTCTGCAATCTTGATTGCCCCGAGTTTTACTCAATTACTTGGCAGCAAGTTTATATATATGGCATCCAAATACATACAACCTCCAGTTCTCCACAGCCTGAAAGTCAATGGCAGTTACACAAGAAGTAGAAACAAAGAAACCTATGACCACTTGGACTGATGATCTGCACTAACTGAGAAGAATTTTACCCAGCAAGTCCTGCTGCAAGTCCAAAATACCTGACTAAACTAAGCATATTTTTCAGAAAGGTATCCACTGTGGAGGTCAAGGTTTCAACTTATGGCAAACCCCTGGCATCATTATATAAGTTACTTTCAACCTGAACTTGTTCATTACAATTTTGCACTCAGTATTTTGATATGAACTCATCCAACTTGTTTTTTCTTACCAAAGTTCACCAATACCAATGAATACAAAGCCAGAGATGGTAAAAACTAGTATAGGTGAAGTATGTACCATGCATTATTTTAAATACTTTCTTTTCTATTAGTTCCAAAGCAGTAGTTTACATGTGACCCATCATACCATTGGTGAGCACCAGAGGTCTGAATCTGCTTTTAACTACTTGAAAAATGCAAGTTATGTAGTAAGATTTTTTTTAAGATACTTTTTGCTTTTTTTCCTATTGCTCGGATATCAAGATTGGGTGTGAAAGGTTTAAGAAACCTTGCTTTCATTTTACAGTGTCAGAGCAGGACAATAAGCAATTATCTATGCTTTAAATATTCATTAGAATAAAAAAATTACATCCTTTTATTCAAACAAAACTCCTACTTGAGGACAGTCAATTTTGCTCAAAGAGCTTGAGGCTGGCCTACAGGCTTCAAGGTTGGAAGCCCACCATATTTACAGAGTTCGTCAAGCAAAATAGTCTTGCTTCTCTGCTGATAGTTAAATGGAGAAAGCTACCAGAGAGACATGTGCTAAGCAAAAGGGACAAAAACAAAGGTCTGTTTACACTTCATACTCAAGGCAGAAAACAGTAGAAAAACAGGAAGGCACATTTTGAACCTGGTACCCATTTGGTTTCCGTATGTGGTTTCACACTTCTGAGGTAATGGACTGATGTTAAAACGCCGCGTGATTACACCTTGCTGCTCATGGCACAGTTACACTTGAGGAGCTGTGGACCACACTGTATGGGCATACAGCAGTTCTTGCACAGGCTCTACCTAAACAGCAATAAAAATTCTAACTGTACCAGTTGGTGGCAACCATATGATATGAATGATAGAATACAGCAAAGGTAAATATTTCATATAAATGGTCACATACAGATAACAGGAGAAGAAATGAAAAGTGGTGGAAATAAAAAAATATATATGAACTCAATGAGAAGCTAGAAGTTGCATGTTTTATGCTCTGCCTTAGCAGTCAAACAAACTGTAGTTCATCCAGTGCTACTGCAAATATCACTTTTTAAAAAAGACCCGTAGTTACAGGCTTTTAAATTTTTCCAAAAAAAACCAGAAAATCAGGCAGGGGTAGGGGAGATTGGGGATGACTGCTTCCCGCAACTTATCTGCTTGTCAAATGACAGTGCTGAAATTCTGAGCTGCCTATGGTTTCTTCTTTTAAATTTAGGTCAGTGCTTTAAAACTCCAACTTGCAGGATTTGGAGAAAGGTTAACATATATTCAGGAGTTCAGTATCTAGTAACACAAGAGAAAGCATATAGATTTACACAGCTTTAGTCTCAACAAGTGACAGCTGAGGACAGTAAACACAGCTTAAAGAACTACAGCATGCTTAAACATCTGCTTAAAAGTTATACCACTTCTCAAAGATTATCACTATGACCAATACATTGCATCATTTCAGTCTCAGCTCAAAGTCCTTCTGTCAAGCAGAATTCCCATGCCTTTTCCCACCTGTGCTGTTTTCTGCAGCTCCAGCTCCTTGCTGTGTCACCTGCAATCAATTAATTAAGCTTCTACCTCCAGCTGTCTCAGTCCCTCTTTACAAATAATGTCTCCTGTTCTTCCAAGGGTGGGAGTGAGGCAATACTAGCAGAATAGCCTCTTATACTAAAAGGTTATCTTTGCCTTCCATTTACCCTAGTCTTCCTTGCCACGTCCCTTTACCTTTTTACCCCTCAAAATCTCTGTTCTTCAGTTCTTCTCTGCTGATAGAATTGTGAAGGCCACCTCAGCTGGCGCCCTTGCTTAGCTTGGTGAGGCTGAGGAACATCAACTTGCTCAGTCTGGAGAAGAGCTGGCTTTGGGGGAGGCCAACAGCAGTTCCCCAGTGCCTTTGGGGAGGTTGCTGAGGGGATGGAGCAAGGCAACGCACAGCGCTATCTGTTGGGATAATGAGAGACATTGGGCATAAACTGAAACAAGAGAACTTCAGACTGAATGTAAGGAGAAACTTTCTACCCCATGAGGACAGTGAAGTGGGTTGCCCAAAGTGTCTCTGCAGTCTCTATCCATACGGGTTTTGACTATCTGTCTGGATAAAGCCCTGAGAAACCTGGTCTGACCTTGGTGAAACCCTGGAACAGATTGCCCAGAGAAGTAGTGGAGGCCCCATCCCTGGAAACATCCGAGGCCAGGTTGGACGACACTCTGAGCCCTCACTGCAGGGGAGCTGGGCTAGGTGACCTCTAAAGGTCCTTTCCAACCCAAAGCATTCTATGATTCTATGACTTCCCAGTCACCCCTCCTCTCCCAAGTCAAAATATAATGATCTGTAATAGTACCACCTGTAGTTGCTTTACAAAACAAAAACAGTGCAAGAAATCTCTAACCTCTTTAACACCAAGCCGTCAGAAGCAGCATATTCATCAGTGGAAAAAGTCATTATCTTGTATTAGGTAGTAACATTGGTTATTGATGCACTAGGTGGGGCTTAGAATTTCCTGCTTGTTCAAAGTTCCTAATAGGTGTCCAAAAGCAAAGCTGTCACCTGGCTAGACTTTGCAAGCCAATGTCTTGCAACTAAGTCTTTTCAGACTGCCACAACCACGTCAAAGACAGGCCACATCCCTATATCTTACACCAAGCCATGTGCCCATGGTGATAAAACATTCTCCCAAAGACAGCCTGACCTTAGCAGCCGCACAGGTGCAGTTATCAATCAAGGTTTGTAAACACAAAGCCAACCCAGCTTCTTCATCCTGGACAGACAGAATGGACACCCTGGTGTTGAATAGGCAGGTGTCAATTGCTTCATCCCATAGCACCTGCTGCTGGCCAGCCCAGAGCTGGAATTCTAGGTTAAGAGATGAACAGACACACAAAAATAGGTACCTGAAGTCCTAGCTGCTAAAGGACTGGCAACATGACAGATTGTACAACTGGAGGAAGATCTAGAGAAGTGGACCAGGTTGTGATTAGAATTTAAATGGTGTAGCTAGTAAGAGATCTTATCCATTAAGCATCTGCCTTAATTTCTACTTTAGAAGAAGAAATTAGATTCCTGAACTATTGCTCAAGAGTTTATACAGAAACTTCAAAGTATGTTGTTGCTATAGCTCAGGAAGAGGAAAAAAAGTTGAAAGATCTAACAGCTCTGTATTGACATCATCTGTTTTAATGCAGGTTTCCTATGGGCTAAACTAGCCTAGGTGATTCCAAAGTTTGTATCTAAGTGGGCAGCTAAGTAGAGCAAAGAGGCCTGCTAAACACCCTGTCCTTTTTTTTAAGGCAATTAACCTGGAAGAGTGAATAAGCAGTATTTTTTTCTTGCATACACGGGGCATGGCCTTAAGGAAACAGGGACAATTACTGGTAGGCATTTTAATGGAAAAGCAACCATAAGTTCACACATTATAAGAAACCAGGAATCTGCAGAGAAAGGAGACAGAAAGATCATAAACACACAGTGCACAAAAACTTTCCAAGCCACATTAACAAGACAAAACCATAGGACATCAAGCTTCACTAGTCCTAGCACTCCTAGGATTACATTTGAATATAATCCCCCTCAATGAAACAAGCAGAGACACGGTAGAATACCAACACTAAAACCAAAACAGAGTATCCAAAGCATTTACAAGTGGTAAAAAGCATGTCCACATAATTAATCAGAACAAAGGATAAGAGGAGTTTCTGTTCTTCGGCGGTTCTGGAAAGGAAGACTTATTTTGCATTGGCAGAATACTAAGACTGTACAAATTGAGACATCATTAAAAAAAGCCAGAGTAGAAGCAACAGTTTTTTATTTACCCCACAACAAAAAGAGACACTTCAAGGACAAATGTTGTTTTGATAGAGTTCTACAAACATTTCAAGAGTAATTAACAGAATAGATACAGACCTGTCTTGATATTTCCAAATTTGCATTTATTACTGAAAAGTGGTCAAGGAAAGATTTTTTGCACCAATACCTACCTATAATCCTGAAATATACCTTTAAAGTATTTTTTTATACTTGGGCACACATGTTTCAAGGCTTCAAAGTCAGTTTTAATAGCATTCTTAAGACATATTCATGTTTTTTTTCCCATGCCAGTTTGGAGTATTCAGATACAACAGTGAAATTACTCCAGTCTCCTGGTTTACTGATAAATTTCATGTGCCTCAGTTTTTCTAAGTGGATTTCCCACATTTGCAGGCAGAAAGTTTCACAGAGCCAGGAACAGCAGTTAACTCTCCTAGTTTCCTGTTCAGTGACTTAATGAAGAGGCCATCCTGTCTCTTTTGCACATGTACATTGTATAATTCCTTTGGGGACCAAGGGGAGAGGAGATGTGTGTGCATACACACGTCCATATGCACCAAAATGAACTACTCTATCTGGTAATGCAGACCATTTTTCCATGGGAGCCCTGCCAAAACTGAACAATTGGCAAAAGATGTACGTTAGTATGCATTCATCCAAACATTCACATCTAAACACTGTACACGCACCGGGCTTTGCAGCCATTGGGTGAGGGACAGTGATAATAGCACCAGGATTCAAATCATAGTATTTATAGAGCAAATCTTGATCCATCCACAAATGCTTTATTTAATAGCTCACCTAACAGTCTGCATAATGGTCAGGTTTACTGAAATAAAAATCCATTTTACAAACCAGAAATAGGACCTATATTGTTGTCACAAAGCATTTATTGCCAATAGTTCTGATACCTCTTATCACACCCAGACTACACCAAGACAACCTGTTCAGTACAATACATTTAAGGTTTGTAGGTCCTTGAAATACAGACAGGAACTTAGAGAGCCTACCTATGGAGGTCAGTCACCCAATAAGATATTCAACTGCATCATTACATACTAAAACCCTTGACAAATCTGCTTCTTTGTTTGCCTATGGGCTGAATTGTAAGAGGAGGCTATTCAAACTTCCCTAAATCACATAGCTGCTGTGGGAATTTGTTGATGTTCACAGCAAGTGCTTTGAACATGTACTGTAAAGCTGCTATTCAAGTTCTAAGTATTCAGCAGGTCTAGGTTTGCTCAGAAATTCTTGAACTCTCAAGGAACCTGATCTAAGTTTCAACTGTAAGAAAACTTGAAACCAGTTGAGATTTGCCTGGTCACATATTTCTCTGAGTGTTAACATAACTGATAGTGATCCATTCTGATATATGTTCCACTTCCTTGAGTATTTTGGTTTACTTTCTAATGGTCAGACAACATAAATATGTGACACTGCTTTTGCAAGAGAAGCGTGCCTCTAACAAGTTGCTCATGTATCTTACACATTCATGTGTTTCGTGTATTGTAAGCCTAGTTAGTTCAGACGTTTTCAATACTTAATATATAGCTTCATTAGGAATCATCTTAGCATACATCCCCTGCGTTGAGCAAAAAAGCCTACACAAATATATACTTTGTTGTCTTAAACAGTGATAAAAATTGAGTCCAGTTATGCTATGAGTGCAGAGCCTTTCACATCCTCATTTCATCTGTCTTGCATAATGAACTTTCATCCCTGAAGAGTCTTGTGGAGTGTGGTGAAACTTTCCAGAGCTCACAGAATTGAACGTAGCTCCGGAGACCCAAAGCCAGCAGCAGATTCCCATTGAGTCACCACTTCAGACTTTGTCACTCAGCTGACTGCAGACAACTACATACCCACAGCATTACAGATGTGTTTCTGACTGTCCTTTTACAGCTAGGATGCACATTTTGTAGCCCGCCTGCCCCACCTAAATCTAGCTCTGTTTAGTAGAGACATTCAGCTTAGCGCTCACAGTATCTAAGCAAACTCCAAAGCACAGAATGGGACCTTGTCTCTCAACCACATCCATTTAAAACTCTCACAGAGCACAAGCTAACACAATGTTTAGCAATGCTTATATGTTAAGTACTGAACAGTTCAAAGCTACGTAAGTGACCCTTGTGCACCACAGTCAGAAAAAAAATCAGAGGCAAAAATACGCATTTTTCTTTAGCAATAAAAACATCAAATATTTTGCTGGAAATCATGGCATATCCACAAGCTATTGAAGTCCAGAAAAATCAGTAATTAATCCTTTTTCTGTATCCATTTAGGTAACTTTGCACCTCTTTTTCTCAGGTTCAGCTCAGCAGGTCACATTCACATCCAGTATCTCATAGAACCTGTCTATGAGGGACTTAATATCCAAATAAACTCTAAACATCATATCATTTTGAAGAAATGTCAAGTACAAACACATGCTAAGATTTTTCCTTCCATATACCTGGTATTGTCAGTATTTTTCTACCAGCAATAAATATCCAAGGTATGAGGCAAAAAAGATACAACATTCTTCATAGTAACTAAGAATAAGCAAATAATGAATCACACGGGTATCTTTGATGCCTCTTTTTCTCTACAGGGTGCTATTCCTCAAGCCTTACTTCCTTGGCCAAGCCTTCTCCTGCTAGAAGCCATCTTACAGAGAGCCACAAAACCTCAACCTCACAGCACACTTCCAGTCAAACACCCCTCTCTCCCTCCAAAGCCTAATTCCTACCATCATTTTTTGTGGCAAGTAGTCCTTTATTTCTTCCTTTATAAGATCAGATCTCCTCACAAATCACCATACAACAGCACCTTCCTGAAAACTTCATTCACGTGATGATGACTCCTTCTCCTCCTTATATGACCTTCCCCTGAGTGTTTTTATTCCCTACAGCTGTGCTCCCTCTGGCACCCTATGGTCTGCTTTCTACCCTTTCCCTGCCTTGTGTGTTGTTTTTTTTAACCCCACACCTAATCAAGTGTAGTTTGCCTGTACAGAGAATTTATTCTTTTTGCTATTTATGTGCTTCTGTGATTTATTCCTCCTCACACCTCTAACATTACCAAAGTCCCCAAAGACATTAAAAAGTGCTACTTAAAAAAGTTCATAGGAATGACCCGATTTGGACTTCTTCCAAAATAAGGTTGACAGAAAGTGGTGGTTGCAATCTGCCATGAAATAGAGGTAAAACTCAACTGTCTCTGAAGGAGCTGAACATAATGAAGAAATAGTAAAGATTATAAATGAAAAAAAGCTGTTAACTGCTGTGGCTTAGCTATTGCTTTGTAGTGCATTAACCTCTCCTGCAACACTGGCAGAAAGTTCAAAATTTCTGAAGAGGTGGGCAGACATAAAGGAAAATACTCTTTAGGATCTAGGGCCTTTTGCTTCTAGTCCACTACTAGAACTAGAGGCTTACCTCAAGACACCTTGAAGTCACCCAATTCTCCGCTAAGTTCAATCATTCACCTCTAACAAAATCACTACCCTTTCTGGTGTGTCAGTTTGAAGTACCCGAAACAGAGGAAAATAAAATCTGCTGGTCACTTTAAAATCTTTATCCTGTGACGACCTGAGATGAGAAATAACCAGCTTGGGTCCCTAATCCTGCAGCCTCTGAAAAACTGAGGTGTTGACTTTGAGCTCCCTAATAACCACACCAGCTGCAGTTGAGATGATTCATAGATTTTCCAGCCATTAAGATAATTCAATCTGTTTGAGTAATACAACACTTAAAGTCTTACATGGCAGTTCATGCAGCACAATGGCTCCCAAACCATGCTGTAATTTTACTAATTCTAGAACAAAGCCTAATTAAGTGACTAATACTGAAGTAAATAAATTGAAGCTGTAAGACACACAGACATAAAATTGTCTTTAAACAGAAAGTTCCTTGGCAATGGCTGAATTCCAGCACAGGGGTTCCTTAAAGAGTATTTTTAAAAGTCATCTGACTCTGAATTATCGTCTTTTCCTAAGCTCAGATTCTAGCCTGCAGTCACACTGGGGAAGAACAAATAGTTTTCGTTTATGCACTCCCCAGAGCATATAATCTTGGTAGGGCAGCTGCATTGCAGCAAGCAGGATGTTTTAAGATATATCACTGATTGCTCCTGATCTATGCAAGTCCTGTCACAGTAAAAAAATAGTCAAGTGAGACAGGAAGAATGTGGAGCTTTCAGCAGAGGGAGGTATTGACACAGCATATAACTCCAGGGGAGGGGATCTGAGACTGACTGTTTCAGTGCTTGGCTACAGTTACAGGCAATATATCCCTCCTCGGGCAGTATTTTTCTCTAAAAAAAAAAAAAAAGAAAGAAAAAAGGGAATAGCCTGCCCTTAAACAGCTTTGCTGATTTTGTTTTCCTGTTTGCAGATGTTGAGTTGCATTCTGTTGCCAGTGGAAAAAAAAATAAATGAGAGGGTGAGGGGAAAGGAAATAGAATCATAAATTTAAAGAGAGAAGCCTTTGGTCACTAAAAATAGCCACGGCAGATAGTGTAACTAAAACCTGCCTAGTGCCTACGCTGTCAGCGCAGCACACAGGGCAAAGTTACATAATATTTTCCACATTTATTTCAAGCAGGGCAGCCTGCCAGCTTGATAGATTTCTAGAAAGGGTGGGAGAGAGAGAGTGGTTTGATTCACAGACTGCTGTATTTACAGCTCACCCTACGGTCACTCTCTTCCCCTCTTTGGATGTTTACCTTTACAGTTTGCCAGACAACAGTGTGAGCATAACCCTGATATAGAAAGCAAGTCACTCTTCAGACTGTTTAAAGCACTACAGCTGCACAAGTTAGCTTTGGTTTTCTTGTTTTGGGGGTGCTAACGTGCACTGATTTGCTGAAAGCTCAATTGCTGTCAAAGTCCAGAATTTTTCTGTAGGAAAACTCCTTGACAAAAAGAGGAGGAGAGAGGGGACTTTCAGCTTCTGTTTCTTCACTGCTCTCACCTCCATCAACAGACTCCAGAACTGAAGTCTTTAGAAAGAAAAGGTTTCTGCAAAATTGTTGAAACAGAAGTTAATCCTGAATTTTCTCAGAAGGCAGGGCTGCTCTGATCAAGTACCTGGATGAAACCAGCTACCTAGTTTCCTGTGAGGAATTGTGAGGAAAGGTATAATTATATGAAAAACATTCATCAAGAACAGTCATACAAATGACTAAATGAACAGTTCTGTGTTATGTGTCACAGGACAATCCATAAAGCAAAGCATTGGCCTGTATATTTCCTGCATTTATTCTGTATTTTCTTTACATGTGGCAGGTTCTCCAATGGAACTTCTCAAATACCTCATTAAGATGTTATTATTGACAGCAAGCAATAACATTGCGGCTTCCCATAAAAGATAGACAGGAAAAATTACTAGAAAAACAATAAATAAAAAAGTCTGTTTCCTACGACCAACTTCCATGATGAGAAAAAGGGGGTGAAAGAAAAGGAAAAAATAGAACACTGATATCTCTGTAATAAACCCAGTATGTTGTCCATAAACCAGACTACAGAAAACAGAGGTTAAGATTATCCTTCCCTCTCTCTTTCATAATGTATGCACAGCACCATATATGACTCTGCAGGGATATTTGAATGAGATTGAATGGAAAAATGAGCTGGGCCAATTCTCACTAAACTGAAATGTACCTACAGAGTATAAAAGTTGTTAATACATTTATATAGAATATTAGTGTCGTCACTAAATCAAACTATTCCTCCAAAGCAAGTTACGCTGACCATGTTTTTTAAACAAAGATGCCAGCTAAATACCAACATGTCATAACATTAACCTGCAAAGAAGAGATGTTCCCAGACCAGCAAGGAGATAAAACAAAAGCACATTTCATGTAACAATGCAATGATATCAAATGAGGTGTAATATTTCCTCATACTAGTAACATTGTGTGCTTTGAGAGTAATGCCTTTGAGCCTGAAATCATCCTCCAAAACAAACTTTTTCCTTTCAACGTTGGTCTCATCAATAGTTTACAAGTGGATTTTACTGGGTTTGGTTATAATGTCCTCCCAAAAAAATGTTGGGGGTAGAACATCTTCAGAGACGATTTTTGTTTCTTATGACCATGTTTAAAAGGAATCCCTCAATTTCTTTTCTATCTTGGATGACATTTTATCATTTTCACATTTTTTCCAATACAAACTTGGAGAGTCTTCACACTGGCAAAATCTATAAATTTACCCAGAGAGAACTCAGTATCTGCTTTTTTCCCCTTGAAAAGAAGCCAATTTTTAATAAATTAAAATAAATAGTATTGAACTTACAGGATCAATTGTGAGCTAAAAAAAAAGACATCTTAGAATTTGGAAAAGGGCAACCAATTCACAAACTGATAAAAAGGAATAAATCATCTCTAACACAATAAGCAATGAGATTATGTAGCATCATCCAACTGTAACAGTTTTTTCCACAATGTTATATTGCCATTCATTGAGTTTTCTGGATATTTAAAGATCAAATAACGAAGAGTGGCAAGAAGGGAAAATAGAAGCGAAGGCATAAGTGCGCTGGGGGGGAAGAACAAGAAATCAGAAAAAAACTGAAAAATGAAAATTGGGATGTTTGAGGGGAGCTGAGTCAGACCCTGAAGAACAGAGAGTGACTAGGACAATAGGCTGGGACACAAACACACTGGTTCAATTCCAGGCTCGGCCACAAACTCTGCAGCAAGCTGTATGATTTACTGGGAGCCTCAACAAGCTAGTGGTGAAAGGGGACAAAAACCTTCCACCTCAGGGAAGGACTAGTTATGACTATGAGGCACAAAGTGTGTGTATGACCACTATGCTACAAGGTATGCCAGGGACATACTCCATTTGGCTTCAAATAATATCTGAGGGACAAGATGCAGTATCTGCACCAAAGTCAGTCAGCTCTCCTGAGGTGTTATCACCCCAGTATGACATTATTGCCAAACAGCAATACGCACTGCAGTTTCAGTGCAAAGTTTGGGGTCACTATGTTGTCCTCCTAAATACCTACAGTAGGTTTGCCAAAGTTCAGGTTTTGTACTTCTGCTGCAGAACCACACTAAATCATGGTTCTCTTTCTGGCAGTTGAACTAATGTATCTCCTCTGTGATATACTCTACCATGTAGAAGTAAAGCCACACATTGAACCATTCACTTAAAGGAATTTAAAGTAGAATATATATTGTATTATCTCTCAAAGGGAGAAGAATTTATCACCGCATTTCCTAAGGCACTAGTAAACAAGTTGCACATTGTAAATGCACGCTTTCCTTTGCTTTTGGCAGTAATTAAACAAAAGTTATTTAGCATGTAATTTACCTTCTTCTATTCCAGTCCTTTACAGTTCATATTCCCAAGTCTTCAGAAAAGGAAATTCAAAAACTGTACTACACAGTAGGACGCAGGAGGTCACCACGGTTCCCAGGGGAGGGCATGCCCTTTCACCATATCCTGACGATGTCCTCGGGTAGAAGCAGTCTGAGCACCACTTTCCTCACCCATCATATGCTCCTACCTGGCTGTTCTCAAAAGGGAAGTGTATGGTGAGAGCTGTGGTGTTGTTGAACAGGCCCTGGACTGGACGCGGGGAACCGGGACCAGCTGAGCTCAGCCAATGTGCTTCACTACTGCCCCTTTCACTGCCACAGTCTTAATGCTGGGATGTTGGGTTAAAGCACTGGGTTTTGACATGGCTGGATAATGTTGTCTGCATTTACTACAACTATTCATGTAGGACTTTCTATTTTAACTACAGAAATATTCTGTTAAACTAAAAAGTGATTGCAAACGTCAACTAAATTCAAAAATTTGAAATAAACTACTTCTGTTTTGATTGAGAATGATCTTGGGTCTTCCCAAAGGTGTGAGAAAACTCTTTTAAAGGTATCCCTCTCTATTGAGGCTGGGTTTCAATTATATATTTATTTTTATTACAAAGCTATATTGCTAGACTAAGGACTATTATTTACATAGTGCTATACATGTGTAGGGCACTTCAAAAACTATAAAGCAGAGTAGCCCCAAAAGCTCTTAATTTATTGACGTAGTGTTGCAAGGTGACAAGAGCCCTGAATTGCCACTGAAGCTCCTGTGTAATGGGAGTTCTCAACACCTTGTAGGAAATTAAGGAGACACATACTCGCTTAAATATAGCATGTTATATTGCTATAGCAGGTAATTTAATCTAGAAGAGCCAACAGAATAGTTTAGAAAGTGATATGAAAAGTTGTAACTCAGGAGCAATAGGGGTTTTTTGATAGTTGGGGCAATTTTGCCTTAGACATAACCAAGATGCCAGCAGCTTTGTTACCTCCATATTTAGCAGAGGGCTGTTAGCACTGCTCCACCACTATGTAAGAGGTTGAGAAGAACTCTGCCGTACAGTCTGTCACAACACAAAACTCCTCAAAACCAGAGTGCTGAATATCTTTAACACATAGTCATAATGAACTCACGAAGCAGTATCTGACCAAGATCATTCAAGACTGGTGTTGTCCAGGTAACACAAGTACTACCTATTAACAACGACACCATACAATTCTCGTTTCCACTACAATTCCGCCAGGAGAAAAAAGCAGAAAACATGTCTTTTCTAAAACCAATGATGATATGACCCGGGAAGACACATAACTTGTAATCAGGTTACTCCTTCTGCATTATCATAGATACAAAATATATGTACTGTAGGACTGTAGAAAACTGCCTTTGGCAAGGTGCCTCTCTGCTCTTAAATTCCTGAGCAAATGTGCTTTCACATTTGCCTCTGTGCTAAGGTTTAAAGGGTAAGGTGAGAACGTTGGTTCCCAGAGCAATATGAAAGTTGGATACCTCGTGACATTGGAGTTTGGCGTAAGCTGATCCTCTTCACAACTGGTCATAACACACTGTTACAGCAGCCCAGGACAAGGCAGTGACTGGCCTTTATGTGGTTTCACAGCATTACCAGACCAGCAGGAATTACAGAGCTTTCCACTGCCCAGTGCCTCTTACGTACAGATCTTGGGCCTTTCTCCTTCTGGGCTTAGACAAACAGATCTTCTCCCAAAGGGCATGCAGGCACTGGCACCATCTCACAAGCAGTTTGGACACCCTATGGAAAATTTGTCATGTATATGTAGCTCTTCAACACCACAGAGCATTTCAAGAAAGGGTTATAGAAACCACAAAACATAACCCCATTCTGTCCTGCACAGTCTAGCCTCAGCCTGACTTAAAATCTGACGTTTGCTTTCATTGGGATTCTTTGTAGAGAAAGGACTAATATGTGAAAAAAAGAGAAGAGATAAATGTACTGTTAGTACATGATGAATGCAAAGGAAAACAAAGAACTTCCACTGAAAAGAAAAATTCTCAAATTATATATTAATTATAGTAACACCTACATCTGGGTATTTGGAGTATAAACTGGATCTAACTTGGAGTCCAAAACTGGAGATTCTGCAGAAATGTGGCTAGATTCCTTTTATGTCAAAGACAAGACTATTTTTCCAGTGTGTCAAAAGATCAGAAAGTTGCACTTACGTTTTTTCACTCAGTTGTTTTACTGTACATTTGAGATTTAAAAGGCACACAACGCCACAGAGATTTAGAGGATACAAATTAAACAGATATTAGATTCTACTATCACAATTTGCAAATTAATTCAGGCTCACTAGGAAAAGCGCTTTGTAACAAACCATTGTAATCACAAAAACTGAAAGGAGATTGAAATCCACAACATCCAGACGACGTTACAGCCAGCATTAGAAGACATCAGAAGAAAGTACTGAAGAAACAAGTCTCCCTCTCTGCAACTTATGAGTGCCTACTGCCTAGACTAATACAACCTCATGTGCAGCTCTTCTAACCGCACAGTTCATCAGCAGTTTCAGTGGGCAGCAATAACTCTATGGCAGCAACAAGTCCTGGGTACCATCCTGAAAGAAATGGAAGTACAGATCCCAACCAGACTTTTATTCCTCTTCTTAGTTCTGCAAAATTGAGATACAAACCTTTAGGCCACTTTTGTGGTTCTTCCCACTTAGAGGCTGTCAGATTCCTTGGGAACATGAAAGCACAATTGCATTTTTTGAGAGGAAGAGAAAAAAAACAACTAACCAGCCATAAAATGACAAAAACCACCCATGTACTTTTTTTAAAAAAAAAAAAAAAGTGTAAAACCCAGTAAATGCAGGAGTAGGTAAGCAGGACAGTTCTCATCAAAACTCATATTTACAATGCAGTTTTCACCACCTAAACACCCTAAACTACATCTTCTTGAATTCAGTGGCAGGTGATCCTTTTCTGTCACAAAAGGTTCCCCCTGGATTTGCAGGTACATGTGCAAAATGAGCTGTATGATCTTCTGCCTTTGGGGACCCTGTGAAGTGAGCACTACACCACAGCCCCATGTACCCTGAGGGAAAACTATAACAACACCTTTGTTAAAGCTGCTCATTCCAATTTGTCAAAGACTTACATTTCACACATTAGGAACCCAAAGCAAAACGGCACCTTTAGGTACAGTCCCTTAATTTGTGGCAGCTGAGTGCCCTTCCTAAACGAAAACATATTCTCAGGGCGATGCATTCACTCCAGAGAACATCGTGCTACAAGCAGTAAAATAGCATGGGTAGGCACATCTATAGTCCACTAGATAACACTACTCGCACCTTCTCTTTTTCCACAAAGGGAACAGAAACATCCATCCCTCTTCTGATTCCACATAATACAAGACATATTACCTATTGTCTGATCATGAAGGTTGCGATTTTCTAAATCATGCAGAGAAAAAACATAGCTTGGCAAAGTATTTAAATCCTCATCATTTGTATTTACTGCAGATGGCAGGGAGTGAAATTCTGCAGAAGACACGACTGCTGAACACAAACCAGAAAGAAAAGAAGTAATTGCATATCTGCTAAAGAATCATCAATGCCTGCACCAGCATGTCTGAGAACTATTTCTTGGTTCAGTGGGCCATACCTCTAAGGAAATGGTCACTGTTTATTGAAAATCTGAACAAAATAAATGTACTTTTGGTTTGTATGCACCAAATGCAGAGGCAGCAATGAAGCAATGACAGAGGCTCACTCTGCAGCGTGCAGCAAGTGTGCCTCAGAGATCAAACCTCAGGTGCTACTGGAACAAGTTGTGCTCTTCAGACTCCCATAACCTGCTGCTATTGGCTGACTCGAGGTATCAGATGGAAATATCACACCGCAGCTCACCCAAAACTGCACCCACTCTTTCACGGCAACAGACATTTATGACTTGCAGTTTGCGTCATTTATGCCCCCTAACAACAAGAGCCTGCAAATCTGCCTGCATTTGCAAAGTAACCAAATTGCCTTATCTAGAAATGCATGTTTTCTTGTGGTTCTTTTAAGAAAATTTTTATTCTGGCATCTTTTTTTCAAAAAGGTGCTTGATTGCACAGCAATGATAATATTCGAGAGACATTTTGTTCATAAAATCCTGCTTTAAAAAATCGTATTGCTAAAAGAACTGGCAACAGTAAGACAGTGTTATCCTCAGGGTAGATGGCAGTTTAATGGGTTGAGATAATTTGGACAGCTTGTTTTGGCAATATTTGCTAACACACTGGAAAAATAGAAGTATGTAATTTAATTTCAAGTCTATACATCTTTAGGCCCTAGTTGCACAGGCTCTTCTGCACTTTTTCTTCCAAAGTTTCTGCCTTTTTGCTCTCATTTTCTTTCCCAAGAGACACCAACCTTCCTCCACCTGGGAGGAGCTGGAATCCTTCTTTTCTGGGACAAATTACACTTTACAAGCCTGGCTTTACAGAAACAACATAACTTAGATAAATCCTCCATAACCTGATGATTGCAACACTCACCTGTTAGAGAGGAAACCTGTGCTCTAATTTCTATGTTGATAGGATTTATGTTCACTGTGGCAGGGACTGAGGCCTAGGTCTTGCTTCTCCCTGTTGTTATGCAATATTAATTCATAGCAAGTTGCCAGAGAAATAAAGTGGCAGAGGCAGCATGCAGAAATCACCTCCAGAAATAGTTTCAGGGTCACTTTTACATAGCATTCACCTGGGAGGATGCTTCTAGCATTAGGATCTTTGTACTGATATTGCCTCTACATATCAGATTTTCACAGTTACATGGGAAGCTACTCCTGAAATTTTACATTTGTTATCAGAACTACTGAGGTGCAGACTCTTTGAAAATCTGCCTATAATAATGGGAGATGATTACCTAAAATGCACTTGTAAATTCTTCTTGATGCCCACACTTTCATGAGTGATAAAGGTAGATACCTGAGAGTGGAGAGTAGATCTGAACTGAATCAGTTTGTTCCAAAGAGCTCAGGCATGTCATTCAGTTCCTAACCAGTTTTCATGCAGCATCTTTCCGTGTACTCTGCACACATCGAATAAATAAGAATCATGCAGTGTTAGAAATGTTTTGAGTTCTACAAAATAAAATATCAAAGCTGTACAGAATCAACACTAGCAAAGATTCAACTACAGACAAAGCGTATTTCCTATGGGAAGCAATGTAATATGTTTCAAAACCTTACATACTTCTTTTATAACAGCTTTACATACAGAACAGTATTTTGAGTACACTTGATTTACTGAAATATTTCCCATTGGCAATTACTTCAATCTCCCTTTTCACTGGTAAAATATGCTATCTTTCCTAACCCTTCAGATTTGTAAGATAACTGCCTTATTTCTACTACTGGTCCAGATGTTCCTCCAGGCACTGAAATTCAATAAAGCAGATGTATTCTGAAAGAAATGGCTGCTGACTGAGGCCATCCTAAGTTTGCAAAGTTAGAAAAAGCCCCAAGGGACATCATTGTGAGCAGTACGCAGGATAAGCATTCAAAGGTGTAAAATATGTTATATTACTGGATGACAGAGACAGGATATATGCACCGACACCCAAGCCATTCTTGATAGAAGTTATTTCTAATACTAGTGGGAACTATGGACAGAAAGCTTGCTGGTTGGTGGAGCACCAGTGAGATTTGCTCATGTTTTGCTTCAGAGCACCAGCAGATCAGAGGCTCCAGCATCTTCTGGCAAGTTTTGACTGACCAGCTGCCACAGCCATGGCTCAGCCTTTGTGCTACCATTGTCCCCTACTTCTCTGTGGAGAGCTGTGCAAGACTCAGGTGTGGAGGGCAGAGCTTTGGCTCTTCAGCAGTGCAGAGAAAGCCAGCCCTGTGGTGACACACTCAATCATTCCCAAACTCAGATAAGCCTTTCCCTTCTTATCCTTGTGAAAGAATGGAAAACCAAGCAGCTTCATTACACCTTTGCCTACCCACCAGTGGCCTCACACACTGCTGCGCAGGCTCATCATCTGCGTCTGCACTGTGTTTTGTGGAGTGATCCGTTCATTGACAGTACAGACTAAAGCTATAAATACACAATGTCATAAAAGGCTTGTGTGTAGACCTCTCTCCTGCAAATAAAATGTATTTTGAAGATTATTTGCCTGATGAAAGCTTGGCAATTTTATCTGCAACTCTATGCAAACCACTATTTGCTAAAGCTACAGAACAGTAAGGTGGAAGTCCTTTGAAAGATAGCATGAATTATCCTTGATAAATGAGGAAGAAACAGCAGACACAATTTAAAAAATCTTTTCACCCTAGACATAAGTAGACATAAAAACCAGTAGTCTGAAAGTATCCAATAGATTTGATAGATAAGGCTATGATCTGCAATAGGCAATACCTTGCAGCAATTTATAGTTTGCTTCTAAGCTTTCTGAAAGCACTGTGTATCAAGAGAGTACATTTAAATATCTCTCTCTAACAGCTTTCTGCAGCTCTTTGGTAAGAAATCTGAAGAAGAAATATGGTATGGTGATGGTGTGCAGGACTAATATCATCCATTTAATATTTTAATATTATACTATCCTCCTTGTAAATCCATTCCTTAATTCACCTTTGTGCTTTGAAAATGAACTTGTAGAATTCATATAACTGTGAGGTGTTGAATATCTCCAGTGAAATGTTTGGTATTGTGGTGGGCATGACTTGAGGTGTTCAGTAATTACAACGACCCAACCTCTCCCCCCTCTCTCCCTTACAGATCCGTATGTAGTATAATGGCTCACTAACTATAGGGTTTTTTTTCAGGTAGATAGCTACATTTTTCATCTTTTTTAACACAGATATTTAAAGTATTCATCTTATACCATGCAATCAGAATGCCTGCCAGTAGTTCACTGGAAATTTGAGTAACATACAACTTTTGTTCTCTCCCTTGAAGTAAAAAGGTGCTTATATTAGAATACCTTGCCTGGAGGTCTGGGAGGATATCTCCAAGCCTGTGTGTGCTGCTAGAAGGCAGCTTGCTGAGCTGTTAGAGAAGTCACAGAGGAAGCAGCCTGTCTCCCATTGAGACTGGAAGTAAGTGAGCTCTGTCACAGCAAGCAGTCCCTGTGGATGTCTAGTCAGGACTTTGGAGTGACCTCCATGAAAACTCCGTCTCTCCCTCCACAAAGTGAAACTCGCAGTATTGAGGGCTCGAACTGCAGCCATCATTCTCACCCTAGAATGTCAGACAATATTCCAGACACTGGGCTCTGGCCATTGTAGAGAAGCTGCAGACAGGCAGACAGACCCCCAGCTGCCTTTTGGGATTGCTTGCCAAGCAGTGGATAAGCTAAATCTTGTGTAGTGCCGTTGAAGCACAAACAAACTTACAGGGAATTTGCATGTCTTTCCCTTTCTCTCATGCTGCAGCAAAAATTGCCAAATGTTCAGGATTTATATGCAAATAGCCCTGGTTGTTCTCTTATTGCAGAGGAGAAGCAACAGGAGTAAGGGCTGCATAACTGGAGCTCAATGTCCCTTTTATCAAACACAGTTCAGGCATGCTGATGGTTAGATACACATCAGACTTTCAAACTGTGGTTTATATAGCTGCTAAAACTCACTAAAACAACACACACAAATTTCCTTCTCTTCTCTCAAGTCAAGAGCCCCTGACAAGAATCAGTTCTAATCCTAGGTTGGGAGACAGTTTTTATCCGTCCCAGAGAGTTTATACTGCAGCCCAGCACTGTGTAAGCCTCAGAGACCTCTTATGTAACGTATCTCTTTCACTGCGCGGTATGTATTGCGCTTAGGCTTGCAGTGTGCTTTGCAAACACTGTCAGGCTGGGACCCACAGGAGATATTAAAGAAAAAAAATGTAGAATATAGCTTTTCCTTACAAAAAATACCTCCATGCCAGGCAGGAAGACTTTCTGCTTGAGGAGATGAAGATGGTGTGTTCCATATTTTTATACACACCTCTGCGACAACACCACAGTATCTACTTCTTACAACAGAAAACAGTCCACCCTTACTTATTTCCTGTGGACCTGATAACTGCTAGAGACCCTCTAGTACAGCTGTTCTGCCTGTTATCACAGCACAAAATACAGTATAGTACCAGAGCAGATCAAGCCCAGAGTGCAGTTATAAAATCTCCTAGAATTTGGAAAGATTTATTTCTGTAGGCGTGTCCAGAGCTATCACCACAACGAATTAGCCTCTAGAGCAAGTATAAATGAGGATGAGTGTGTATGAAAATACATTTGGTTTCTTGCTACTGGAGCAAGAGCTCTAGCAGCTTCACTTTCTAGTTCCAGCAGTCTGGAGATAGAACATACCTGTCACCTGAAAATGATTCCTGCATATTATATGCCTTGTACTTTTGCACGGAGGCCACCATTGCTTACAGCCTTGGAAAATAAATTCCTACCGCAGTAAAGCTCTCAGGATCATCGTTAGAGCTCATGCAAAGTAGCGACTGCATGTTGCTAAATTAGGAGTAGCTATATTCACTTGTGCCAACAGCATAGATGGGAGTGGGAATACTCTCCAGAGCAGCTCAGTTTGGACATAGCAGTGAATACAGAGCCTTTAGTGCTGACTCACTTTTTCCATTTTTAAAGTAAAAACATTAGCGAAGATATTTTTAAGTGGTTACTGGGCTTTTATGCTGCGAGCAAAGCCTTGTCATAAGTTTTAACTGTCCTCACCTTCCTCAGCAGTAACATATTTTAGTAATCACTTCTCCTTTGTTAAATCCTTTAAGTCATAAAGCCCAAGATAGTTCTACATGAAGCAGTCCTTAGTCCATAACTTATTGATTTCTAAGGGAAAAATATTGTCCAGAGAAAGCATAGGAGCCTGGGAGCCAGGATCCCTTGGCTCTACCCTTCATGTTTCTGCTGATATGCTGTATTACAGAAAAATGAAACAGAGTCCTGGTTGTGAAATTAGGGCCTGAGCTGTACAAGAAGATGTCTGTGCTCGTTGAAGTTGACAGAGGCTCAGAAGTTCAGCCATACAGATCAAGATTCTTCAAAGGTAGCAGGTTTACTTATGCTACATAACCCCCTTTCTAGCATCATTAACAGCAGCAGTTGCAAAAATCTTAAGTCAAATCACATTTGAAATTCACTCTAGGAAAAAGAAAAAAAACACTTCAGTTCTTCCAGAAGAAGGACAAGCATATGACAGGATAAAACCATCAGACTTGGGCTGGTGAGTTGTAGAGTACTCTCCAGCTAAACTAAAAGGATTTCAGCACCAGTACTCAAAGACTCACAGGTCAAGCCCTCTGGAAAACAGCAAACCTGAAGATTAAGCAGCAATGAACCGCATCTGTGATGTACAGTCTCAGTTGAAGTGGAACCCAGAGAGTGCAAGAGAGGTTGAGTGGCATATTTTTTGACATTTAGGGCAAAGAGCAATTTTTCACATGCTCCACCACTCACAAGTGGTGCCTAATTAGGCAGCTGAAGAAGGCTCAGATTTTTGAAAGTGTTCAGTACCCAAAAGCTTACAGTCAGACACTTAGGGCTCTGTCTTTTTTAAAAGGTACACTAAAAGATTTTGAAACTTTGTCACATAGTCGAGAATAAAAGTGGGAGCAAAATTCTTTTGAAACCTGCTTCTTAGTTATGTGGTTGTAGGCTCAGAATTAGCATTTTCCTTTGAAAATAACTGCAACTACAAAGCAACAGCCTTAAAAAGAGATATTAAAAAAAAAAGGGTCCTATTTAAAGTTCAACCTAGGAAGTCCCCACTTGGAAATCCCCATGGTTTTATGTTCCGTGATAACAATTTTGGTAAAATTCTCTTCCATGTACTTTTTAATTAGACGGTATGAAGAAGGCTCACAGATTAGAACAAGCATTCCTCCTGTAGTCTTGAAATTACCAGCACTATCCAGCTGATTTCGAGATTTCTCTTGCTCTCTCTTGCTCCCTCTTCACTTGCATATTTGTGTCTGTATTCTTCAGCATCATATTTTTTGGTAATTTGAGGAATTCTCAGCTATTGTTTTAAGTAATATCCATTTCATGGAAGGGAAGCCTATTTTTCCGATTCCTCTCTTTCCTTCCACCCTCCACCCCTCCAATTGTGCACTCCTCTGCACAAACAGATCCTGGAGTTTGTTGCACGGCAGTCTGTCTCTCTCTGTTTCCCCACAGTTCCCACAAGAATATTGTGTTCCTGTTTCCCATCCTGTCCCAGAATGTCTCTGTGGTTGCCATGTACTGTTTAACAGTTGCCACATTCCACCTAAAAAGTGGAAGAATTTCTCAAAACACTCAGCAAGTGATTTCAGTTTGCTCAATACTTCCAGACCTTCTTTCCCATGTGACTGGTTTACAAATGCATTAGATCTAGTTCTGTGGTCCTTGGAATGATTAAGGTGCAGAAAATGTACACTTTTTTAAGCTCATCCACCCATTACGTGGCTAAAGGTTCAAGTTCCCCCTGCATGTAATCTGGAAGAAATTCAGGCACAAAATATAAAAATTAAAACAAAAATCCAGTTTTGGTGTTAGTTTCTGTCAGGAGAGAAAAGAAATGATTAAAGAAATTCAGAGCGCTTAAATTCAGACTATCAGACTCATGAAAACTGTACTTTCCCAAAGGAGTTAACCCTGTCCCAGCAGTCTAGATTTCCACCCTTGAAGTAAGCACAGAACAACAGCTAGGACTCTGTTCCCAGAAAACAGTGCATCCCCTCTCCAAAACTCACATCTACTCAGCTTCGTAGCTGCAGGATCAGCTCACCTAGTCAAAGGGTGCATAGACCAGCACGATGCTCCTCTCTGCATTCAGCATGCCAGAGAGCCTAAGAATAACACTGCAGGCTGTATCCTCAGCTGCTAGGTCTGGAATGGGGCAGCTCCATTGACTTGGGAAAAGCTGTGCCAAACTAGCTGAGGATTTGGGCCCAAGCATGCACAGGAAATGAGGCTGTATAGGCAGAGCAGACAGAAAATCACTTCATTCCTGGCACACCAGTGGACGAGTGCCCTGTAGATGGGAGGGAGACAGGGAGAGGGAGAGGTTTCCCCTCCATCTCTCTGCTTTTATAAAGCTTTCCGTAGACCCTTTGAGAGACGATGCCTTCACAGTGTTTGCAGGAAGCTCAGACCTTTGTCTGACAGCTGCAGAAGCAGAAGGTCCAAAGGATTATTTTTTTTTCTTCTCTCAGTACTGATCCAGTACGAGTAATGGCATGGCAGACACAGCTGTCTTACTTGGGTTCAAAGCCAGTATCTTTTTGTTTTTTCCAAACACACACACATACACTCACTGTATCTTTTGATAACGGAGAGGCTGACATCATCTCCTACCCAGTTGTATTGCCCGCTCTGTTTCAAGACCATAGAGGTACAAAACAAATAGACTATGTGAACCACTGCTGAGAAGGGGGAAGTGAGGGTTCATATATACCCCAACTTGCCAAACACCTTTTAGATCTTAAACTTTTTAATTCACAGTAGTCACTATTTGAAGAATTTGGTTAACACACAGATAAATCCACATTTGCTTTTTTACACACTGAGAATTATAATTAATGCTGCTGCTATGAAGCGCTGATGAGTTCTTGCAGAAAAAACTATATTTGTGAAACAAATTAACTGAGCCTCTGTTTTATGATTCATTATACAGAAGCCACTTCAACTGCACATCTCTACACCTCTATATGCAAAGAGAAGAAAAGCAAGAGAAGAGTGTCAGCAGCATGAGCATGGGTACCTTTTAAGAAACCAATCCCTATTGTGTGATTGTATTTCTTTGGACTTTCTATTAACTAGAAAACTTTTCCTCATATCTCTGTTTTTGACTAAAATCATTATCTACTTGCTGCTCATACAAGCGCCTCCTAAACGGAAATGTGGGTAATTTCCATCCTGGAGTCAGGGCAGTTCAAGTAAATTTACACTTTCCCTCCTGGAAAACAAAACAAAATTCTCACTTACCAGGAAATCTCTTAACCCACCTTGTATATTCTGTATCCCATGTAAATTCCATAGCTTTCCCAACTGAAGATAGCTGCTAGCAAGAGCAGGAAGAAGGTGAGAGGAAATACAAAGACTAGATCACATTCTCCAAATGCATTACATCTTGTGCAAGGGGAATCTAAATACTAGATCCAATCAGTGGTATCTTGTAATTATACTGTACTCAGTACACAATCACTAGAAAAGAGGAATGTGTATAATGAAATTTTGACTGAATTTTTTGCAGACACAGTGAGAAAGAGAAAGGTGACTTCCTTCTGGGGAACGCAGGCAGGGCAACAGTAGCAGTTCTAAAGCTCTAGAAAGATCAAGTATTTGTCCCCTAGAGCTGTCATAGCAAGACACTGTTTTTATTCCTCATTACACAGCAGTGGAATGAAAACTGAAATTTGAGGGGCCACACCGTGTGGACATGCTCCATATGACTGTAAGCTTGGAGTCTTGTTCTCATGGGATCTTAGGGGTGCAATTTTTTTTTACAAAATTTTGTTATGCAGCTCTTGAACTTTTTTTTTGGTGAGGAAACACATATCTACTTTATACTCCCTCCTTGTCGTGCATCTTGGCCTGACTATGCTGTCTTTAAATGAAGACAGTACTACCTCACTTTGTAAAAGTACTTCAAAAACACAGATAAAAAGTATTATACGTATACAGGTGTAATTTTAGACTCCTCCTGTTAACATAAGGCCCAGAATGGAACACAATAGTAGTAAACTGCTTGGATTTGGTCACACTTAAAACCCCTTTTTTGTTTGGGGTTTTGGTTTTGTTTTTTTTTTTAAATGTAATTTCAGTTATTTGAGTATGTTTCTCTCAACTATAGTGGTTTAACCAAATGAATGCCTGAAGCCAACAGCCAATAGCTGTTGTCCGAAGTCAATAGCTGTGTCTTCTCCATGGTTCAGCTTATTCTCTCTGAAGGTCTGTAGTCTCTCTGGTTAAAAAGACCACTCACAGTCAAACATTTTGATTTCAGATGACACCTTGGCTGCTGGGAAAGCAACTGTGACACGGTCAGTTCACTATTCTGGACTCTGGTTTTGTGCACGGAGCGGATGGGCTATGGTGGACACTAGAGATTGAAAACTGCTAGTGCAACAAATAGAAAATACTGAAACAGGTGCAAGGGAAATTAGTCTATAACATACCAAAATTGCACTGGAGCATTTCCCTAGGATGAAAGCTTCTTCTAAATATGCTAACACTTCTTTTTCTTTTTCCCAGCAATAGCAGAACTGTTTCACAGCTTGCAAAATAACCTTTCTCCCGACTTTTACCCCATCCCATATGTCAGCCTGGTCTGACAGAAGAGTACATAGCACACAACCAATGTTTAAGATGTAAGGAGAAAATCATCAGGAGTGAAAAGTGGTTATACATTGCTCTGCCTTCTGTGTCTTTCTTCCCCGTTCTCCTCTTAATAGAGAATGTCTGTAGAGTTTTTATGAGAAGACTGGGGTTATATTATGATTAAACTTTATCATAATTACTGGATTTTCAGCCAAAAAAAGAAATCACAGTGTTCATAAAATGCAGTCACAGGTCCAGCTCAGACTGCTTGTTGTGGCACTAAAACAAACAAGCTAAAAGTAAAAGGGATAAAATATATGTTAATGCACATGAGGTCTCTTTATTGCTTTGTACAGCAAAGAAGGAATTTCTTATACATGGAGGCAAATGTCAGCTGCTCAAAATGCACTGCCAGCTTTGGACATGGCAATAGATAGCACTTTCCACTACAGGCCTTTCTTTTTTAGACCAGAAAAATGTTTTGTGTTTATGGGTATATATATTAAATATAGAGATGCAGACACCAGGACAGTCACAGCAATTTCTGTCATAAGCATGGATAAGCAGTCACACAGTCTCTTAAAAGCAGATCATAGTTGCTAGAATCTCAGTAACTGCTCTTATTTTTCAATATCAAAAATAGATTCAGACATTTTTAAGATCTATGTTGATTTGACTGACAGTAACTGACTGTTACTACATCTATATTTAGAAATCTCTGGACACACAATTTACTGCACCGAGAGTCACACTCAGCTATGCATACATTGTTCCAGAAGTGACGGGTTGTACCAACTGCTAGGATTCATCATCTAGTGTCACCAATGAAGTTTTTCATTGTGCTTCTTGTTGCCCTTAATAAGCAGGTCTCAGAACCCAAGAGCTTTCTTGGGAAGAAGAAATTAACATATATGCAGACTGCCTACATACATATGCATACATAGATTATTTACTTTCTGCATTTCTAAACATTGGAACTTTCTGCTTATTTTAATTATGATGATACTGAAGAGTAACTTGCTATTTGCAAATAAAATATTTACTTTCAAAAGATAACTTGGGAGGTCTGCAAACACCTTTCACTCCTGAGACCTGCTTATGGATGCTATCTTACCTGTAAATATAAGAATTCCAGAAAAATTTATCAGTGGGAAAGAAGATAATCATAGACTGAAGACCAGGGGACAAGAAACAGAGCTACAGTGGAAAAATAAAGTCATCTGAGTTTTCAAAACTCAGAAACTGTCCGAAACAAAATCAGCCATAATGACTCTCTGTCCCTTATTTTAAGAACACTCCCTTATTTCATTAATTTTGTGTCTGCCTTTAAAGTTCAAAACAAAATATAAACATTAAGTGATCCTATTTTCAGTACAGAATTTCACTGCAGGAACTTAATAAAAACTAACAACAGAAAAATAGAAATATTTAAAATAAATTATCCGCATTAGTACAGTAACTTGAACATCTGAAATAAAACCCAATTCTCTTGTTTAATCATTCAAAATTTACTGTTTAAATATGGATGTTACCCCAGACTTCTATTTTTGAACATATAGGTACAGAAAAAGCATATAAGGAGAAAGAAAACTTCTGGAAATTCTTTATTTCCCCTCCTTCTGAAGAACTGTTGTCTGAAATTAATTCAAATGTACTTGTTTTTCAAAACAATAGTTTACACTTTTGCAGTAGCTTAAAATCCAAATATTCTAAATTATTTTATGACCTCATTTTAGAAATGGCACAGAAATGCAAAGGAAAATTAGTGAGAGGTAAATTTCTAGAATAGCTCAAGTCTGCCTTAAACCTATTTTTGCCAGGATTTTCCTCTATGCTTAATCATTTAGTATTTGAAGATATATCCTGCGTACCTTCTGTGGGAAAGATTCTGCATGGTGTCTAGAGCCTACTGATCTAACGCACTGAAAACACAGAGCAAAGTGATCAGGACTAAAGGTTGACTCTAACTTGGAATTTTTAGTTTATTGCATTCCTTTCACAGATCACAGACTTGCTAGCGACTCTAATGGTTACATCCCACCGACATCCAATCCCTAAAAAGACAACTTGTTCTTTCCAGAGTGGGTTGGAAGATCGTTTCACATAGCTCAATAGAGACAAATATTTGCCACAGGGCTGCAGTTTATCAGAAGTTTCTCAGTTGTTCACAGCAATGAACTCCCAGGTACAAGTATCAGAATAAAGAAAAAAAAAATCTGTATAGGCTCTAAGAACAAAACTTCTTCTTTTTTTCAAAAATGTTAAATTATATGAAAGAAAGCTGATAGCTACAAAAGCAATAAAAATGTACCACAGTTTAGTCTTATGTCATTCATACAAACTACTTGATTACAACAGTAAGTTAAGTAAAATCATTCTCCAAGTTTCACCAGAATTTAAATCATATATCTTATTAGAAGAAAGTTTACTATTCTCAACAATGTATTAGCTCATCCTTCACCAGTGTCTATAATTAAAAACTTTGTGTAAAACTAAAAACTTAGTGTAACAGAGCTTAACTTTCTGTTGTGATTGAGGTGTCCAGTCATGACAACCTCAGTGTGGTTTTGAAAGATGTTTATTGACATGTATATGAAAGGCTCCAAACACAGTTGATCTCCATGTTTTTTCTCCCCTAATACAGTCCCTGTACTTTAACCTGTGATTACCCTCTTCACAGATTTTCTGAAATTCTGATTTCTTTGTGAGACCAGGAATTTCTTAAGTCATTGTTTGTGCCATTTATTGCTGACCAAAGATAAACAATCACATAAATTATCTGCTAAAAAAGGCCTGCTATTAAACACCTATCCAAAAAACAAATCAGAAAATTTAAAATTCAGATCTGAACTTTAGCAGATGACACTTCCACAGTCTGATTCAGCAATTCTCTCGAACAAAGCTGAGTCTTCATGAAGTCATAAAACCACAGATGGAGGTTTGAAAATGAATAGACACAAATCATTCGCATCAAGAGTCATGCACTAGGTAATTATGTAGCATTCACCTTTAAACCTTTGTTCTCTCAGTTTCTTAGCACTTGTGAAATGACTGATGTCTTTTCTTAAACAAATAGGACAGTGGAAAGAATATTTTCCTCATTTAAATAGATTTAGGCAGACCATAGATTGATTAGGTTAAGAGTCGTCTTGAAATTAAAACGAAATTCAGCTGTAACTGTAAAGAATTCCACAGCACAACTTGAGAGAGTAAAGATAAACTGAAATGTATTGAGATGGACAAATACATTTTTTAAAAGCAACTGGAACTAATAACAGTTGAATTCTGTATTTGTCACAAACACTCATAGGCAAAAAAAATTGTATTTGCATAATGCACTACTGAGACAACATTAAATCAAAGCCAGTATATATATATTCTTCAGTATGTCTTATGTCCTTCATAGGAAATTACGAGCTAGTGCAGAATATGCAGTAGAACCTCAATGTTCATCACATCAGACCAGAGGAATGATGCCGTGCAACTCTCCAACAAATCACAGCTAAACAACACTTTAAAATTAGATTTTCCATGAGCAATCGGCATAGTAATTTTTTTCACATCATGAATGTATTGAAGATATTTTAATCTCCATGAAGACACTTCACAATTCACAGTCACAAACTATGTCCTCAATGTTACCAACCAGGAAAACAAAGAAAAAGAAGGGTGACAAGAAGAACCTATTCTTAGCTTGGGTCTGTCAGAATCATGTACTCTCTTCCTCCCCTCCCAAATCTCCCCTCCTCCTCCTCAAAAAATCCCTTCAGGTATCTGTTTGACTGAGTGCAAAAATTATCAAAGCACAAGTAATTCAAACCCTTCAGGTTTCAGGCCCAACCGTCAGGTGAAACAGAGAGAGCACCGGGTTCGAACGCCATCACTTCCCCACATCGCAGACAGGTGAGATGTTAGAAAGCCACCACGGCACAGTGCTCCATTTGAGGTAATTTTCAGCAGCTACAAAATTTACCTTTCCGTTTCTGGCCTGCTGGAGCTGAAAAGCTTCAAAAATCAACTCCCAGGAAAATTCTAGCGCTTGTCACTGATTGTCACCTGAGGGCCAGGCCCTGAGGGCACCTGCAGCCCTGCCTGGCCCTGCTCGCTCTCTCTGGGCCTCGCTCACCCTGCCCGTGGCCCAGGACTCCATTTCAGCTCAGCCTGGGCCCATCAGCCATCGCCTGGCCTTGCTGCCAGGGTGCTGCCTGGGCCAGCAACTCCACGGGAGATCCCCCAGACGGGGGGATCTGGCAGCCAGGACCCGTCCCACTGCCCCAGACAGGAGGGAACAGCTGGGGGGCACTGGGGCAGCTCCCTGGGGATAGAGACAGGCAGAAGCCAGGCTGGGCTGTAGGCCCTTGTGTGAGGCCGTCTTGGTGGGGCCGGTGGCCGGGCAGGGCAGGGGTGTGGGGGGCTGCAGCCCAGACCTGCTGTGGCGTTGCTGGGGCAGAGGCTGACAGCCCCGAGGGCTGACATGGGGTCCTGGGCCCTGGGCAGGGACACTGGGGCCTGCTGGTGCCCCCTGGGCCCTGAGGTAGGAATCCTGAAAAAAATGTCATTATTTGAGCTGTACAGTCACCTAACCAGGGCTTTACAAACAAGTAGTGTTTTTCCAGTAATATCGATAATCCCTGGTATTTTGGCCACTTTCGGCCACTTTTTTCTGACTCAGCTCTCCAATTTATAGAATGAGCTTAACAACATCAACTTTTGAAGAAATTTGACACCCCTGGTCATCATGTTTGCAAAGCAGTAAATATTACTATATTGCAAAACTATGAATGAGAGGCCAAAAAGATAATTTTATTTTATTCTGACTAGTTGTGTCATTCATCAGAAATGTATTGCAGATGAAGAAAGATGAAAAACATTTGGTTGTCTTTCACTTCTCCCTCTCCCAAAATTAGTACATTTACAGGTGCTGTTGAAATATAATTTACATCTTTTAACCTCCATCTGTGTCATTTGCAGGAGTTACGATAACACTTCAGCAATCCTCTACTCCCATCCCCATGGAAACTGCTATCAAACTGCCAAACATGGGCAGAATGCTTTAAACTAATCACTTTTCAATGGAGGAAGGCCTTTTTTTTTCCTACAGCCGTTTCCATGGGATCAGAAACCATTGCTGGTTGCCTAATTGTTTAAAATCTTGTCAAGTGCACAGGCAAGTGCTCAGCCTTTTTAAATGTGACTTTTTTTTTTTTAACAGGTTTCTAAAGCAGAATTGGTGAGCCTAATTCTTCTCCTATCCCTTCAGCTGTCAACCATCAAAAACTTGTGAATTCGGTAGAATTTTGCCAGTTTGAAACCAGCATGAAGAAAGTTCCATCATTTAATTTTGGAAGAAAGATTTCAGTGGGATGAATGAAAGAGAGAACATATATTAACAATCCCATGCACTAGTACAGGCTTGGGACAGACCTGCTGCAGAGCAGCTCTGTGGAGAGGGACCTGGGTGTCCTGGTGGATGACAGGTTGACCATGAGCCAGCAGTGTGCCCTGGCTGCCAAGAAGACCAATGGGATCCTGGGATGCATCAAGAAGAGTGTGGCCAGCAGGTCGAGGGAGGTTCTCCTTCCCCTCTACTCAGCCCTAGTGAGGCCCTATCTGGAGTACTCTGTCCAGTTCTGGGCTCCCCACTTCAAGAAAGATGAGTTGCTACTGGAGAGAGTCCAACGGAGGGTTACGAGGATGGTGAGGGGACAGGAACATCTCTCCTATGAGGAGAGGCTGAGGGAGCTGGGCTTGTTCAGCCTGAAGAAGAGAAGGCTGAGAGGGGACCTAATAAATGCTTATAAATATCTCAAGGGTGGGTGTCCAGAGGATGGGGCCAAACTCTTTTCAGTGGTGCCCAGCGACAGGACAAGGGGCAATGGGCACAAACTGAAGCATAAGAAGTTCCGTCTGAACATGAGGAAGAACTTCTTCCCTCTGAGGGTGACGGAGCACTGCAACAGGCTG
>Ga0065711_1001490_pt1 | contig 42868 bp, 29 predicted proteins | sample Hoacrofraction12_FD_59098 | JGI IMG/M metagenome (GOLD analysis project Ga0065711, IMG submission 59098) | Hoatzin crop microbial communities from Cojedes, Venezuela - Epithelial fraction 12 v2 (version 2) | ecosystem: Host-associated > Birds > Digestive system > Esophagus > Crop | place... | reverse complement strand
CCCCCCCACACACACACTACTTTGCTCATCACTGAGGTAAGGGAATGGAAATCTGTCCTTTTTCTGTGGCTTGGAAGCAAGAGAGGCAGATGTATATGGTAGGAATCTTCTCTCTGACAAGCCATGGGAAGGCACATGATGCAGCAGTGGGAAGCATTTAACTTTTCCAGCTCATTAAAGGAGGACTGGGCAGTCTGTGTTATCTATACAATGTGAAGGTCTTAAACCTATCTCCCTCCGAAATCAGCGAGGGAGGGGATGGCTTTTGTTTCCTGTCTAATGTGCAGAATCGAGGGAGGTCTGATTCTCCCACTTCCTAGCCTGCCAATGAGCCAAAAATTAGAGCCCCACGGGAAGACCTGTTCGACACGTCGAGCTGTTAGCAGAGGCTTGCAAGGCAGCCCATCTGCTGCCACTGTCATGCTGGTGCTGTCACACGGAAGAGCTGCCAGAGAAGACACCTCGCTTCTGGGCTGTTTATTGAGTCCTTGGGAATAAGAAGCATGGTGTGTTCAGAGGGGCCGGAGCAGACTGTGGGAATGGGAAACCTGATGGATTTGGGGGCAGGGAGAATGTGAAGCTGCTGGATTTTCTGGGAAAGAGTGCATGAAATCAATGGGCTGTTGTAGGGGGGAAGAGGGAAGAATTTGTAATTCGTGTATTTGTTCTCTGATAGGGAAATATAATACTGATGGATTTGCTTTTGAGAGAAAAAAAATACTACTTGAGAAGAACGTTACTTGCATGACCAGAAAATGATTGAGGGAAGCCCATTTTAAAAGAACTGGAAGCCTAAGCCTGAATTAATGAACTAGGAACTGCTGTTAAAACAATGCAAGGAATTTCCAAAGGAAAGACAGAGAGGACCTTGGAAAAGCAAGAAGGTAGGAAAAAATACCAGTTTAATGATCAAGTTCAAAACATATCAGAGATACTTTTACTAGTTTATTTCTTCTCTCTTTTTTTAAAACCCTTTTCTGCAGAAATAATTGTTTCAGTGGAAGTATATGTAATGACGACCTTGTCAGTTCTTGGGTTTGGAAGGGAAGAGAGGAGGAATGGATTCTTTTTACTGTTTGTAAAAGAAAAAAATCAGAACTGGAAACTGAAAAGTAGGCTATTGCTTTCCTTTTCAGATACAGAACCATAGAAAACAACTAGACTGAGATCTCAGAAATTTTCCTGGTGTTTTCCACAGTTTTTCCACAATTTGCTTTTCACACCTGAGATTTCCCAATAGCTCTAAAGGAAGAGGGGAAAATAAGAGAAATGTGTGACTTATTTGTAATGGAAAACCTAAAAGCTTTGACCAGCTCAAATTCTGTGTCCGTTCTTTTGTGTTATTATCATTGCTATTTAAATGATAGTGTCATTGTAATGTCTCTTCTGTTGCTGCAGAGTGAATTAGGAGAGGGGATTTCGCTGATGCCAGCTGCAATTAAGCATGAAATTTCAGTTTTCATTTTACAACTTGTCTCAAAGTTCATACAAGTTTTACCGAAAGTCTCACTGGCCAACAAGAGCTTTTTCTTTGGTTTCGTCTCCCACCCATATCCTCAAAAAGTTTCTTTTAGAGCAAGACCTTCTTTTTGGTTCCATTTATTTCTAGAAAGCCTGAGCGAAGCAGTTTGTATTTTGTAGGAAGATATGTGATAGTACATAGACAGCAGCAGGCTTTCTGGCTGGATTTCCTATGGAAATAAGATTGATGTTAACAACCAGTTTTGATGTCAGTTATTGTCTGTATTCATAATCTCGAAACGCCTTCCCAATTTCAGCTAGATCTGACAGATAACTTCAGTTTTCAGAGACACTGGACTGCAAATTTCAAAAAATTGGTAGCTGGGCCAGTAGAAGATCCAAAGCAGTCTTTACTGAGAGAAAATGGATTTTTTTCTCATTATTTCATTTGAAGAGAATGAAAACTTATACTCTAAAAGCTTAACAGGAAGTGAAGAAAATGCAGTTCTTTTCCTAAATTTTCTAGACAAGACTGGAAATCCCACACATTCATTCATCTTTCTCCGATGTCCTTTGATCGATTAATTTGCTTAATTATCACATACTTTTTTTTAATTATCAATGAGAAGTAAGAAGTTACGGATTCCTTTGATTAAATCTAAATTCAAATGTTGCCAGAATGAAGTCATTTGTACCAGAGGTCACCTTACTGTCACCATTTATAATAAGAGATTAGACACTGTGTTAATGATAACAGTGGAGTAGTGAAACTGTATCTAGTTTTATACGGCAACATTTTTTTTTCCCTGTCTTTCCACCATCATAAATTGTAATTTCTCTTTTGGATTGGAGCATCTCATCTTTTGAACTTAGAAATTGCTTTATGTTTTTAGCTCAAGAGTTCCAAGAAATGCCCCAAAGACAAGAAAAATATTGGGATTCCTTGATAGGACAAGGGGACAAATACAAGGTGTGGAACAATTGAGCAGGCGGCGAACCTACAAAAGGAAATTTGAATATGAGTCAGCAGATTCATCTTGCTGCAAAACCTGAATCCTCTTACAGGCTTTACAAATGGGGGTGCGCTATGTAAGGTGGGGGAAGTAATGCTTCTTCTCCGTATGAATAAAGCCTTGTCTGAGATATTATGTCCAGCTTAGGGCAGATAACAGTTCAAGAAACGTCTGTACCTATTGGCAAGAATCCAGAGGTGAACAACAAGAATTATTAGAGGTCCAGAAAACATGTCTTGTAAGAAAAGACCAAAAGAGTTGGGTTTGTTTAGTCTAGGGAAGGGAAGAATGTGGAGAGACATGGTGATAACCACTATGAACAGGAAAAGACATGATGTGTTTGAATTGCCTCAACACATTTAGGGTGGGCATTAGCCAAAAAAGGTATTTAATGACAAGATAGTGAAGTGCTGGATTAGCTTGCTTCAGGAAGCTGTGGAGTCTTTCACTGGAAATTTAAAGAGCAACTGAGACAAACATTTGCCAGGTGAGTTAGTTATGAGACTGCAGTTTGCTCGTATGTAACCCTGACTAGGGTAGGAGAATGGACTGGATGATCTCTTCAAGTCTATGGCAGCTGATATTTTTTCATCTCAGTTACACCAGAGAGCAAGTGATTTTTTTTTACCATTATTTAAAATCACAATTTTTAATATTTTAAAACATTTTTAAAGTGAATGGGGTCTAATCCTGTTTCCTCACGCACACTATTCGCACTTACACGCACATCAGTGCATGCAAACCATCATTATCTTGACTGTTCATTATTCTGAATGTTTTATGTCCAGAAAAAAGTGACTTTAAATGTTGCATTACACTTAGAGTTCTCCCTTCATAGTAACTATAAACTGTGCAATATATATCTTTATATACGTATTCATTAGTATCTTAAAAAAGGAATGATTCTATTAATAACTGACATAGCAAGCTTTAGTAAGCTTTAAAGTAGCTTTCTAAGTCTGATACATTTCACTCAAGATAACTATTTCCGGGGTATATTCAGTTATACTTTATAACATTAAACAAATGTTGTATTCTGTTATTGATTTTTACTCTTTCTAGCTGTGCAAAATAGATACAGATAAAAGCTGCATTGGACTTTGGCTGAAATATCCCTTCCCTTTTATCAGTTTTAAATTTACTGACTTCTAATTCTACTTCTTTCCCTCTGCTCCTGAATTATAGGTCAAGAAAAACTGCATGGTTTGCATTCCTTTTGCCAGTCCTTTCTGGTGCATCCCTTCTCATTCACCTCTCTAAAATCCACAGACCATTTCCAGTCTGTCTTGCAGATTGCCCTTTGTTTTAGTAAGTGTCAAAATAGGGTGTTGACTGGGTGCCTTCTGAGCAATAGCATGTCACATGCAGCAAGAGGAGGAGATACAGCTGAGAATAGCATCTTTTCAGCAGAAGCAGAATCAGCAGATGGCTTTAATTTGATTTTTTGGACCATTTTACTTAGCCATATACACAACAATTACACAGAAAACAGTTACGTGGCATCTTCTGGTATCTTAAACATGACAGCAACTGCTAACAGTGACGGAAAAGCTTTGCGAGACTCTTCCAGGAGGGTGATACAGCATAACCTGCTTCAAACTCTAGATTTCACCTTTGTTGCTAACAATCAGAAATTGAATTGAAACTTGAAGATTACAACCTAAGAGTAGCCAAGTTGTAACTAATACTCTGAGGAGAAACCGGGAAATATAGTACCTTCTTAGCCCAGCAGGCATAGGTGGAAAAGAGAAACAAATTATTGAAAAAAAATTCATACAATTTGGTCTGTCAAAGCATTAAACTTTATGCTAAATACAGGTTTTAAAAGGTCTTAAATTATTCCATTTGTACTGATAATTTAGCTGAATTGAGATAAAAAAGAGTAGTTAAATTTTTTGGAGTAGGGGGTTTTATTTTGCTATGTCTCTGACACAAATATGTCAGCATGTGAGCGACAAGATTGTAATGAGCTACAAAACTAGTATCTGCATCAGATCAGTGGTTTAGTATCTAATAGAATAACAAATGTCAGTTATCCAGATGTACATTTTAAGATGTGCTTCCCTACAAAACCTTCTCTGTCAGCTCAGAAATAGAACTATTATTTAGTGAAAAAGGATCTGTCAATACTGGATGTTCCCATCCTTTATCTGTTGAACAGTTTGTCCTGGTGCAAAAGAGTTGTTTACTTTTTTAGCTAGCTTCTAGTGCATTGGATAAAGTTTGTCTTGTTTTACATGCACAAATATATAGTTCATGGATCCTGTGGTTCTATTGTGAGTAACTACTAATTATTGTGGTTGTGGAGGTATTTCAGTAGGTTTGGAAATTACTACTTCAAGAAAGGCTGTTTGCTTTTGTTGGCATTGGTTTCCCTAGAATGTAAATCATTTAAAGTCTATTAATGAGAGCAACAGGCTGATTTTGTAGGCCAGAGGCCACAGCAGTCATCCAGGTCGTCAAAGGACACAAAACAGGGGTCTGAACCTTAGGGTCGCTCAACGGCACAGCTGTGCTATCTGTCTCTCAATACAGATTGCAATGGTAGGGTTGTTCTTTCTTTTTTCTCCTAAGAAAGGAAGATTTTATTCCAGTACAAACTTTGTTCCAATGTACTTTTTCTCGCAAACAAATGCTGAAGCCTCTAAGATGCTAATAAAAATGAAAATTCCTGTCTTCCAGGCAGCTCTAGTTGGTGCCTGTTGCCGGTTTTGGCAAAGATGCTCATACAGCTTCAGAAAATAAACCGCAGGGAAGAACCTTACATTGGAAAGATATCCAACTATATGGCATCTGTGTGTGTATGTAATCTGATGAGTTCTGTGATGTACCATTCACCAAAAGCCGTTTTCCACACTGGAAACAATGAAGGCCTAAAGTATTAGCTTGTGCTAACCAGTCTTGATGTTGTGATGTTGTCTTGGGGTTTTGGTCAACCTTGAAAACAGATTTCATTGACACTGTATGAGAAAAAAGAGTAAACTACCATATTGTTAACATTCTCCAGCTGGTTATCAGTTCCCTACACGGAACTGCAAAACAACATCTAAGTTGTGATTTATTTTTATAAATTAAGGGCAGGCCCATCATGCCAGCCCTATAAGACTCAGGGTGTTTGCAATAGCCAATTACTGTGGAAACTACTTAAACAAAAAAATTTTTGGATAAGGATCTGGAATAAACTACTCCGTATTTTTTTTTTTAATTAATGCAAAGTATCATTAGACCAAGAAGTCTCATCTATTTATTCTGTTTGTTGCTATATCTATATCCTTCTCTGGATTTCTTCACTGCAGATCTACAAAGAAATAAATGAAAAGCCACTGTTCTACCACTTAACCTATAGCAAGCAGCCTTTAAAAAGAACTCTTCTCTTCTGCTACATTCCAACCATATTTTGCTGTTTTTATCAGAGCTGAGTGGTAGGAAGTGATCTGCGGGAGTTTTGTAACACTGAAATACGGGGATATACAAGTACTGCTTTGAATCCTATATAATCCTGCACATAAACTTGTCCCGTTGAAATCAAATTCATAAAAGCATACCTGTACACACCCTTCCTGAATTCAATTTTAAATGCCTCTGTTTAACTGTAATCCTTCTTGCTGTGCAAATCTTGCTTCTGCAGGAAGAATCACAGCATAACAAGAACCCAATACCTTACCATTCTGTACTAGGCCCATCAAACTTTCCAAACAAGTGTGAATGGAACAAATAAGGAAGTGCATAGATGGTACATAAGTTAAAAGAGTACATTTTAATACTTATCAATTAATACAGAAATACACATAGGTATAATTTTACACAAAGTGAAAGGGAGACTGAAGTACTAGACTGACTATTTCATAATTTAAGATCTAAAAGCAATACTTGTTTTATACGGATTCAAATAAAGTAAAAGCTATGCTGTTGGGTCTCTTATCATGTGATATTGAAGCCCACATGCAACATGTTGTCAGACTAAGTTACTAGTTTGCTTTCAGGGTCCAATATTTTTATCAGATCTATCTAGGTTGACTTTAATATTATTACACACACAAAAAAATTTGTTTATCTCATTTATAGTTACAGCTTTTTTTGCTTTTCTTGCTGCAATCACGGGCTTCCCAACCAACGAGACTCCCAGTCACTGAGCTATTCATCACATTATATATGTTCATGTTTCTTATTTCTAGTTGTAAGGAAAAAAGCTTCTTACTGTGGCAATATTGACTCCAGAGCTCCTAACTTGATACATACAGCACGCAATGTTCCAGTCTGTCAAGTATCCTCTAACTGTTGCTCAAAATCACTCTATTTTTAGTGACATTAACCCAGTCCACTTTCCCATCAGTTTGTATCTGAAGGTTGATCCCTGCTGTGGATTTTCTTGTAGCTAACAAAGTCTGGACTCATGCTCCACCCTTCCCCTGAGTGAAGAACTAACAAGGTCTCTTCCTGCTCTCCAACAGCTCTTTTTTACAAAATGTTTCAGCACTTGGCACTTTTGAGATCTCTGGTCGTCTGAAAAATATGGTTGAGACTTAATCTTCGGTTTAAAAGATTTGTGTTTGGAGGGGAAGGTGAAAGGGCAGAAAGGAAAAGCGGATGAACAAAGAATGACTTAGAGTCATAGACACGCAGGCCACAGATGAAGAACAATGTGTGGAGAACCCCCAAAACCTGAGCAGAGCCAGTGGTGCACCCTGACCCAGCTTCTCCCAGAGCTGTTGCAGGGGGACAATCAGCCACATTATCTGGAGGTGGGACCCACCAGATGAGTAAATGTTGATCTTCTTTCTGGTCACCTTATAGACTGAGGGGATTAGAGCGGTATGGGACTCATCATGAGATGCCAGGAAGAGCATTTTTGGGATGGGTAGAAATCAAGGTCTTAGAAAAGGAAGGATCAAGGTAGTTTGGGATCTTTGGTCACTAATGTGGGAAGACTGATAGAAAAGCTTATAAAAGCAGCTGTCACATGTAAACAAGTTGCTGGTGAACACACTTGTCTGGCCGTGCCCTGTCCCTGGTCACCACACTCTGTCCTGTCTTCTTAGTAAAGTCTGTTCCTGACTATTTTCCTGAGTAAGGGGCTCTCTATTTTGTGTGCACATGTGTGTGTGGAGGGCTAAGTGCCAGCCACTGGAGAGGACACCACAAGACACAGGGTCTCATTTGTCTCTGGTGCTGGTAACTGGAGAAAGTGAAGAGTGTACCTATTTTGTGAGTGTATGTCAGGGCACGTATTGGAGTGATCACAAGTCTGGGCAGGGTACTGAAGAGACTAGAGAGTCTGAGAGATGGCTCCAGGGGAGGCCAGCTACTAGGTCTGGATAAGCTCACAGAGAGACATGTTGTGTGTGTGTGTGTGCCTGTACATGATGCAGCTGGAAGACACGGGGATCCAAGGGCCAGCTACTGGACATACAGATTATCTGCGGCCAGTTACTGGAGCAGCATGTAGTGTGCCTGCATGTGCGTATATGTGTGTCTAGGTCTGAGTACCAACAGCTGGAGCGGGGCTGCAGGTCTTGGGGCTTTGCTTGCCCAGATGCTAGTAAGTGGGAAAAGCTGGGGATCCAGGGGCCAGCTACAGGGTAGACTGGGTGTCTAGGGCCAGCTACCATAGGGATACATGTATATACTTTCCACTAATAGGCTTTCATCCTGGTCAGCCAGAGAGGTGAGCAGGACCATAGAATCATAGAGTCATTCAGGCTGGAAGAGAGCTTTAAGATCATTGGGTCCAACCATTAACCTCAGACTGCCAAATCCACCACTAAACCATGTCCCTAAACACCATGTCTACATGTCTTCTAAATCTCTCCAGGGATGATGACTCAACCACTTCCCTGACCAGCGTGTTCCAGTGCTTGATCCTGCTCCCCATTTCTGTCTTCCAGCTCAGCGGGGTAGGTACCCAAAGAACAATTGGTCTTGCCATTGAAGACTGAGGTAAAGATGGCATTAAGTACCTCAGTTTTCCTCACCTTTTGTCACTATGTTTCCCTTCACATCTGACAAAGCATTGAGATTCTCCTGAGCCCTCCTTTTAATGTTAACGTATTTATAGAAATATATTTTATCACAGTAGCCAGACTAAGTTCTAGTCGGATTTTGGCCTTTCCAATTTTCTCCCTGCATAACCTCACGACATCTGTGTAGCCCTCCTGAGCTGCCTGCCCCTTCTTCCAAAGGTCATAAACTCTCATTTTTTTCCTGAGTTCCAGCTAAAACTCTCTGTTCAGCCAGGCCAGTCTTCTTCCCCACCAGCTCTTCTTTCAGCACATGGGGACAGACTCCTCTAGTGCCTTTAAGATTTCCTTCTTGAAGAATGTCCAGCCTTCCTGGACTTCTTTGCCCTTCAGGACTGCCTCTAAAGGGATTATGTCAACCAGGCCCCTAAACAGGTGCAAGTCTGCCCTCCAGATGTCTGAGGTGGCAGTTCTGCTAACCCCGCTCCCTACTTCTCTGAGAATTGAAAACTCTATCATTTCATGACTGCTGTGCCCAAGACGGCCGCTAACCGTTACATCACCGACAAGTCCTTCTCTGTTCACAAGCAGTAGGTCCAGCAGGGCATCTTCCCTAGTTCAGTTACTCACCAGCTGTGTCAGCAAGTTATCTTCCACACACTCCAGGAACCTCAGAGACTGATTTGTCTCCTTTGTATTTCCAGCAGACTTCTGGTAAGGTGATGAGTTCATAAAGCCATTGATGCTGTTTATACTTGCATGGATGTCATCTGTGTTGATCTGTGTGGTCAGCCATCAGTATATGTGTGTACACGTATAGGTGTGCATGTGTATGTGTGTGTATGTGCATGTATATGTATCATGCATATATATGCATACATGTGTCTAATGGAAATACATGCTTAGCCTTATTACTGCCTGGACTTGGAGACACAGAGTTGTGACAGCTTTGCCTTTTCTGGGCTGCCAGATTCAGGAGCTCCTAACATATACTATTACATTTCTTTTCCTTAGGAAATTGGGTTATCAAAAATTATAATATAACTTCTTAGAGCATTAACAAAATGTGTTAATGTCCTTTTTCTCCTCATCTTTGCCTATGGACCTGCTATCTTTGTGTGCCTTTTATCCTTCTTCCTGGAAATAATCTGACAACTGCCTCAGTCGCTATTGTCAACATTCCTTTGCAGGCAACTCCTTTCCCATAAGAAAGCTTGTTTCCAGACTCGGTACTTATTACAGGATAACTCCTGGTGTGCGCCAGTATCCTAGGTCAGTAGTTGATACCCCCTTGCTTGATAATTTTGACTTTCTTTTGCTATTGGCTACTCCAGCCCTAGGGTCTTTCTCATCCTGACCGTATGCACACTCAGAGTTGACACACAGCAGAACTGGCAAGCAAAAATTAAACAAACACTGTTTGACCATGAACGTGGCACTGAGGGTACTGGAAAATAGCAGTGGCACACTAAGATATTTTTAGAGTAGAATACTAAGGTGAAGCTATTTGTCCTCTGGGTCTAAATTTATGATTACTAGGCTGACTGAGAGATCTTTTTCCTCCTTTTTTTCACAGAAATGTCTAAATGGGAAACTCTTGCACACAAGAGAGAAGGAGCAGGCTGTTAACTTCTGATCTGACTCCTCAGGTGTTTCTTCACTCAGCTCCCCATCTATTCTCATCATTATCTATGAGCTTTTTGAGACACTGAGTCTGTAGAAATGTTGGCCCAACAGCCCAGTCCTCTGCTACCATGAGCAACTGTGTTACATATAATACTCTACGTAAATTGTCCATGGTCCAGTCCAAAAATTATTCACTTTTCATAGCTACTTTTCTTTACTGGAAATAGGATTAAAAGCTTAAGTGCTTAAATAGTTAAAAACATACTTTAACAATACAGTTTCAGTACCCTCAGTGCCTCTTAAATTTCATTTATTCTTCTGTCCCTTTGCTCAGATACCTCTTCTCTCCCTACAGGCCTTCTACCTCCTCTTATATTTCTAGGCAGTAATTACAATCTCTCTTTGTCTTTGTTTTACTGGCCCAGACAAACCCTTCTCTATTATTCTTCTCTCTATGGCTTGTTCTCCCTGATGTTCTCTAGTATCTCTCCACTGTGATTTATCCACACACAGTTCATCTTTCCTGATTATTTAAGCTTACCCCTCCAAGGGAAATTTAAACCTGCTTCCTCCAATGGTGCATGCCAAACAGGACCCAAGCAAGGATGTAGAAACAGTTCAGTTCACAGTTCTGACTCTCAAAATGCTGAATAATTCCACCTTATTAGTAACTCCAAAAAGTTTGGATGATTCTTGATTCTGTGTATATAAGATAAATGTTCACCCAGCAAACTACTGAAATTGACTTAGATTTAACACCTTCCATTTAATGTTCCCATTGCCTCTAGGGCTAACTATAAAGGAACATGCTGGATAAATAAAATGCTTCTATTTCTTAAAGATATACTCTGTTAAAAAGCATAAAAGTATGTTTTTCTAAATAAAGGTATTTTAACATTTGAAATATGGAAGTTTATGAATTGCTGTCTTTTTATTAAAAATTACAAAATGGAAAACTGATAAATGTCCCTGCCTTGAATACATCAGGTATAGGAATGCATATAAGTCATTACAAATTAAAACTATAGAACATCAAACAAGGTAAATCATGCTAATTAACAGTAAATAGCAAAAGATATTTCATCTTGTTTATATGTTTTATTGATTTATGGAGTAGCTATGTCTGCTAGAGGTTTGTGATGCGAGAGAACACAGTCCAGCAGTCCTTCCCATGGAAATAGTTCCAAAGGACATTCCAGAACTGGGGGCTGTAAAAAGATAAAAATTAAATTAAAAAGCATTACTAAAAATATTAGCATGACAAAATTCAAGCAAACAAATATGCCATATTTAGACTTAGAGTGGACAAAATACAAGACAGGACACAGAGTCCAGACATGAGAGAGATCTTACAAAGCACAAAACTAGAAAAGGGCAAGAATTAGTGGTGTGAGAGGTTGGATTTCTCTTTATTTCCTTCTTATGGGGTCTGTATTTTTTATTTTATTTAGAATTATTGTTTAAAACAAATCCTTGAAAGTGTAAGATGATAAATCTGGAATTAGAAATATTAAGGAGACACCCAAGAATAATATTTACAATCTGGAAATGAGGAAGGTTAAGGCAAAGCAACTCCTGAAAAAGCACTTCAAGTGCAGGTCTGAGCTTAGGCATTGAGGATGGAGGAAGCAAGAATTAGTGAGCAGAATATCTCAGAGTAACTTTGATACTGTAAGGAGCTTGGTGTCACTGGGGCTGCCTTCTGCCTTACATGCACAGGAGGAGTGGGAACTTCTCTGATGGAGAATCCACAGAAGTGATGCTCATAGTCCAGGAAGCTCTTGCTCCAACATCTAAGAGTGGTTGCAGAGTAACTTGCATTGGACAATCCCAGAGCATATCTCGCATTTTCACCACCCCCCAAAAATTGCAACTGGGACAAAGTGGATCGACTGAATCTCCCATCTGGGTACTATGTGTAGAAGGAGACTGCTTATCTGTAAGACTTTTGGCATCAAGCTATATGCTTAAGTACAACTCTGCTACCATTTAAATTCAGGTGTCTTTAAGCACAACAAGGATATGTGCTTTAATCCACGTCACACAGTAGGTAAGCAGTACAATCAGGAACAGACCCCAGATTTGCTGGTAGAACCACACAGAATTACGCCCAGGACAGATGGCTGAAATATCAGACACCAAAGAATGAAAGAAGATCAAATGTGCTTTTCTGAATGCTTTGGGAAATAAAATGTAGGGTTTTTTTCCAGCATTTCAATCCCATAAGCATCCTTTTGTTTTCAGTGCTTGGTAATATTTGGTTTCATTTTGCGGTTTTGCTATTGTTCTTTTAAATGAAATAAAGAAATCTATACTAAATAAAATGGGGAGTGTACTTGACCTCTAACATTTCATGAAAAGGCTTGTTAGCTTTACCACGTTTAAATAAATAATGATTTTGACTGGAGCAGCAAAATAAAACACTAGAAGGAATAAGGCAGTTGGATGATAGAAAGTTTTCCTTACGGCAAACTCTTATAAAGGCAGGACTAGATTATGGGACCAAGCATTTAAGCAGACACTTGGCAGAGATCTGCATTCTCTGGAAACTGAGTGGTTTGCTCACCTGTCTCTGAGTCGTGTCCTTGGCTGTTTTTATTCTTCTCCTTCCCTATTTTCTCAAGCACATCTTGATTACTGTGTCGACTTATCTGCCTATCTACTACCAACCTACGTACACAGTTAACTACTTCGCTTTCAAATATCCAGAGGGAACAGTCCATGATGCTGTACATAACAGCCTTGAAGATACAAGCCAAAGCTAAAAAATAATGTAAGTTGGAAAAAGGCAGCACTCCAGAGTATGTAGACTTGGGACTTTGCTTCCATTTCTCCAAAGCAGAGGAGTCCCAAGTGAAACACTGACCCATGTGTAGGTTTTGAATGCAAAGTTGCATTTGGCTCAAAGGCACCATTTTCCTGTTTCTGCTGGTAGGGATTCCATCCAGGACTCATTTTTGTGTCCTTGTTTTGGTGCCTGGCAGCCGCTGGCCACATGCTAATCCCAGACGAGGCACCCTGCTCTAAACGGCGACACTTTGCTTGGTGTTCCACTGTAGATTACATAAAACCAGAGGTCTACAAAAGAAGAAAATAGTTCATGCCACAGTTCTTCATCTGACTTTACAAATCTTCTAGAGAATGATCAGCCCCGAGGTAGACCTACACGCAGCTGCTCACGTTTGTTCCTGGTTCATTGAGCACAAAGTGTAATGTAATGACACGACTTAGCTTAAACTGCTTAACCAAGTATCCAGCACAGGAAAGCTCTGAATGAGGTGAATTTTATGATCATTTCATGAACAGAGTGAAAAAAAATCCAGTGAAGCAGCTGTGTAGGCTTGGAACTCCAAACTGGTCTAGTAGCCTGCATGCTGCCAGTTCAGTTGATTGATTGGTAGGACTGAGCATATATGTGATAGCAACGACTTTCGTTACCAAGGTCACAACTAAGGCAATGACAAGTCTACCCAGTTCCCTGTGGCAAGATTCCAGACAGCAAACACAGGGGTGAGAAATAATGCTGTGTTTCTATGTGACATTGTTGTGGGAGGGCCCTTGGAGTCTTTGTGTGAGGCGGATTTTCTACTTAGTGCTGTCACTGAGACATTACAGCACTTGAAGCAAAAAGACATAGGATTTTAATTCTAATTCAAATCCTCAGACTTACGTAATATTTTTGATCCCATAGGATCCCTACAGTCTGTACAAGCAGAGCAAGATCATGCTTGGAAAGAAGTTTGCAAATCTTGTGGCGACTTATGGTTCTCTTTTTTGCTCATAATTGTTCAATAAATACACTGAGATCTTTTTTTTTATTCATCTACTTGTCAGCAAATTCTATATTTAAAACTACATCTAAGGGTTTGGTGTTGTCTTTTTTTCCATTGTGCAACAGGGCACTTAATTTGCCTGATTGGACAATGAAAACTTTTGTGAGTTTCAAAAGAACAATATGAGCAGCCATCTAACATATATCTGAACAAATATATATTTGTTTCTTTCTTTCTGTCTAAGAACTGACAATTGCTCCTACAATGGTCAATCAAAATATAATTTTTAATATATCCTGCAGTATTTGCCCAGCTGTAGGTACAAACATTATCTGTGACTTGCAAGGGACAACTGATGGTCATCTGTCACTGCGTAGCTCTCCATATTGTTCCTAAAATTAATGCCCAGTAAATTACAGAAATATAATGCTCAAAAATACTGAAAATGCAGTGTGATCTAAGCAGGTAGAATGTACTTAACTATACTGAAATCCTAAATCTCTTTGCCAGCTGCAGTCTTCTGAAAGCTGGCTGTAGATTTTTAGTGATCATAAGTGGTCAGTGGTTCTATCATCTCATCAGAGAATTGCTGCTGAGATTTCTCGGTCTCACATGAGGAACAACTCTGAGAAAAAGCACCCTCTAAGTCCCCACCATCTCCCCTTAGTCCCCACCGTCCTCCTGGGGTCTCTTGCTGCTTATGTTATGACAGTCCCTGGGCAGGAATCACAAATCTCAACACTCTCTAGAGCTCCACTTGTTTTTCTCACTGGAGCAGTGTTTTAGTGGTTGAAACAGCTTCGTTTTTCTTTTGCATGTGCCCATCGTATCAGTGCACAGACTAGGTACCATCAGACTAAAATGCACTTAGTTTCCAACAAACTAAGTATTATCAATGAGCATAGGTGCTGGAGCAGAGGTAACAAAACATTTGTTATTTGAAATGTGGTCTGATTATCTAGTATTTCTACACCTCTGTTACGGCTCTTGATTTAATCTAGTCAAAAAAAGTACCTGTTTTACAAAGGCATTTGCAATGATTTTGAAAACTAAGGTGGCTCCCAATCTGCCTGACATATCTGTAATACTTGCCAGGTTTGCATTTTGGAAACCTTTGAAATGAAGCAAAAATTCCACCAAATGTTTATGTGCCACAGTATAACTGTGTTGTATATATGCAGTTACAATATATATGTGTAATATATGTGTGACAAACACTCCTGGACCACAAAAAAAGAATGCTGATCAGCAGATTTTCCTCATTTTGACTTTCTGCTCTTTTACACTCTCGTTGCTGCCTCTATTTCCCGTTCACTGTACCACATCACAGGCTTTGATGCCCACAGATGGAAAGGGTTTAGGCACCACTTACTGAATTTCAGATTGATTAAAACCATCAATTTCAGGGGAATTACACTGAGAATGACTTTGACCCATTAGTTTTAAACAGTGCTTTTGTAGGAATTGTGCAGCTGGGGGAATAGGTCTGTGTCCAGCTATGAATGCCACTTGGATTAGGGAAGGTTTGTTTAGATGTTGCAATTACTAAGAACTAAATAATTCATTGAGCAGCATGAAACTGGCAGGTCTGAACGTCCTGTGTCTGGAATGGTGCCCCATGAACTTCAAGCTATGCTAGTGTGACAGTGGGTAATGCCACTAGTTATGTTAACTGTTGCTGTCCATCCTTGCCAATCATCCATCAAAGGAGCTGGTGAAAACAAACTGTTGCGGTGTAGGGAGAAAAATGATGCTGAAATAGGCTTTGAAAATAGCACGTGTTCTTCAGCTACAAGTGCTGAACTGTTACCAAATGCTGGAGAGGGAACAGAAAAGGAAACTTTGCCTTTTTTCTTGAAGATACTGATCAAAATTCACAGTTTGTGAAGAGTTATAAGAATTACAAAGGAGGGAACTCTTGAATTTTTGCTTTATCCCCCTACACTTTATTCGTAACTCTCTTCAGGTATTCTAGGAAGCATATGGTATATGTGTGTGAAGGTGTGTGAATGTGGTCCTCAGTTTAAAAAATCCTTAGCTTCTTTATTTCTTTTGGCACACAATCCTTAAAGAATAACTAGAAAAACCAGAGTCAATTGGCCTGGTTCCCTCCTGTTAGAGAGAATTATCTGAGTAACCAATTCAACAAGCCTTAGTCAGTGGGTCTTCCTGAAGGGCAACTAGGTTATAGAAGTCCCAAGTACAGGAATCAGAGATAGGAACTGTATTGGTAAGTTTGATATCATGGTCATTAGTTAGCTCCAGAGCACTTCTTAGACCAGTACGATTCAGAATCCTGTCCAAAACAGAATAAGAGAGACTGACACTTGGCAAGTTTTGCCTCTTTAAGATAGACCCTGGAGATCCATTTTCTGACAAAAAAAGTGAAACAAAACAACTGGATGGTGGCAGTAACACACGGCAGGGTCACCTCCCTGCTCACAGTGATTTTTCAGCAAACCATATTCCCCACCCATCACAACTTCCTTCATGCTCTCACAGAATGCATGTCACAGCTTCTGCCTGAAGGTTCTGCACCTTTCTGCCAGATCCTTTCCGTCTTCACATACAGGGACACTACGGGGAAAGGAAGCTGTGGCAGAATCTTTATCCCATACGTACCTGTCCTCAGCTCCTACCTCAGTGCCAATGGTAGGAGCAGTGGCAAAGCTTGCCAAGTTTCTTTGAGAGTAACTCCCAGATACTAACTCCAGTGAGACTGCTGACGACTGACTTGCAAAATGCTAATCTGGTCTCTGACACTAACACCCTGGGTGGCTTTAGGCAAGTCTCAACACCTTTCTGCTGCTGCCTTCCCATAGATGAAGTGTTTATTTATCTGTTATGACAGGTTTTTAGGGAGAGTTCATTATTCAGCACATTCACAGAACATAGTGCTTTCCTTTCTGGTGCACGGAGTTGGAATAAATCAGGCCAGCAGAAGTGAGAGCGTTTGAACACAATTGATTATTTGTTGCCTTCTTGTAAAAACTATTCACTCTATCTTCCTGTGAGCTAATCTGAGCCACTTAAGGTCCTAATCCTCTTGTCTAAATTCATGTTATAATGAATGTTGGGGTAGTTATCTTTATGGACTAACGAATCGTGCTGAATTAATCATTTCTATTAGGCTCATCAAATGGAGTTAAACTCCTAATACTGACGAAAAACTTAGACACCTGCCATCCTTGTGTATTTTTAGAAACCTTGGAAGATAAAGGAACTTCAGGATAATTTTAGGTTTTGTAACAAATAAGACACTACGTAAACAAATCAGTGCAATGCAAACAAGAAAAAAATTATCAACAGAAGCATAATATAAGAAACTATTTCTAAGCACAGGTTAATCATAATGATAATCCATAATATCTCCACTTGGAAATAAAAATATAATAATTAGGGATATCATCTGGGCTGTAAAACCCATCTCACAGCTGCTACAGGCGATAGACTTTTAGTTTAGTGGGAATGAAATAACATAGCACCCTAAACATCCGTCACCAAGCACTACTCATCTCATTTCACAGAGTAATCTTTTATCTGACAAGCAGGACAGACCAAACCCCCAAAGTATGACTTGCCATGGGAAGATCAAAGGTACCACCAGTTCCTTAATTCTTGCAATAACAGAGAATTTATGAGATGAAACTGCCCAGATGTGGCATGAGAACCATGAACAGGATGTGTATTTATGCACAAGAAATGTTCAGTCAAGAAATCTATCACTTATAAGAGGAACGTTGGCTGGCCTAGGAATGAAAGTTCGACCGATGGACTACATCAAGTTTGCATGCTAGAATGCACCAAGACTGAAGCACTAGAATGGACAAGGTGGATGTTCACCACATATGCAATAGCAAAAAGCCACATCTGCAAAGAGTAGCATCTGAAATTCTGAAACCAATAAAAATGACCAAAAAAACCCCAAAATTATGATGCAGCAAACAGAAAGGATAAGGGATACACAGACAATAAACTGTAAAGTATGTGAACTCATGAATATACAGGCTAATAGTTTAGGAATTTATGTGTCCAGACACTGAGACCTTGTCTCTATACTGTCATTACAGCTTCAGGAACAACTGCATGATATGAAGAATGTTCAGAACAAAAGTGATACTGGGCTTGGAGGACCTCTTTAAAGGTAGTAGAGAGTGGAAGCTGTGACACTAATGCTGCTGGAAGGGCATTTCACAAGGAAAGGAAAATATTCCCGGTTTACAATAATAGCCTCGAAACACATTTCTCCTCCAACTGAGAAGGAAAAGGCAAAGCTAGGCATTACTGAAATAGCTATTATAGATGGAGTAAGGTGGAGTAAGTGGATAAAGTAATGGATTCCCATTTGATTCCTTTATTCTGCAGCAATTCAAAACCAGACATACGAAGATACTAGGATGATTAAAGGACAAGATATTGAGTAGTCTTGCAATATGGCAGGATTCAGATTGTTTTACTGAAGAGGAGTTTGGGGTTTTTTAGGACTACCTCTGACAGCTTTTTACAGCTGTGATGCCCTAATGTTCAGCCCTTCGGACAGACACGAATCAATTTTATGTCCACATTTCTGTAGAAACAATTAAGCCGTTACATCAGCACCCTCACCGCTAAGAGATGACAGAAAAGATCTGCCTACAGTAGAAAATGGCTATCCATTTTCTGCAGCTCTTTGCAAGTGGTAATTAAGCTGTACAGCATAGAATTAAAATTCATAGAATCACAGAAACTGGAGGCAGAAGGGAGCTACTAAGGTCATTTTTGTCCCTGCCCTTCCTTCTGCCAAATGCTTTGTCCAGCACTTTGTAGTCAATTTGAAATGCTCTCTACTTACCTAGTGCTTTTAAGAGACCTGCATTTGATTTATGTGCAGTAGAAAATTATACCTTTTCTCTAGAGATGGACAATTTGCCTCATTCAAACAGTTGTGTAATCAATTTCATTTACCAATTACAGCTCTTCGTTAACACGCAGCCACCAGGGCACTTGGGAAAGCAGAAAGTTAATGAGATTGAGGATGGGATCAGGAGGGTCTCCTGAATGCCTTGTTTTCCCCTGACAGTCTAGTAAATCTTTAGTTAGCTGAGTGCTTCTGAAGGAGGAAGAAGGTTTAGAGGATTCATCTGAGGCATATCACCTTTCATCCAGCTGAGAATTAAGCTGGACTCTGCTGCTTTACAGGGACAGATGGGGTTTGGCAGGGCAGAGAGGAATGGACTAGTGAATCAAACTTGCTGGCATTTGCTGGGTGTTCACTGGGAAGAGCAGAGCACCTCATATGAGTGGGAACTGAGGTGGTTATCAGTCCTCTGTTTCAGAGTGGAGCAAATGTCTGAAAAATAAACTTTGCTTTAACATGGCAGAAGATGTGAACTTCACATCTCCCTGGAAGCTATCCTGTTTCTAGCCTAAGCCTGCAAAGCCTGAAGTGACTTTGCTCTTCCATAAGCTTCTCCCATACTCCCGAGGCTTGAGTGTTAAAGCAGTCTGTCTGAGGCCCCTATCACCCCTTCCAGGGCTTTTCAGAATGCTTCTCCCCAGGGACTGGAGAGTGTCCTGTCCAAAAACCTAAATGTTTATCAAGCTTTTTTTCAAATAGATATAAATCTTCTGTTCAAGACACAAGCCATAAATATAAAACTAGGCTTTCCCTGGGGATAAATTGCAATAGTCTACAGCTGAATTTCTTTTGAAATAACTGGCACTGCCTGCAGTCAGAAATAGGACATTGAACTAGGAGGGATACAAATGTGATCTGATGCAGACTTCCTAGGTCTGGCCACCCTCCCACCCCCCACATGTCTTGTCTTGAATCACCAGTTGCTTGACAAGCGTCCTGTTTTTCAAAAGGTTATCCCAAACCTAATCCTTATATGGCCTAAATTGATGTGATACACGTCAGCGACAATCCTGCGCAGCACCAGGGTCTTGTCTCCACCTCCTGCTGAGTGTCCTGCAGAGACCCCTAACAGCCTCTGGCTAAAGGGCATCCAGAGCTGGAGCAAGGTCGCTGTGTCAGCAGGGCAGCACCCCACTCCAATAAACCCCGTGGTGAGACGAGTGCCACGGGTATGGCACTGTGCTGCTCTGCTGCTGGCACACTGCTTGTGGGACTGAGCCAGCCTCCCCTCCCCTGGTGACATCTACACGAGGCAGCACACTCAAAGCCAACACCGGTATTTCTGTGCATCTCCTGTGCACCAGCAAGACTTCCAGCGTGGCTGATGGGCTGTTGCACTTGCTTTCAGTAGGATGAACATTTCATATCATCCCTCAGGTGCTTAAAAAATTGTCTTCAGATGCCTCTGGAAATCCAGCATGTTGGCAGTCCCATTTTCAATACACTTTCTATTGGGTCCAAATGGCCCAAACATGGATCCATTCTGTTTTTACTCCTTTTTCAGAATACATATTCTTACCAGTATCTGAACTTGCATTGCTCCAAAAAAAAGGGGGCACAGCTGAATAAATGCACATTTCATGGATTACCTACCTATAAATGTGGTTGCACTGTATAAATGAAAAGTCGACCATAATGATTCTGAAGATGATGATGCAGCAGACTGATTCTTATAAACCTGAGCTTTCCTCTCTTCTTTTCTTTTCTTTTAAATAACATCAGCAACAACACCAGAAATTAAAAAAAAAAATAGTTCAAAGAAAAGAACAATTTCAGTTCAGCACAGCATTTTTTCACATATCATACATAACCTCTGGAGTCTTAGCAGAATTTCTATTTTAAATTTACTTCCTCATTTATGTTAGCTCAAGACTATTACAAAATGTGAGAGAATAAAAACTTCACTCTGGGTATACGGTAACAGCTGACTAACTAGAAAAATTCATCTAAATTTCTAAAGGATGTCTCAATGAAAACAGAGAAAACATCTGCTAAAGATGCATGTACGAAAGTGTTTTGCTTTTTCTGTTAAAATCTCAGAACACACACACATATGTCTTCTGAGGCAGAAATAAATCCATTTCCTATAGAAGCACCTCAAACTCCACTAGAACCACAACATTCTTTCAAATTGCCGCAGGCCTTCAAATAATTATTACTTCTACCACCCTTCTAAATCTTCATACAAAGCCCAGATTTACTCCTGGGTCTTAGGGCTGCTTTGGCTCTAGAGAAGCTGGAGGTAAATGCCTCTGCACAGGGTTCTGAATGTCTTGAGATCAGTGGCAGATGGGAACTTCTTCTTCAACTAAATATAATTCGAGCCTCAATGGGTCTGATCCAAGTCTGAGTCCTTCCCAGCTTAGCTCATAACTCTACTGTAGAAACAGTGCAATTTTTAAGGCAGTGTAAGTGTCCTTCATGCCTGGCTTATACCTTTTAAATGTCTTTTAACTTTACTCAGCTTGAAAATAATATAACATCCTATGGGAAATTGTAAGAGTTCTTGTAGTTAGTTACTGTGAAAGCTGTTTTAGCTGTAGTACAGGCCATTGCAGAAGGTGTGAGGATGACCACTGCCTGTATCCTGACCACTTGTTTTCGACTTTATTCGGTCTCTAAGAATATCGCTATTTCACTTTCTGCTTCTGACCTGAGAAAGGGGAAAAACAGTCTGGGAAACCTCCAGCTCTGCGTCATTCTTGGATTTTCTGTCAATTTTAAATAAAATTCCTCTGTGGCATTCTCCTTCCAACTCGAAAGACGATTATTGGACATGCAGAAATGTTTGTTTAGTGTCTGAAGTCTAGCTGGACTCAGCTTAAGGGCTGACCTGGATATCTTAGAAGGGTTTATTGGGTACACTTTTTTTTTCCTTTGAAAGAAATGATTGTACATTTATACCATGTCTTAGAGAATGTGGTCCAAATTTTAAAACTGGTACACAAGGGCGGGTACTTCAGTCCCTCATGGGAAGAGGCTCGTGCAGACAGGGAGCAAGCGTGTCTGTGAGCACAAGTGCAGCTCTGAGAGAGGAGCATGGTGAAAGCGGCACCACCCTGATGTTTACTGTGAGGACTGTGACTCAGATGCACATCTGAGTCACAGTTTCTTTCTCCCTTTCCTCTGGCCAGGGAAGGTACTGATGTTCTGTTGGTGCCTTGGAGACGTAAACGATAATATTCTCTCTGAGGTGCAGAAGCCAAAGCAACAAAAGATTGCCCCTCATCACTGTCCATGTGGACTTGCTCCGGGTAGTCTCATTAGGGATGAAAAGAAGAGGCGTGACTAACATCAAACTGAGCTCTAGAATCAGGGACTAGTCAGTGCAGGTTCCCTCCGCAGTCAGCAGAGGGAAAGGTTCCTCCAGGGTATGATTCAAGACAGGAGACTACACAAATATAAGTTTGTGTGGGAGTGAATATATCTTATGGTGGACAGAGTGTCCATTACAATGCACAGTCACGGCACATTCTGCCTAGTAGTGGTTGAATATTTTATGTCAATAATGATTGAAATCTAAGGATTAGTAGAGGCAAGCAGCACCTCCTACGCATTCAGACAAGATTTAATTGCTTAGAAGAACATCCTGATTAGAGTCAACAAATCAATATACAGCAATGTAGCTTAAATCTAAGATAAGCCATTACAGACTGAAAGATGTGGTCTCTGTTAGCACATTGGGAAATTCTCGCTTTTAATGAGGTTTGGAAAATAACACCAGACATTTTGTCAATCTTGAAAATGCGTAGGCAGGCATGTTGTCCTTCCTTCTGGTCCTTCCCTACCTTCCACTGGTCTTCCCACTTCTACGACTTTCTATTAAAGTCTTCAGTCATCTTTTTCTTTGTATGAAGAGGTGTACCTCTGTTCTTGATTGGTCTAGCTACACAGCCAAATTGCCTAAGTTCTTAATTACAAAGTAAAAGTTGTTTTGTTTTGTTTTCTAAAAAATAAGATAAGGTTATTTCTTTCAGTTGCTTTTCTTGAGTTACAAAAGCACGTCTTTGATGGCCACATTTTACCATTTTTTCTGATTTTCTGCCGTGGGATTCTGATTTCACCTTGAGCCTTCCTCCACTTTCTGGAATACTTTTTTGAACTGTAGAGTTGTGGTGTGAGATCATGCCAGTTCACCAAGATGGCAGTATCATATATTAATCTGGCAATCAATATAGTGAACAATTCAAATGGTTATTGTTCACCACTACTTAGAACAGCAAAAGTCCTTTTATAGATGCCCCAGAATCAATGGGAGATGGATTTCTTCTGTTGCCTAACAGATTAATAATCATATCCAATTCATTTCCTGAGATACTAATTTTTAGTTCTTTGGCCACTAACAGACCAAATTCCTTTCAGCAACTGAGTAGAAAAACTTAATGATATCCCCATCACCAATGTTTTCCTGACACATAATAATAACAACTCTTGAAATTAAATCTTCTGACAGTGGTTAATGACAGCCTTACTGCATGAATAAATTACAATAGCTAAAGCTTCCCTTGTCTTGCACAATTCTCAATGCTTTCCTACTGCAGTGCCTACAAATGCCCTAATCTTACTCAGGAAATAGGAAAGTGAGATTCAGAACTACGAAGTGTGATAGATTATGTGGATACACACACATCTGTACACACATTCACATCAACTCTAAGATTATATGTTTATTACAAGCCACTCCTCATTGTCTCTGAGAAGTTGTGCAGAGGCTGGCAGAGATAGTGAAAACTTGGTAAAAAAATAAGAGAACAGGAACCAAGCCCGAGAATTAACGAGATAAATAACATAAATAGATACTTAAAATGCTTTCTGCAGATGCCATATTCCTTCAGACTCAAGGGCAAGTGTCACCCTTATTTACAACTACAAAGCGGTGATGTTTCACAGTCTGTAATTAAAAGAGATTACCTTTTCCAGGCTTTCTAATACATTATATTGCTAGACATGATTGTTTTGGTTTATTTACTCACAAGCTGCTAAATACTTGTTATTTTCCTGTGTGCTCCAGTTTTGGTGAGGAAAAATGTTGGCCTCATGTCAGATTTCTCTAACATGAGCCAGGGTTTTAAATCTCAACTCGATCATCCAGCGAAAAAGATGACTCATTTTCTAATCCAGAAAAAGAACTAGTAGTTGTTCTAATCAGATTTGGAGAGTCCTAATCCATTTATCCCACTAAAATTTTTCCAGTTCATATCTCAAAGTAAAGGATGTTATTTGCATGTACCAAAATAGTTCAAAAATGCTTTGCAAGGCAACAGCAGTGTGGGAAGAGTTGAAATCACTGTAGTGATGAAGTGTAGCCATAGCATTATACAGCAAAATACATTTTGTTAGTTCTGTTTCAGTTCAGGACCTGAGTGCTTTAGAGCTTCCCCCCAGATGTGGAAAATAGTAGTCAAATTTCATTGTCCTACAGTATTTGACCCTTATCTGCAACTTCCCAGCAGAGCCTCTTAATCATCCAGCTGTATATAACTTTTCAAGTACAAGGAAAACAATCTTGTTAACGATATGTCAGTCTCTAGCAAAGAACTAAGATTCACTGAGCTCTGAGAGATATATACATATGCAGAGTATGACATTTTACTTGTTTCTCTGTTTACAGATTATGTTTTACATTATATAAAATGTAAAAGGAGAAGCCTATCAGCTAGCGGGGGAACTGAGAATTCTCCTTTCCCAAGCAACTCATAGCCTATTGGAAAGACTCAACTTTGTTTCATCTCCTTTCCTCTAGACCCATGAACCAGAGTGGAACAGCTACTGCAAGAGAGTCTTGAATGCCCCTTCACTTCCCAACAGTTAGTTTGTAGACTGGTGATTAAGGATGGAGTCCGAAACCCCTCAGGCAGGGGTTACTGTATACAAAGAGATACAAGGTACCCCTGTAACTGCATACTCATCCTCCAGCTGTCCTTTCACAGGAAAGAGTAGCCCATCATCAGGCTTGAATTAAAAGACTCTGTGCAAAGTCTTCAAGCAAAAGCGGCTGCATTTTTGTACCTATTGTTCTCTAGAAGGCTCAGGGCAGGAAAGCAAGCACCTTCTCCATCACTAATGTCAGCTGTGCTTGGATGTGACTTACACTTTACTCCTTTCCGGTGCTTTTCCTTCTACGCTAGTTTAGATGGCTTCCCACCCAAGTGAATTGGCTTTGAAATGACGTGATCTCACACCACAGCACCAAAATCCTTTTAGATATATTGACTAGGGGATCTAGGTGACAGAAGATCATTGTGGCTCTCACTTGCAAGACTTAATGCACCTGCCTAGAAGATCCTGCAATGCTGACCATGGTAGCCTCCAAGCTCTTTGTAAAGGGAAGCTGCATTCTGTTTTAATTTCTCATGTTGAAAATTGAGGTACTGTGAAGAGAAATATAGAGAAGAAATACAAAAACGTAAAGTACTCAGATACTACAAAAACAAAAGTGTCCAAATTACAAAGATTGATAAATATTTTCAATAGCACTTAATAACTAATTCATACCACAGTTTACACAGCAAGGGTGGCCTCTATTTCTGTCTGCAAACTTTCTGCAAGCCACCAGAATTTTATTGGAATTCATCAGAGATGTTAATCTTGAATCCAGGTGCATCAGTATACTGCATTACTCTCTAGACATGAAGATGACAATATGCTGTTACAAGCATGTTTAGGTTTTTATGTAATCAACAATTTTGCAGTGTTCAAGGCTATATTTAACTGATAAAGAAAGGGATGAAAGAAAGAAAGTTTCCCCATGGAAGATACTTTGGTTTAGAGTTCTAAAAATTTTGACACCATTTACTATTGCCCTTCCCATAATGAATTAGATGATCGATTTTCCGCACTATAATTGTTAAAAGATCCCTTCTGTTCTTAAAATATCCCTGTGATATAGCAGTTCTGCCATACCAAAAAGCATAATTTTATGAACAGGAAAAGATATATCGTCTCTCACTGCACCGATAGTTTTCCAGACTATGCAATTTCTCAAGAAAAACTGAGTTCCTGTCACAGTGACTGCAAAAATGTTGCACTGTTATTAAGTGCTACTTCCTCAGAACAGTCTCAGATTCTTCCAGTGGGAAGTAAACAGACATTTCTCATGATGACTCTCATATTCTTTTTAATAAACTTTGAATGTTTCAGATGTTTCATGGCATTCGAATGCTGTGTGGATCTGCTGTCCAGGAACAGCCAGTGTTTCCCCCTGCTTAGCACGAGGACACAGTCATTGAACTGTGCAGAGGAAGGGAGCATGTTGACTCTTAGAAAAAAATATTCATTGCAGCAAAGCACAGTTTCAGCTTTCTGTTCCTTCAAAAATTTGCAGATTACTATGCACCCTTCTACTGCTGAATACGACAGAGGAACCATTAAGCCTTAAAGTTTGCAGGAAACATCATTAGCAGTGTTAGAATGCCTAGAAAGCCCGTGAAACTTAGATAAACAAGATTGCAGGCTGTAGAAACTATTTTAGGCTTTTTTCTTTTTAATGGCAAAATAAAATATTTGCCAGTGTGGCTTTGTGTAAGTAAATAGCTGAAAGAGTGCTATCTTACAGCAAGTTTACCTTTGCTACCTTACTGCTTCACCTTTTACACTCGACCTTCTGTAACATTTTACACTGCCAAAGTCTTGTTTTTCCCAGACTGCTTGAATTTGTGCTCCATATTTAAATGATTAGACCTGTTTACATGGGGCTGGAGAGGACCTATGCTTGGACATAGCAACACATTAAAACACAGTAAAATCTTGAACACAGCGGTATACAAACATGAGCCTCAGATTTTCCTTTTAGTCTTGTCACATCCAAGCAATAAATGAGCAAATGAGCAAAAGGGATTTCCTGGGGGAAAAGAGTAATCACTGACATTTAAAGTGAAATAGAATATTTAGCAAGCAGAGGGAGGCACTCACGCTATCCCACTCCATTCTGCAGTTTGCTGTGCTTACAGATTATTCTTTTTTATTAAATAAATTACCAGTTACTATCCTTCCAGGAAAGTGACCTCATTTCTCCCGTACCACTGTGATGAGCCTAATATAATGACTTGGATAGATGATGGATAGGGGTGGATTCCGAAGTCGCTCGAACCTGGAGGTGGCAAGTATTAAAAGCAGGACTGAACATGTTATAACAAAATAGTCTTTTGGCCTCTTAGAAAGCAGAAAATGTCACCTTGTGCACTCTCGTGCAAAGGTGGATGTAGAAAGCGAGACCCTCCTTCAGTGCTGAAAGTTAGAGAAAGATTGGGGTTTAAAAGTTAGCACAGTTGATAGGTGACTGAACTGAAAACCCAGCTGCTAAACTGAGTGTTTCCAGAGCTAAACCTGGGGATTTTAGAGCTAATTGAAGATCTGTTTAACAAACAGTGCATGGAAGCTCTGCGTAGGGTCTCCAAGCCAGAGCAGCTGTACATTTGTGACTGGTTTCAAAAGAGGGGGATGGGGGGGAGAAGGAGAGATGAAGGAGTTAGGACAGGTATTGCAGCTGCTCCTCATTAACCTCCCCAAACAGCAAATGGGAAATCAACAAACGTGTGCATTCCAGCTGAAATTCAAAGTGGAACTGATAATAGGAAGGCTAGACTGACAGGTTCTGGCAAGCTGGGAGGGCATTGCTAGGAAAGCACTGGCGGCTACAGACCTCAAAGCTAAGGGGCTTACTCCTTTCCTGCTTCCCTCCCCCCTCCCGTTTCCTCTCCACAAGAGCAGTTATTTTATTTCTTCTATGAGAAATTGATTACTGGGATGCATTTAATTCCAGAGGTGGATGGGAGCAGGCAGCATCAAGCAGCAGGAAAAAGGCTGAGATTCAATCTGAGAAAAAATTTTGGTGTTCAGTAGGGAAAAATGAGTACTTGATTGAAAGAAAAAAGACAACAGAGCAGTAACTGGTCAGATTCATTGTGGAGGAGAAGGAAAGCTGTGCAGTGGGGAATCACAGTTCCCCAGTGATGTGTCTCAGCACATGGATTACTGGAAATAGAGTGGCTTCTACTCTGGCTCATCTTAATGGTAGCAAATACTACTTTTGCTCTCTGCTGTCGCGAAGTCCATACACAGTTAAACAGAGGAATATCAGGAAGTCTGTTCAGGCTCAAGGGACATAACTTGAGAAAAATGTGTTGGAGTACTGTGGTAAAGTTCATACAAGAGCAGTCAATGGGCTTGAATCTCATTTAAACTATGTCCACTTTATATTACCCTGTTTTTCACTGCAAAATGGTCTATGCCTGCAGAAAGAACTCCTGTTCTGTGAGGCTGATTCTTCACTTACATGGGCAGTAGACACAAAGAGTACAGAGGGTCAGTCATGTTGTGCTGCAGAAGCTGGGAGCTGTCACCAAGCAAAGAGTAGTCCCTAGACCGAGGAACATCTTTCACTGCATTTGTAAGAGGACCCAATGTTGTTTCAGTAAGTTCTCTTCCTGCAGTGGCACTTTACTTCGTAACACCTTCCTGCACCCCCTTCCCTGGAGATACAAGCTGCTTCTTGGAATCCCTCTGTTAAGCTTGTTGAGACATAAGTCTTGCAGTACCTGAAAGCTTGTCCTCAGTGTTCTCCTGACCACAGATCAGCCTGCAGGCTTGAAAGGCATGCTTCTCGGGCTCGATGAAATGGGAAATACACTCTGTGTTTGTAATAAAATGAAACTGTTTCCTGTTCCTGCCTGTAAACATTCCATAGGAAATTGAGGCCATTTTCACTGGAGACAAGGAAACTACCACTGACCAGGAGAAGCTGCTTTTACTGTGAAAAATGGCAAACTTCTGCTTATGGCGAACACACTGAAATGTACACTTTTATCCAAGGGTTGGAATTACACCCTTTTCTCAGAGAACAGCTGCATGTGCTGGTGGGAATGGTAAAGTTTTTGGCCTGGATCCAAGTTGATAATACAGAAAGATGCAAGGAGGTTTTTTTGTTGTTTCGTTTTCTTTGAATATAAATTCTTCCAAAACAAAATTCAGTCACTGGAATAGCAGCCTTGCAAGGTGCTGAGTATTCTGGCTGTAATCCAAAAGTGCACTTAAGCACATGCTTAACTCTGAGGACATAATTAGTCTTGCCAATTTCACTGGGGCTATTGACATGCTTAAAATTAAGCATGTGATTAAGTCCACTGCTGCAAGAATGTTTAGCCCTTTGTAAGATTAAGCCTAGCTCTACGCTACACAAATGATCTTTTGTTCAGTCTTGAATGACTAGGACAGGCAATGGAAGGAATAAACACCCTTCTTTAAAATAAACATTCTGCTGATCACAGAGATAATGCACACAGTATTAACGCTGAAACTGTCATCACATTTTATTAGCAACATTTTAGCAGCGCGTATGAGATGATTCACTTTGAACCATGTCTCCATTATCTCTTTTTACCTGAAATGCTTGATTTGTTCTGTTCCATGATAACTCTGTGTTTGCATGCCACGTTGGCAGTCCGTAGTGTCAGCGTAATGGTGCTTGCACGGACCCATGCGCACCTTCAATATTGTGCAGCTCTAGACTTGAAATCACCAACTTAGCTCCGAGCGAGCTGCTCTGTCAGCGCAATACCACACAGCGGCACCGACTGGCATCGAAGAACAAAGTGATCCTGGAAGTGTGATGGTCATGTACCAGGTCTGAACTTCGCTCATCCCTACCGCAGTGTTCCCACTTCTGGTGCTGTGCAGCTGAGAGCGGACTGGGTCAGATCATCCAACCTATTAACATGCCTCTGGCAGAGGCCAGTGGATGCTGGGACAAAGAGTATAAGAAGTGGCCAAGAATACAGTGATGTTTTTTCACATCATGTTATCCTGGCAACCTCCAGCACAGGGTATTCCTGAGCTAGAAGTACTGACAGCTTTAAGCAATGGAGTCCACAGGATTTCTATACAGAGCGTAGAATAGCACTGTGTCTCTGCAGTGTGGCCAGCACAGCAAGTGACTGGTAATGTGGCATTTTTCATACCGGGCCTGCATGATGCAGCAAAGGAAATATCGATATTTGCAGGCATTTTTTCCATAACATTCCCGTTTTTGGTAGCACAGGCAGAGTTGAAACGTGGCTGCAGCAGTGCTAAAGTACCAGAGAAAAAGATACTGGAAGGAACAGCTTTTGCATGTGGTTGAATTCTAATTTTTGAGGTCTGTAAGCTAAATCACTGAACCATGTTTGCAATTAAAAGGAAGCATTCTTAAAACATAATTAGGAAAAAAACCAGAAGCTTAAATAAATCATCTTCCCTATCCTCTCTTTATGCTTTTTTCCCCTTCCAGATTCTTTAAAGTCTTAGCACTTTCACCTTTTTGGCTTTAGTTTTAGTTTTTCAAGGCAAGGCTGTCTTTCGTTTGGTTGGTTGTTTTTATTTTCTTTTATTGTTGATTCTACTTCTTTCATTTGAAAACTTTGCCACTACAGTTTTGAAAACTACTGATTCTAAACATAGGAAAATGATTGAAAAATCAGCAGTCTGCAGAAAATAAAGCAAAATTTCTGTGTGTTAAACAGCTGTCAATTCCAATGGAAGACTTTTCAAACAGCACAATGTTTTGAAAAGCTGCAGAATCAGATATGAAGTTGTTCAACACAGCCTTCAGATTCAGAAAGACTCCAGCAGGTCTTGAGAACACATTGTTATTTCCATGAGGTCTGATGCAATCCTTACCATGTCTGCAGGCAAAGTCTGGAACTAATTTCTGCTCATGATTCACCAGCGTACAGCGGCCTGGAGGGCACAGAGAAAAGCACAACGCATCTGTTTTGACAGGTTAAAAAGTGAATTTCTGAATACTAAAAATAATATAATTCCATCTCATCTTGCTTCCAAGGACCTGACATTTGGCAAATTTTAATGAAGTGAACCTTGCAACACCTCTGTGAGGTCAATGTAAATATTATCAGCATTTACAGATGAATGAAATTATAACGCAGATGAAGGCCCCAATTCAGGAAGCATCCTAGATAGATTTGCACGCTTTCTTACAGGTGCTGCTGGTAGTATTAGGGGACATTTTCTCCTAAAACAATTAAATCTAATTCAGAAATCGTTGCCCAGAGATATAAGCCTGCATTTGGCTCTAGGAAATGAGTAGATGTTACTCATGGACAGTCTGGAAACAGTTCTTACTCATTCATAACTGGTCAGAGTCCTCTGGAAGAAATTGCAAGTGAGGCCAGCTGTGGAAGAATATTGTTTTTTTGAATATCAAAATGACTTCCTTTCCAGAGTGACATGAAAGCAAACAAACAATTCAGAATTTCCCAGGTCCTGTGATTCTGAAGAAAATGGAATCTCAGATGCATAAGGCCATTTTCCTTGTGAAAACTCTTGATGTTTCATCTTCTTAACATTTGTTATTAGTTTGTAATAATATAAATGATTTTGTAACAGAAAATGAAACATTCCTTTACAAAAAGTGAAAAAGATTGGGCTGGAATCTGAACAAAATAAAGGAAAACAAAACCCTTGAAATTAATATTGTAATTTTTTCTTTCTTATTGGGACAAAAAGGTCTCCATTGATCCCAAAAGATTTTGCCTCAAAATATCTGTTTCTGTCTCCTTCAGACTCTGGGAAACAGAGCTATGTGAAACATTTTTTTGTTATACCTTGGCAGACTCAGAAGAATTTAAAAAACAGTTGGTTTATGTAACAAGGTTTATTGAACTTGTTATACATTATTATCTAGTTGTTTAGAACATAATCAGTGTGGGAATAAAACTTGAGGGGAAAGAAAGACAGGAGCAGGTAAAACTGAGAACAAGATTGATTTTACCTACATTTAGCTGTCCTCGCTTAATTTAATCTCTCGGATGAGAGAGATGAATCACCCCCTAGAGGTGCTTATACATTGCCTGGAGCAAGCCCCACATGATTAGCTTGAGCCAGACATCTAATTTTCAGATAGCTAAAACCCAATGGGACTAATCCTGCCCCTGTTCCTGCCTCTTCGCTTCCAGCAGAGGAGCTGCAATTGGCAGCTCTGAAGGAGGACAGTCAGCCCCGTGGAGCTGCAGTTCTGAGTCTGACCAGAAGATTTCGAAGAATTGAATGCTTGGCTTGTCTAATAGTAACAAAGAGATAAAGATCAGTTTGTGTGAATTATGATGTTGTTTATGCATAACTTCAGGTCTTGAATATGGATGGTTTGGCTGTAATTTAAATTTGAATTCAAGAACAGTAGAAGTCCAGGACAGAAGTCTAGCTAGCTCAGTATCCTGTCCCTGGGGAAGGTCAATAGCACATTCCATGGAAAACAGCTCAGAATCGAGCAAAGATCAAGTGATACTGCCCCAAAATACTCTCCCAATCTCTGTTAATCAGGTAGGGGACTACCTGAGACAGAGGTGATAACTTGGAGTTGTTTGCATTTTGACTGCCTAAATGATTTTGGTGTTGTGAAAATCAAGCTTGGCAGAAATCAAGCCTTTGTTGTAGCATATATCTACAATACCATGAGGGGAAGAGCATAGGAGATGGCTGGGATTCATGTTGACATATCTTGGCTAACTGAAATGTCACTAACTTGCCGTCTGTAGCCTGCAGTTTTTGCAACGTGAGTGTCAGCACAGGCTAACCAAACTCCTACGTATGTTTTAGCATGTGCTGAAGTAACTGTGAAGATCTGACCAGAAGAAAGCTACCTTGAGTTTGTAGTTAACCTCTGAATGCAAAGGTGCATTGTGCGGAGTAGAAGGAATTCTGTACAAAAGTTTGTCTTCTTCTGGAGTATCTGTATTTCATTTGAAAATAATTTCCAGATTCAGATAAACTTTGACAACACATGCCTGAATTTTCAGTGAGGCTGTTACTAAGACTGTCAGCAATTTCACAGGTAACAGGACTACTGACCTGACTGTAGCATCCAGACATGCAAAACGTAAAGTATAATCTATGTGGATGCACATTAAAGTGAGATGTGGCAAAGAATAGCCCAGCTGTGAAGAGCCATCTTTTGACTCCAGTAGATTACTAATTTAAAAAATGAGTCAGGTTTGTAGTGAGTGCAGCTGGAGATGTCACTTATTAGTCTGGACTAACCAAAGCCTGACAATTAAATCTACAGGCCTGATTGCTCTCTGGAAGCACTGATTTGGTTTGCTCATTTTCAGGTGAGTGCTTGCACACATGTGTACCTATGGATACACACAAAAGATCAAGCAAGCATACCTTGAGGTAAAAAGAAAGGTTTGCCTTTGTGAAAAAAGGTCTTTTGATGTTTCTGCTTGAAACAAGTCCTAGCTTGGACTACATATTAAAAAGGGAAGAAAATTTAACTATAAAGATGTATAAAACTAATTAATTATTTAATGTTTCCTCAAATATTTAAGGAAAGTTTAGGCGTAGAGAAGTATAACGGATAATGATTATCCAGAATAGAGATGACAAGGATGATGGGACTGTACGGTTGTAGAAGCATCACAAGACCAGAGGAGCAGGAGAGAGAAGAGCTATTTGAGAGTCTCAGGAATTCCACAGAACAATGAATATATCATAATATCTTACAGAGGTGGGACAGGATGCAGAGGCAGAAGATGACAGTCACTGTCAGGTCCTAGAGACTACAAAAAAGGGAGATCCCGAAGTGGCATATGGCATCCAAGCTAAGAAGAACCTCAGAGATACGGAAAGGACTCAACAACAGTCATTCTTTGTCCTCTGTGTCACTGCGAAGACTACTGGACACAAGAGTCTTGGGGCCAGACTACAGGACTGACTACATAGATACACATACCTTGGTGCTGGAGACCATGAGGGTCTGACAGTCTGAGTGCAAATGAGTGAAATGGGGTTTATTTCCATTTTATTTCATAATAAAATCACCTTCCTCCCCTATAAGTTCTTGCATCAAGATTTGTCTCAGTGCTGCAACAGTATCACAATGCAGAGGCTGTAGTGCAGGGGAAAAAATTCATATCGGATCTGAATCATGGATGCCTGTTTGTAGCATATGTTAAAATTTAAATGCTGTTTTATGTTTTTCAGATAAGAACATAGTCTTTTCATTTCCTGAAAATTAAGTCTAATTGCAAGAAGGCTAATTTTCATTTCCACTGATTTAATGTGATCTCTTGAGCAGTTAAAAAATGAGAAAAAAGAAAGCTGTAACAAAGAAGTGGTGGTGTTGTAACTGTCTTGAGGAAGGATTCTTTTTCTTTTTTCTTTTTCTGCAGGAAAAAATAAGATCTGCTTCCTCATCCACTTAAATTATTGGATGGAACAGAAATTAGCTGCTTTTCCTAACTCTGTCCAGGCAAATACCTTTGTCAGAGTCAGTGCTTCAGCACATAATTAATTCAGCTTACGTTGCCATCTAAACATGTTGATTTCAACCATACGCAGAAGCACTTTCTTCAGTTACAATCTCAGATTTGTACTTTGGAAAATAAGCAGTAAAAAAAATTACTTGGACATTGAGGTCAGCAGTTTTGATTCTGCCTGTTCAGAATGGGGGATCGATCTGTGTAAGAAGATGCCATTTTACATAACAGGTTTTCAGAGCAGCAGCACATTTTATTACCTTCTTAATCTGTTGCATGCAACCAAGTTAATGTCCAGCACACAACAGGGAGGTATCTGACCCATTGCAATTTTTTTTTCACAGCATATCAAATTGTAGCATCTATTTTTTATTCAGTTCTGGAAAAGCTTAGCAAATCAGTATTTTTTTTATTATATTAATTTCACTTATAAGTGACATAAGCAATGTATAGGAAAATGAGGACCATAATCTATTAAAAATATGTAAATTAACAGACATACAAACAATTTACGGACCTGCTGTTGTTCATTTCTATCTACTGGCTACACAGAAAATAATCTTGGTATATATTTGTTCTGATTTGCAGATGATACTTGTTACTTCAGTAAATAATTTTAAATTAATAAATACGAAGGCTAAATAGAGAGGAAGGTTTTGAGTGATGCAAAAACTCACCATTATATGTTTAAAGGCCTTGATTTAGGAAACATGTAAGCATGCATGAATGCAGTCCTGTTTAGAAGAACACACATAGCATGGAGTTCGCTCAATTTAATTCAAGCCCAAGTCCAGCAAAGCATACGCTCTAAAAATGTAGTCCTGGCTGGACATATATTTTGGGTAAGAGCCAAGATTCTTACAAGGATTTGAACACAGACACACGGCATCCTGCAGGACCATTTCCCTCGTCTCAGTTACTCTTCCCTGTGCATTGCAAACAAACTTCTGAACACTGTACAGGTTTTGGCTGGGATAGAGTTAATTTTCTTCATAGTAGCTTGTATGGGGCTATGTTTTGGATATGAAATTAAAACAGTGTTGATAACACGTCATTGTTTTTGTTACTGCTGATGCTTGCACAGCATCAAGGCCTTTCCTGCTCCTCACGCTGCCCCACCATTGAGTAGGCTGGGGGTGCACAAGAATTTGGGAGGGAACACAGCTTGAACAGCTTAGGCAAACTGACCAAAGGGATATCCCATACCGTATCACATCATGATCAGCAATAAAACTGCAGGGAAGAAGGAGGAAGGGGGGATGTTTGGAGTTATGGGATTTGTCTTCCCAAGTAGCCGTTACATGTGACGGAGCCCTGCTTTCCTGGAGATGGCTGAACACCTGCCTGCTGATGGGAAGTGCTGCATGAATTCCTTATTTCGTGTTGCTTGTGCATGCAGTTTTTGCTTTACCTATTAAACTGTGTTTATCCTAACCCACATGATCTTGCACTTCTACCCTTCCAATTCTCTCCTCCATCCCACAGCTGGGGGAGTGAATAAGAGTCTGTGTGGTGCTTAGCTGCCTATTGGGGTTAAATCACAGCAACACAACTCTTTGGACTAAAGGTTTATCACCCAGAAAGCAGTTCAAGCCTTCAGCTCTCTGAAAGACTTCACCTGCAGGCATGGTAATTCCCAGTATAAGGTCTTGGTTTAATGGTAGTTTCTCACAGAATTACTGCATTTCAGTAGTCACAGGAACAGCATCATCATGTGGTTAGGATGGTCACTGATCAAACCAAAGCAGACTTCCCTGATGACCTCTTTTTCCTTCCACTTATTTTCTGTAAATTAGGAGTATATATGCTAAAGTTCAGAGAACAGCTCTAATCAAAATTAAGGTAACGGGAACTGCAAAGAGTATCTGTAATCCTCACAAAATTGCAACGATTTAATTTAAATGTATATAGTCCTCCTACCTTGTAAATTAGCCCCTGCTTGAGTATATCTTTAATCATTTACCTGGGTAAGTTGTAAACGGTCCTCTTGTTTGAAATATCAATTATATTTAACTTTTTCACGGGGTTAATTTTTCAGGGAAATATTTGAATAGTCATTATTTTGATAGAATATATGTTATTTTGGATTCAGAGAATATAAACCAGATTCTAGATATATATTGAAGGCATTGGTCTAGGTCCCACTATTAGCTATAGCAAAATATATGTGGAAGACAACAGGAACAGCCTTAAAAAAGCCACGCATCTGGTATCTGATAGCAGAATCTGGATCAAAGTAGTTTTCTTCTGCAGAAAATGAAGCAAAACTTTTGTTTACTATGAGACTGGACAGACTGAAACCATATTCATCTCTGTGCTCCTCCAGTTGCCCCAAGCACATAAGCATGTATTCATTGTTGAGACCACATGGACTCAGAGGCTGCACTGACTGTTAAGCATGTTGTGTAATTTACGCTGCGCAACTGAGGTTTTGTTGCTCAAAGCAAGGCAAGATGTTGATTCCGAGTTATGGTAGAAAGCTCCAGTAGAAACATGTCAAACAGGAAGATCAGCCAATGGTAGACTTTAGTTAAAGAGTTTAGTCACGGTTAGCAGGAGGTTTTAAACTGCATCTTTGTGGAAGTAACAGTCATCACTGTGGTTGTGATAATGTCAGAGTTTGCTGAGATGAAGTTTATGGGTAACTATCTATTAGAAGTCCTGAGCCATAATGAATTCTTTCAGCATTTATCATAATAGCATTAATTAGTATATATTTTGTGGGCATTAGTGGAGCTCTCACAAGTATTTTCCAGACATTTGATCATAATTCAGCATTAGTCAGGCATGAGTTAATGGACACCAAAGGCTTTATTCCCTTCAAAACCTGTCTTGTTTCATGAGTCCCATTGCTACTGTATCATTTAATATTCATTTTCATTACACTAATCATGTGGTATTGATTTAGATATTGCACATTACAACTGGGACTCCATTTTAATTCAGCGTTAGTGAAACATTAAAATGTAAAATAAAAGTGTTAGCATTTTAAGTTGAAAGTCTGTTTAAAGTATTTCTGTTTGGTGAAATACTGCTGCCCCCACTGAGTCAAGAAGTCAATCCAGACCTTGCTTAAGGCTGCAGACTCATAAACAAATGTCATGATGCTTTTTTATTTTAGCAACCAAAAGTATGTCTGGATATTTAGAAGATTTAAAGTACAACAAAGGTCTTTGCAAGGGTAAAGGACCTATACTTTGCTACCTAAAGCCAGTGGGATTTTGCCACCTGTGTAAATATCAAAGTGATGTTGTTCCACATCAAGGGGAGACTCTGGCTAAGTTGAAACTTCTTGATAGTGGAATGTTCTTCTACTTTCAAGCCACAAAGCAAATGACCCAAAAGAAGAGTCACAGAGAGAGAAAAAAACTCCTGTCTTTCCCCTTGCTTTACACCTATGTGTTGCCCACCATGACATCAACGTGTCCTGCATGAACAGACTACAGAATCCTTGCTCTGAGCATAGAAAGCTCTCACTCATGACAGTGAAAAATCCACCTGTGTGGCTTTCAGGATAGTGGTCTCGATTCGCTTATGATTTCTTTTCCCCAGTCCTAGCACAGTCTCACTGAAACCTGTTAAAATACAGCTCTAAACTTCAATTATCTGCACATCTGCTCACATATACTACTTGAGAATTTCCCTGTTCACATCAATCTGCCAAAGTTTATGCATATTAGGGCTTCTATATATTTTATTTTTAAGAAAAATGAGATACAGTCACTATTATTAGACTTTAAGAAAGCTATTTTAAAAACTGGACAGTGTTGTGCTGAGTTGTGACCATGGTAATTCAAAGCAGCACACAGTTAATTGCAGTCCACTTTTCTCTCATTCATTACAGCTGTGAGATGCCCTGGTATCACTACCTTTAATAAGGAGAAGAAACAAATGATTGTCTTGAAGTTGCTCTGATCAGAGGGATGGAGGGAAGAAACATTTTACACTGTGCTGTTTAAACACGTCAACTTATCCTCCTAACTGGCAGCAGTGCACAAGATGATTAGATGCTCAGTACCCTGAAGAACAGAGGTATATCCCAGATTCACGTATTTGAAAACAATTCAAATGGTATATCGAGAAAGTGCTCCACTAGTGCTAAAGCACCTATTGTTCATCTGAGGCACCCACATTCTGTTCTTGGAACAGAGAAAAAGAGGAAAGATGGAAGATGCAGGAGTAGAGCAGAAGAGAATAAGATACAAAAATGAAGGAAAAATAGGGAAGAAAAGTCTGCTTCTATGTGTGTGACAAGGACAAAATTGTGCCCAGAATGTTTCCAAAATTGTTTACAAAAGCATCAGTTCTAATAAAAATCATGAGTACAGACCCAGAACCCTCTCTTTCCTGGGACAGAGCACGTAGACTCAGATTGCACAATCAAATAATCCTGAGCAGAGAGAGAAATCACGCAGCTGCTGGACACCACATGCTCTCCAGGTTCTCCCACTCCATCTCCCCACCTCTACCTCTCTGCTCTTTCTGCTAACAGTGATATATGGCATGTTTGTGCACACTGGAACTCATAGTGGGAGTCCATGGTGATCCATCTAGCTTCTGGGTAGCAGTCCTCCACTTGCGCTTCCTGGCTGAGTAGCAACTAGTGAGATCAGATAACACAGCACTGTGAGACCTCTCATTTGTATGTTTCAAAATCTGCTGTCAGCAGTGCAGAGCAAAGCCGAGCAAGCTGCAGAGCAATTCCTCAGTTGAGTTAGTGGAAGTGTCTTAAGACCTCCCGGGACCATAATTGCTTTATCTCTGCTCCACGAAACAGAGTAAGGAAGTAAAATGAGAGTTATTACATGTGAGTGACGAGAAGTGATGGGAAAAAGATTTGAGGAGAGGGAGAGAAGTGAGGACTCTTCTGAACAAATCATTCATTTCCCAAATGGCCTTGTGTTCCTCTTTGTCAAGCAGGTTAAGATTTGTTGCAGCCTTGCTAGACATTGGGCCTATTTACGTTTCTTCACTGATACTCTATTGTCCTGCTAACACATCTTTATAATCCTGTTCTCATGAGTTACGATTTGGTACAAGGAACATAGGAAAGTTAACATTACAGAATAGTTACAGAGCCATAACCTCTTTATGAAATTTTATGAAATGCTCAAATATTTTAGGAAAACTGAAGAACACTTTAGAAAGCATTTCTTAGATGTATCGCATCAAGGATGCTGACAACTTTGTAGTACTGAAAAAAAATCCTACAGAGAAAAGCTGAATTAGAATTCAGTGCCAGTTGGGAATGTTTTTTCCACTGTCCCTACTATTTTATACTTCACAGCTGCTCCTGCAGCTTTGCAAAGGCAAATAATGATGAACATTGATTAAAGACTTCATGCTTATAGATACCTGACTGGTAGATACAGACTGCTCTTTTGCACCAAAGTTAACTATGGGAATCCCTTCTTAGACCGCTAGAAAGGTGGTCTGAAATGGCAGTCTTTCATAAGTCCATAAAGGGTATACACAAAAAATTCACCATATGCAGTGTGTCATATAGCAAAAAATAAGGTGTGTATATAAAACCCCAGGCATGTTTTGGTCTTCTGCTTAGACTGCTGTTACCCTGCTATTATGGTGAAATCCTGGTCTTCAAGGCCACATGATAAGACATGGCTCGCTGTAGCGGTGTGCTATGAATTTCATCACACTGTGCTTCATTACTTCTGAGTCTTCTGCAGTCCTTTCTGGAGTTCTGCCATCTGAAAAGAGATTTGCTCCAGGCATCAGAACATCTTCAACAACATATTCTTCAGGGGTTATGCTTCAAACATAAGAATTGAAAATCAGCTTGGTAATCCCCATGCAAGCCTAACTCTCAGCAGGGGCCTAACAGACACTGATTTTTGCTAGAGGTCTAGGGTTTCTTTTACCACAATCTCAATATGCACAAAGCCTTCTATTCTAGTGAGAAGCTACATCTCAGCAAGCTGATGGATTCAGCGCTTTCTTCACCACCCCAGCCAGTCACTAGCATGTAGGACTGACTTCCTTGAGTTCTACTATTTGATAAGAAGTTTAGCAGCAAAGATCTTGTACAACATTTGTTACTGATGAATTTCTGACCAAAACATGTCTGTTTCTGTATTATGTTCTCTCATCATCTCAATCATAGTGTGGTTTAAACTGTGGAAACATTACCACATGGCAGCTGAGAACAGAGCAGCACATACTGTTCTGGTTGACAACATCTGGAAGCTCAGAGCAACATTACCTACAGGGGAAAGAGTTCTGGAAGCTCAGAGTAACATTACCTAAAGTGGAAACAGCTAAAACGTATTTATTGTTAGGTTTGTGGCACAATAACTTCATGCTAGACTTCCCATAGCCACTAGATTTCTCCTTCTGCCATTTCCAGTAGACACTGATTGAGGTCCCTCCTATCAGTTTTGGAAGGAGACAGTCTTGGACCCTCCTGAATAGAGACAGATGCCACAGAACGAGGAAGAGTTGAGAAACAACAGAAGTCTTGGGGAACTAGTCTTGCAAAGGACAGTTGCTCCAGAGGGGCTAAGCCTTTAGACCAGTCTATAACATGCCACCAGTAGCTGCCTCATGGCTATTGACAGGCAACTCAGAAATCAAGGAGATATCTGTGTGGCTTGCACACACGGAATACAGCCTGTAGTAGCTGTTCTTGCTACCTGTCACGAGTTCTTTGTAGGCATCAGGTGTCTGTAGGAGTTCATGGGCAGGCACATGCCCATGGAATGCAGTCCATGGAGCTTTGTTCACTTCACCCTCTACTAACCTTCCGGACTTCAGTGCAGAGATGAACAGCGACACAGTAAGTTTGTATCACGCTTCTGTCACCCCAGGCACATCACAGCTCAGAGATGCACTGCTCAGCGTGCCTCATTCTCCAGGCTAGGTGTGTCTCTGCAGGCACGGGAGACGCCTAACACCATGGCTTGGATCAAAGACGACTGCCCGAGGTTTGACAAGGAAGAAGCTTGTGGGCAGGTCCGGTGCTTTGGATATTACAGCAAGGCCTGGATACATGCACGAAGCACTATGCCTCAACGATTTTGCTTACTAAAGAAGGAGTTTGGGGTTGACCCAAAATGATGCAGTGATTTTGGCAAAACTTACCTGAAAATCTTAATCAAAAGAAACTGGTGAGATATACTAACTCTAGTGGAGCAAGGATGTTTATCTGCTTTTATGACAATATTGACACACACTTTTTGGATGTGAAGGACCTTTTACCCTTCTCCTGTTCCAGGGGCATCATCACATGAAGGGTGTTTTGGTTAGGGTGATGGAAGGAGGTTCCTTCATCTGGCTGGCTGCTGTTCACAAATCGGTGTCACTGCAGAAGATCGGAAAAGGTCAATCAACATGAGAAACAGTACCTCTGGGTTAGTGCTTTCACTGTTGCAGTTAGGATGCTTACCTGGAAAGTGGAATACCTTGATTTCTGTCCCTGTGCCGGTGATCGCTTAAGCATGTTGTAACAACTAGAGTTACTTCAAAGGGAAGACTGAAAAGCTGTCCAATTCTTGCATAGAGTTTGGAGGCCAGGTCATTTTTCTGGGAGTTGATGATTTGAAACTTTTCAGTGGGAGAAGACACTGAATCTAAATCTCTGATGTTCTGGGTAAGCAGCTTAAGCAGTGGGTTAGGTAGAAAGAGTGACACTTCCTTGTTATTTTTCAGTGTTATCCAATAAAGCTTTTCATTTCCAGTACTTTATTCTTTTTACAATCATCTGCAATGAAAAGAAAAATATTTCTTTTGACTCATAATGATTTTTTTCCTTTTGTTTCTCTAAGAAAAAAGAAAGAAAAATCACTTTTAGGTCCAAGGCTAAATGCTTTGTTTGTTTGGACTAAGAACTGAAAAATTCTTTGTTTGCACAAAGTATTAACTAATGCTAAGAACTTAAGAGGATTCATAAAGAATTGAATATCACATAGAAAAAAAGGAAGTTCCAAGTGCTTTGGAGGACTGGATCAGAAACCAAAAGATCTTGAATCTCAGTAAAGCCAAGCACAAAGTGATACAATTAAGAAGGAACAAGCAAACATATACATATAAAACAAGAAATAATTGCTAGGCAGAACTACTACAAAAAAAGGGGATCACTGTGAGACACAGAGCATCAACAACGCGAAGTCGTAACAACAACAGGAGAAGATAAATCTCATTGTATGACTAATTCAAAGGTCCTTCATGTGTAAGACACCACTTCATCATACCTGTGATGCCAAGATCTCACGCACCATGTGTCATCTTTAGTGCTGCAGCTCAAGAAAGGTATAGCCTTCCTGGAAAAACAGAGTAACAGAAAAGTGATCAGAGATGTAGGTTATATATACGTTATACATACGTTACATATACTTTATATACATGTTAAAGAAAAGGGAAGAGGGGCGTTTTATGTACTTCACAAAAAGTGTTGGTGACAGAAGGTGTTGTAGAAGCTCTCCCACTCCTTTTTTTTTGATATGATTTCTCAAGACATCCAGAGTCATGTCGGTAAGTTATGAAGATAAACTGGAGGGTCCTGTTTGCGCAGCACCATAAGCATAAGCCCTGACTGGGTCTTTCAACCCTCTTTGTAGCAAAAGTGCACAGTGAGGTGAAGGTTCACTGCAAGTCACCCACAACTGCAATTCCATTGACCAAGGGGACATCACGGGCAAATACCAAATAATGTTTTCTGCTTGTAGCAAGAGTATGTCTGATAAGTTTTCCTAGGGCAAATGCTGCCATGGCATGGTATGACATACGTGCGGTCACTTTCTGGCTTATGTTGAGATCAGAAGCTGTTTCCTCATTGTCCATGGGAAGCAGGCCAGGGGCATCTGACCACTGCAGATAGGTCTGTTCTGGGTTGTTGGAATAAGCATGAAGCCAACCATTTAGACCCACCCCCCCCCCC
>Ga0065711_1001489_pt1 | contig 42872 bp, 32 predicted proteins | sample Hoacrofraction12_FD_59098 | JGI IMG/M metagenome (GOLD analysis project Ga0065711, IMG submission 59098) | Hoatzin crop microbial communities from Cojedes, Venezuela - Epithelial fraction 12 v2 (version 2) | ecosystem: Host-associated > Birds > Digestive system > Esophagus > Crop | place... | reverse complement strand
CCTCCCGGCGCCGCCGCCGCGCAAGTGCCCGGCCCCGCCGGCGTGGGTCCCGCGGACCTGCGTGGGCGCTCCCGGGGCCGGCCCCTCTCCCGGAGGCGAGATCCTGGGGCCGCCCTTTTCCACAGCCACGGGGGCCCGTGTGTCCGTCCCGTCCCCACCCCTCGCCTTCCACCCCTCGCGTTTGCCCCGCAGCCACTCGTGGCGTGCAGGGCGAGTGCCCACCCACTCTTGCCCGGTCTGGCGGGGTTTATCAGCGTTACTGGCGAGTGTTTTTCTCGGAATGGCGAAGGAAAACGGAATGTGCGGATCGCGGGTGGGTGCGGGCTGCGCGGAGGCGACGGCCCTGGCTGGGCACGGTCCCTGTCGCTCCCCCTGTGTCCGGCAGCGCCATGCCACGCGTGTGCAAACCCCCCCCCGGGACCGGCGCTCCTGCCTCCTGCTCCAGACCCGCCCGCTCCCCTCCGGAGATGGCGGTGCTGGGGGGGGAGGCAGCCGGGGAGCGCCCGAGGGGCCGGGGGAGGCCTGTGCCGCCTTCGCCTTCGCCCCCTCTCCGCGTCCCCCCGTCTGCTGCCCACGGGCACACCGAGGCAGGACACCCTCCCGGGACAGGAGGAACTGTCAGCTCCTCTTGTGAGGTCAAAGCGGCCACCATGCAGGTTGAGGTGGGTTTCTGCTCCTCCACGCGCTCCACGGGGATGCCGCGGTGCCCGACGCCCTCGCCGCGGAGGCACAGGCGAGGGCAGATGGGACGCTTCGAGATGCTGTGCGTGTGGCAGCCCTCTTGCCCCTTTTTTGGGTGGGCTAGGCCCTTACCCGGCTGTGGCGAACTGTGGAGGTGGCATCAAAAGGAGGGTTAGCTCCACCTCGCCTGCCCCTGGGGTGAAGGCAGAGCTGGGGTCGCAGGCGCAGCAAGGCACGGCGGACGAGAGCAGCAGGGCCATTCCCTGCGTGGCTGGCGCAATGCTTAGCAAAGCCATGGGGGCAGGAGGCAGAGGGTGGGCACATACGAGACGTCAGAAAGACACCCGGCGGACATCCCAGCTCTGGGGGGCAGCAGGGGTGGCATCAAAGCCCTGGGAGGAGAGGAGGTTTTACATGTGTCAGAGTTACCTCGAGGAAGTGACCTCATCCTGCAGCTCCCTTTCCTGAAGCGATGACGCAGGGTGCCCACCAGGACTTCACCTTCTGGTCTTCAAAGGCGTGTAAGCAGGTGGACATCTGGGAGTTGCCGCTGAACCAGGACCTCCAGTCTGGCCAGGGGTGGTCAGAAAAGCGACAGTACCTTTCTGGAGATTTTTCCTTCTCGCGGTTGTGCAGGTTTTGCAGGGCAAAACAATGAATAATAAGAAGATCCTGTTCCATTTGGCAAGTAGTCAGCCGTGTATCATGGCAAGTGGTTTGTTTAATGTCACATATCCATGGTGACAGCGGTATGCCTTTTTGCTCTCCGCTGCCTGAAGTTTGCGATCCCTTCTAAAGCCAGGCACACATCGTATCGCCGCCCTGCAAATGCCCTTTCCTATTTTCGGCTTTCAGATGCTGGAAGCTGCCGGCTTGCCAAAGTGAGTTACGGAGCACTGGCATGAGACTGCCAGAAGCAACAGCAGGGAAGTCGCAGCCTCCATGGCACCTCGCTCGTACAAAACATGTCTTCAGGTATTTACAGCCCACGCGCAAAGAATGAGGCAGGACGGAGCTTTCTTCATCGGGGGTTGCAATGGGGTCCAGGTAAGGCTCAGCAGAGCGGTGCCAGACGAGCCGAGTTTGTCGTGGTTTATGGCCATAGAAAAGCGGGAACACAATCAGTTGGTTGCTTTCCAGGAGACGGCTGGAGGGCTGGTGACAGGCAGCTAGGGGAATGCAGGGCGAAGAGTGAGCCCATCGCCGCCGAGCTAGCAGGAAGCCCCAAATCTCATCTGTTTGCCTCTCCTGATCTAAGCCACAGTTATTTAAAAAAATCTTTTCACTCACATTCTTCCAAGTCTTTTGCATACCCGAGTTGGTTCTTCAGTCAAACAGCAAGAAAGCAGGGCACTGCGTATCAGGAGAATGAGGGACATGGACGGGGTGGGAACGAAGGCAGCAGGGTTCACAAGAGTCGCTCCTCAGTCAAGAATCCGAGTAGAGCTGAAAGCAGAATGTGACTGCTGTGTCCATCTAGGAAGAATCACTAACAAATATCAAACATGACAACAGAGAAGAAGGGAAAAGATGGATCCTTGGTTGGGTGTTAACATTTTGGATCAGAAGGTCAGGCAGGCACTGAGGCTGGGTTGCAGATGCGGCCCCACTCACTCCTTCCAGACTGGAACGTCTGCAGAGTGCGGTGAAAGGAAGGAAAGGAAAATCAAAAAGGAGAATCCCAGATGGTGTTTTTCCAGGTATTTACTGGAAATTTTCAAGCGGGCTGAATACTTGCAGTTCCAGGGGTATATCACTGCAACAAGACACAAAGGGCAATGGATTTCAGAGGGATTTATAAGTCCTCTTTTGCAACTCTGAAAATATAATCCCTAACTCTCTGTGACTTGTCTGTCCCGGATCATCGTGGAGGTGAGTTTCAATGTGTTCCATCCCACGCTGACACAAAGAAGTCAGGAAAACCCAGTTCAGGACATCTGCTAGGGTTATCTGGTAGGAAATTCTATATCAGAATGATATCCTGGAAGAAATGCCCTTTCTGTAGACATTATTAAGCTCTGCTATTGAGAAGATAAGCCATGATTTTCTGGCTGCTCTTGCTTTTGACCACCTCACAGCTTCCTTCTATCCCACCCTTCCCTGGGCACCTGGCACTTGGGAGGGAAGAGGGAACTGTGGCGTGGGAGGTCCCCAGCTCTTTGCTTCTCCAGCGCCGATCTGGATCGCTGCCACTGGTTTCACTGCCCACCCCAAGGAAAAAGAACAAACGTGAAAAGTTTGTTGCAGATGGGCACCCAGGAAGCGGAGAAATCTGTTTTGGTCTCTCAACATGCACTTTTTTCCCCTGGAATTCCCTTTGTGAGAAGAACAGTAGGGTTTTTTTTGCCTGTGGGGTGAAAACACAGGGTTTTCAACTAGAAGGGAGTTCCATTTTCTGACATGCTTTACCAAGAGACCTGTTATGTGATTGGGAGGGAAGAGTGGACAAAAGATTAGCCATGGGTCTGGGCATGAGATCGTCCAAGTATTTAGGTGGGAAGGAACTACCTTGGCAAATTCAGCTGTTTGAACAGTTCCAAAGTCCAGACTTTGGCAGAAAACGTAGGATTAACTGGGTTTTCTTAGTTCTACACCAGGCACAAGTCTCCTAAAGCAGTCACAGCTCCCCTCTGCCAGTCCAAACACCAGCCCGGCATTCCCCAGAGCTGAGCATCTGCCCTCCCATTTCTGCATTGTGCTCTCCTGAAGAAGGCCACTGTTGAATGAGGTAGTGCACCTGACATGCGGGTAGGCAGCCCAGGTGTGGAAGAGATGACCCACTGGGGACTTCTTTCAGCGGTGGCATATGTTACAAGGAGTTACTGGAGTGATGTCAAAGAAAATCTGTAGTGCGTTCCTCACAGCTGGCTAGTGTGGGAGAGCCGGTGGAAACGCAGAGAGAGACAGAGCATGTGCTCTTTCCATCAGTCAGCATGGGACTCATTTTTTCTTTGCCAGGTTTCACGAGGTAATCCATCGCTGTGCTGACTGGAAGTGGTTACTCCGCTGAGAGTGGGGGTTGCCAGTGTGTTCACTAGCAACGAACCTGTATGAAAAACTAAGAGTTACCCAGACCAAGTTACCCTGAAGCATTTGCGGGTACATTAGAGGGTTACATGTGCCTGCATCCCTTTACTGGTGTGCCAGGAACCAAAGATACACACATCAAACTGCTGGTCTAAATTAAGGAACACAGGCTATGCAAATTGTGTTACTCTCTCCCCACCCACCTTTTCCTGTTTGTTTAGATGGCTCAAGATAGTGACATGGCAGTACATGTCATTTTGCTAACAATGAATGTGGCTTTGCACCCCTCATCCGCGTCGCCTCATTTGTGTCAGGATGTCTTGGGAAGGGTGACAAGCTCCACTGTTTTACTGTTACGCCCTCTCAGTGCAGTGCTTCAAGCTTGTGTGATTGCAACCGAGGTTCTTCCTTAAGTGTAATTTCACTGCAAGGTATTTTCTTTGAAAAAGTGACTCTGTAAAAACGGGAAAACTTACTAAGGATGTTATTTCTTGAAGAGGCTCAAGAGGATGTAAATATACAAAAATAAACACACACATAAGTAAATCGTTAATCAAATATCATTCCATTTGTATCCTGTCACACCGAACCCCAGCATGGACATTTTTGCTATTCTCTACTTTTGGGCATTGGTGGTGTCCTGGTTTCAGCTGGGAACCAGAAATAACAAAAGGAAAAAAGTTCAGGTGCCTCTGAGAAAGTCATAGTAGTTTCTGTAATAAAACAAATGACACCAGGTTCAAACAGAGATGGAAAGCGCTCACCAGCTAGGCGGTATGAACAAAAATTTGTTCTGTTTGGAGAACAAGCCAAGCAATAATACTACTGTTTTGGGTCAACAAAGATTTTTACAAAATTTTCAGGCAGAGTGAAATATTTAATTTAATTAAAAATTATTAGAAAGCACAGTACATACTTCTAAGTATGTATTTGACCTGGATGATTACACCTGAAGTGTTCATTGCATACATTCTGTAATTAATTGAACTGGTAGTTGACAAGTAATTTATCTGAAGTCCACTGAATAATTGAAGCTTGTTATTACAATGAATTGGAATGCTCCAAAAAAAGAAAGATTTATGATTACAAATATAGGCCTCAATCCAGGACACATTTATACACACCATTAACAGCCACATTTTTTAGGCAGATCATTTCACATAGTACCCTGCTCTCTCGTATCTGCATACAAATATTCTGTTTTAAATCAGTGAGGCTGTGCAGGAAGTAAGACACTTCTCAGTATGAGTAAGGTTGACAAAATCTTAACTTCTCAAACCACCAACTGATCAAATTGACACAACTTAAATACAACAATGGTCTGTACTTGGGACTGCATTTCCCGGTGGTCACATCTTTACAGCACAACAGTCCACTTAGACACTGATCTGTGTGAGTGTCTGGCCTGGAATTTAAGAACACTCAATCTAAAATGTAACTATATTATTCCATTGATTGAGGCCACATTCTCCCATTGCAGTTCCAATATTTCTGACATGAAGAAAATGTTAGTAAAATTAACATAATGGTTATATAAGAGAAATGTTCTGTTGCTGTACTGAACGTCAATTTAGATTTGGGTAAGCACATATGTTGGACATGCTTACTGGACCCGATGGTGTCAGATGCAGCAGAATCTGTCTAAATCACGTGAGAAATGCTGACTTCCACGGGATTCTGCAGAGGTTCAGTGTACAGTAAACAAGCGTGTGCCAAAACAGTGTTGTAGTATGTAGGAAAGTAGTACTTCAGTATAATCACTGTGGTCATTAAGGCTTCTCCAGCACCCTTGCCACTTTGAATTTTATTTAAACAAATAGGGAAGTAGTTTAATCCTCCTCATGATGATAAAGGGTTACAGGCAGCTGTGGTGTTGGTCACGTGTCACACATTGTCAGCAGTTTCAGTTACATTTTCTCCTTTGATTTGATTATGTTTTTCTCCTAAATTAAATAATTACAGAGTGTGTACTGTGTGGCAATGGCAGCAGTATCCATTCCAGGCCTTTACGAATATGCTGTGGGTTCAGGAGAATTTGTACGCAATAAACCTTCTCATCTCGTTCAGCATTTTAGGCAACTTATTTCGCATACACCTTCTCCAGTGTGCTTTGCTCTTACAAGTATGAAGGATCTGGGAATCATTCCAGTCTGACCTGTGTTTTCAGTGGATTTTCACTGCATGTCTTTAGTTGGGAACCTGTAACCCTTTTTACTGCAAGCCTCTATTTTGAGGCTTTGTGTTTCAAGCTGGGTCTCATCTCAATTCAGTACTTCACATCGTCTTTCTCTGGAACACCGATAGGTTATCTTTGTTCTCTGTGGCAAGGGTTAATCTCGCTCAGACAGGCCATTCTCAGTGTAGAAGATGCCTATCTGTGCCTCTCCCTTCCTGAATGCTTGCTGCAGAGGAGGCTTGCTGCTATCCCTCTCAAGATTAGTTACACACTTTCTGTGTGGATTACTTCCTGTTTTCCCTCAGCCTTTCATTTTGGTTGGCACCAGCCAAGTGTTGTTTCCACTTGTGTAAGGAGCTGTTTCGTGGGTCACGGGATTCAGGGACAACAGACTCAATTTCAGTATGTTTCAAATTTTGCTCCGAAATGTGTACAGTAAGTCAGTCGGACCCCTGAAAAAATAATGAAATGCAAATAAAGCACATGTAAATAGTTCAAAAATAGTTTATATTTCCTAAAACCAGTTAAAACCCAAGTGGCCCCTTGTTTAGAAACATAAAGATAAACCCTGTTTTCTTATCAGACATATCTTTGTGAGAGCTGCAAAATTATGATACACTGATTTTGTTGATTGATTAATTTTGGTTTAAGTTGTTTTTAGGAAGGCACAGCAGATGTATGTGATTTTTCACACTTTGCTGTTCTTATGCGTCAGCCTGATGATATCATACTCAAGCACTAATACTACTACTATTTGCCTTTTACATAAATTAGCACTTTACAGCTTCAGAGCACAATACCAACATTACCTAATTACTCTAGAATTGAGGATGCACTCTTTTCCTTTTAAAGGAGAAGCTGATGGATTTAAATGGTGATATGTAATCAGAAAGGAAAACAAGTCCTTTAACAGCCTATGTAGTGGTCTCATCAACAGGCCAGGAGCCAGGGTATTTGTTCTTCCTCCTCTCCCAATTCCAGCAACGTAATGAATATCAGACTTAAACACGCAAGTTCCTTTCTCCTTGTGAAAATCTCACACAGACCTCAGTTTCTCTTTCCATAAAATGGAAAAACTGATACCCTTCTCCTAGAAAATACCTAGCAGAGACCTTTTTGGGTGAATGCCTAAGTATCATTACTGTGGCCACGGATAATTGATGTGAAAAAGATTTTAAAGCTATCCTAGTTTTCTGCTTCTATTTCAGATCATGAGTGGGACACTGGCCACCTTAATGTCAGTAGAAATAGACATTATCATCGCTGACTTCAGTGGAGGCAAGGTCCAACCTGGCACTTTTAATCTCACGCAAAAGGTGACCGTTCCAATAACCTTTTGGCAGCAGCTCCTTGCAGGGCTCACTTCCACCCAAGCAACAGGACAAAATGCACCCCTCTCTTCTCTGCCTTCCCTGTGTCCTAAATGTTCCACTCCCAGTGCCTCTTACCAATTTACCTCTGCAAGACTCTTTGGAGGCTCTTGCTTCCTTTCTGCTCCAGGATGAATTATTCCTGCAAACTTTCAAGCCTCATAGCTCTTGTCCAGGAAGAGCACTGCAATTTTCCTTCCAAATAGTCCATTTCCTGCAGCTACATGCAGCATCCCCCACCACATCTCTCGCTGGGTGAACGGCAGCAGTCCGACAATGTATTATCCATCACAGTGAAGTTATGTTCTTTGACAACGACTTCTTTTCATAACTGCATCCACAGCCTCTTTCTTCCCTCCAGCCTCTGACACCCCAATAGCCAATTTCCATTCATGCATAAAATGTGAAATCCAACAACTTCCCTCATGATAATGCCCAGGCACAATAAAACCAATATCCTGTAGCTTGCTCTGGTACGGAAGGTGCTCAGGGTTAGCAAGAACATGTGTTAGGGCTCTTACATCCATCTGAAGTTGTCTTCAAGATCTTTAGTAAACTATTTCCTCCAAATGTGAGGCTGGCCTACCCTTCTACGTCCTGAGATTGCCTGCTTTTCCAATCCACCCCACCAGTCCCATGCCAGCCTAGGAAGAGAGTTATTGCTACTAATAAGCATGTACATATTGCTTTAAATCCTCCAAGAGTTTGAGAAATATCCACTCCTCTGTATTTTCATTTACAGATTTTCTAAAAGTCTTCATATTTAAGGACAGAACTCCTGCCAGTTTGCAATGTTTTATGAACATTTCATTTATTGTCTTTCATGTATAAATTCTCAAGGCTAGTTGATTGCTCAAGAATATTTATGTTGCTTGCGGAATAAAACAAACAGCTCTGTGACTAATACTGGCTTAAATTCAGTGTATAGCTCTGATTAATGCTATTTTTAACTGTAATATAAGGTTCATTGCTGCTCATGTATTATGGCTAGCTATCCTTGGCTCAATTTTTGTTAGCACAGCACAAGGGAACTTGATTTCAGAAAGAACAAATAGCTAAAAGGATATCTGAAAATCAGTCACATGTATTTTGCCTGAAGATAGGTATTCATAGCACAGAAAAAGCTGCTGGTACACTAAGTGCAGTATGTGCCTACCAGCAGTGCCAACACTAACGTCTTCTGAAGAACTCATAATGCATCAGGCATTCGACAGCACTATACCTGGGGAAGGATTCCCTCGTGGCCATACAACTGAGAAGACAAACCTCTAATATAAAACAACTCGCCAGTTATATCATCACTGATGGAGACATAAATCTGAGGGATTTCTATCTTAACACTGCCAAGTCTTGAACATTGGAAGTTGAAGGCTCTTGTCATTTTTATTTTCTGTACAACAACTGATGAAATGGTACCTCCCTGGCTTGTCTAATCAGTTCTACTGATTACAGCAGTTAATGGACTGACTGGATTTGCATGAGCTGAAAGATTGTGTTTCCTTTGTGTTTTTTAATGTATGTTTAAGTCTGCTTTGTTTTGGTAGTAAACTATTTACCATAGCAACAGTTTATGACCAGTTTTCTACAGAAAACAGTAGTTATATGCTGCATGGATAAGCTACGTCCTTTTGTGTTTTTCCTTACTGTCGAACAAGGTATATAAGCATGCCATGTGCCATGTCTGGTCTGTCCCTCATTGTACAAAGTTTCCTGTACTCTTTCTTTAAAAGCCATCATTCTGCTCAGTTATGGTGCTGAGAGCCTACGATGCACTGTAGTCAGTAACACGGGAGATAACTCGGCACTTGGCAGGACTGACCTCTGCAAGGTCATTTGGTTGATTCTCTAGTCAGGTTTCACCTCCGCATCCCTCTAAGGCTGGCTAACCAAAACTTACTATCAATGTTTTATATAATCATATTACAATATTTTCTGTCATCCATTTTTTTATTACAGCTTATTTTCTGGGTTTGACCACTGCAGCACGCTGAGCAGACATCTTCATTAAGCTGTCCGCACTGATGCCTCAATCTTTTTGTTGAAAGGTTACAATTAATTCAAAACCCATCTGTGTATATGAGTAGTTTAAATCATGCCTTCCAAGGCACATTACTTTGCACTTATCTACATGGCGTTCCCTCTGCCGCTGCATTACTCAGTTATTTAGTGTTGTCAAGGCTTACTGAGGTGCCTCACCATCCGCCAGCCTGGTCTTTCCTGCTGCTCTTACGTATCCCGCCTTTCTAGTAGGTCCTCAATAAGTACATTAAGCAATGCCGCTGTTTGTATTAACCCTTGAGGCACCCCACTACTTCAATGCTGTGAAGAGAACTGAGCAATTATTCCTGCTTGGCCCTGCGTGCTAACCCCACGCTGGATTTGCATCCACGACTGGCGGGATGTTACCACCTCTTCTCCTCCTGGCAACTGACTTTCTGTAGTCGCCCTTCGTGAACGGTCCTCATGCAAAGCCTGCTGGCTGTTGAAGTAACTTCCTCCGGTTCCTCACTACCCTGCATTTTGCTATCACTTCACAAAATTGCTTAAAAACCAAAGATCTGACATCAGAGCCTTCTTTCTTTTCACAGACTTTTGTTTGTTGACCTAGAAGTTTTTGTTGCTACCAGTGGTGTTATTTTGGTGTCCCATCCAGGCAGGTGAGCTTCAGGCCTGTTTTACTGCAGTGCTGCTGCGACAGGGAGCTACTTTATGAACTAAATCCATCCAGCAGGCTGATGGCTTTTGTGCGAGTAGCAATCTCTTCAGAAGCAATTCTCTCAGCCACTTGAGAGGTTCAAAAATAAAATAAACTTGAGAAATCACGCTTTCCCAGCAAGGATGCATCCAAGTACCCACATCCCAGTGTGGGGCCGACTGAGGTTTTGCTATGAACCCTGGGGTCCCGTGCTTGTGTGACTAGATTTGATGGAGGCTGGTCAGCAGCTATCACCTTCTCCCTCAGGAGAGTGCATCCGTTTTTTTGTTTCGCCCCCAGGACAGGCTCCTCTCCGGCACCAGGCTGCCAGCCAAGGGAGTCAGGGCTTCCCTTCCCTCCAAGGCTCCCACCACTGCCTCACCCTGGCCTCCCTCGTCCCCGCGCCTCATCTCCTCAGGCCTCCCTCCTCAAAGCTGCCCCGAGACTGGGGCCTTCTGCAGGAGGGGACAAACTTTCTTCGGAGATTTTGAGGTGAGTTTTTTTGTTGTCGTTGTTGTTTTAGTTTTTTTTGCAGGCTGTTATGCACTGCTAATGGGTGGAGGCACAGCTCCTGTTAAAACCTGGGGAGTGATGGCGGAGATAGAACAGTCCCTGGCAGATTTAGCGCTGCAGTATCAGGCCATGAAGTCTCAATGGCAGCGTCTGAAATACGCACGGCTTGGGAGCTTCATCTGCAGCTGATGGGCTTAGACTGGCCTTGTCAGTCCTGAGGGACTCCAGAAAAAAGCGCTGGTGTGGACAAGGCCACTGCGCCCCGAACGGCTAACGCTGCAGCTTTTGAAAGTTGCCTTGTTTACTACTTGTTGGCTTTTGCTAGCAAAAAATAACAGGTTCAAGTGTGCAAGACCAGCTGTGATTCTGGTGAAGACATGACCGTCGTGCCAGCACAGGGCAGGAGGCAACGCTGGTGGTCTGGCAGCATGGGGGGAAGGCTGGACGGCCGACTTGGCTGGTTTATACAATGCAGAGCAACTGCATGGCAGCACTGCGGATCCCCTCAGGTAATGTGCAGCCAGATATCTTTTTCATTGTTCTGAGTAGCAGAAGGAGAAGCAGCAACTCATACCCTAAGCAGCTTGTACTCCGATTCTGTTCCCTCAGTAGAATATACCTTAGGGCACTATACATACTCTGTGGCTGGTACCATTGATACCACCTTGGTTTCCCAAAGCTTTCAGTTCATGGTGTTCCAGTCTGGAGAATAAAAAGCTTAAAATACTTTTACATTCACTTTCACATTAACCTCAGAGTAGACCTGCCAAATATGATGCGCTGAAAATAAGTGACATTCATTTTTGGATTAATTTGAAGGCACTCATAAAAAGCATTACTCTTCCCCCAGTTCTGACAAAAGATTTTTGCAGTTGGTTTCAATGATTCATTTAAAATCTCACTCTGCTTTTGAGGTTCTTCTTGTAATCTAATTTAAATTTCTACTGCTTGGAAGACCTGCTAAGAATTCTTAATTGATATATGGAACAGTAAATATAAAAGCAATTGGCAAAGAGTAGTGGAAGAGAACAAAACACTTCGAATACAACAGAAACAAGGAGTGACTTTGTTGCTGCTGTTCCAACAATGCAAACTCTTTCTTTTAACAGCATGCTGAATGTCACTTCTCTTCCATAACCTTTTACCCTCTTACAGGATTTTTCTTTTCTGAATTATTTTTGGAATCATGGTTCTGCAAAATTTGATTTCCTCTTTTCACCCCTCTGTTCCACTCCCAACTTCCGTGAAACCAAGAAATTAATTTATTTCTTTAATAATTGCAGTGTGGAATGGAGATTGTATCACAGAAATTAGAGATGCAAATGGGCAAGTTAGGTCATTCAGCAGTGCATCTGCACTGCGTATGCATGATGACTCCCCACACTGTAACATGTTCTCTAGTGTTTTGTCCAATCCAATTTTGTAAATTGGGTTGACTTCTATTTAAATTGAGAGGCTGTTCCATAGCACAGAGAGATCACCAAGAGGTATGTCCTACGTATGGCCCAGTTTAGTGATTTTTTTTTGATCAGGCTTTTGCCGTATAAGTTTTAAAAACTCCTTGCTCACATCAATATAAGAAAATGTACAGAAACCATCTAAGAAAACTGGAATGGTGATGCAGCTTGTAATCACTTTGAAGGAAACCTGAGGATTAATCTTGTCAATAAGTGCATTATGGGGACTGCTTTCACAGCATTTCTTCCCACAAAAACACCCATTGCCCCACATAGGAGCTGCTCAAATGCAATAGCTGCAAAATCAATCCCGCTTTATGTGGCATCCATTGAATAACAAACTAAAAGTGCAGTGTATTATTAGTTTATCTACAGTCTGAAAATCTCTTACTTGTTTTTGCATTTGAAGTGATGAAGTGCAAAATTATTGTATAACTGCCAAAGCAGAGATCCATTAATCTAACCCCAGAAATTTTAAAACTATTTGCCCTAGTTTATTTGGTGGAGAAGGAGACAGGAGGCACAATGTCATTTAGGCACTTCATTGGGTTTGAGAGATTTCAGTGTGAGCTGGCCATCTACACAGGTGCTCGGTGCCTTAGACCATTGTAGCTTTTGGCCTGAATATTTGGCCTCCAGTTCCCTGCTCTAAACACTGCTTAAGAGTTCTAATTCAGTAATTTTTCATATGAGGCGTTAGAAAGTGTAGATGAAGCTTCAATATATCTTTTGTGCGTGTGGTTTTTTAAAATTAATTGGCCATTGTTATGTAGCTTAATGTTATGCTTTTGTTTCCGAAGATAAACAGTCAGTAGGTACTGTTGGCACTTGTCTGTTTTGGAAATCAAGAATTTTTTTCAGGTGCCTGAGGCTCTGCATGGTGTTCCAGGCTGGAGCAGTAATGCAGTTTTGAAGTTAATTCTCCAATTGTCTCCACTCACCGAGCTCTGTTTTAGTTTGCAAAGTGGTTTTGGTATGTGCTAACTAAATTTTGTTTCCTTTCAGAGAAATTAAACCAGAAGCTTCACTCTGCTGGTACACCAAAAACACTATGACAGCTGATGATGGTTCAAGCCTGTAGTAGGTTCCTTGAACAACTTGGAATTGTCTGGGAAACACACAGTTCAGGGGATCAGACTAAGCCTAGTCTGAAGTAAGTTTCCCAGACTGCTTGAGCTGCAGATATGGAAGACTCAGTACCAATAACTTCGATTGACTTCTCTGCACCTATACTGTCAAATTATTGGCTAATGATAAACTTAGCCTGAGGTTTTAGGAACATAATTTTTGGCCCCTCTGTCTGGTCTTTTGGACCCTTGTATGCATTAGGGACTCCTTACATGCCTCTTCCAATTCCACTGGAAGAATAAGTCTTCTTTCCCTCTGACTTTATCACTTGGAAACTACATCATCTTGAATTCAAATTGCTTTTTCCTATTTACAAAACCAGGAATGGTTTCTAAGAGCTCTGCTCCTCCCACATCGCTTTCTTTGCCTCTTTTCCAGCTGGGTCCAGCATGATTCCAGTGCTCAGATAACAAAGCACCATCAGCAGGGTGATTCGGGTGGAGGCGCATTGAGAGGGTGTAACTGCCCACCACACGTTTAGATCTCTTTTCACTGAATCAAGGTGAAAAAGATAGTACTTAGTGCCTTTAAGAAAGGGGTGCCTGCGTGACAAGTACAAATTATACTCCATGTTCCTGTAATTTGACCAGTCAACACCTGGTCTAAAACAAGTGATATACTGTTAAAAGAGAATTCCAAAGCCACATTTAACACACAGAGGTATCATTTTCCCTATGAAATAAACAGACAGTTAAACCCCCATCTGCATGCAACCCTCCCCAGAAAGCAGAAAACCTAAACACTCAGAACTTTACAAATAAGATTTTTAAAAATGAAGAAAATGTAGGTAATAGCACACCAACTTAAATTTACAGATGTGGTCCTTTTCTTCTTTTTATTAATGGCTGTAGAAATCAATTTTTAATTTTTGAATCATTATAAAAATAGAAACATTTGAAGATAAAACCTGGAAAATAAAAATTCACCAGATAGGGTCTCTATCAAAATAAGTATGTTTTATCTGGGCTAGTAAATTTAAGTACTACTTTAGTTTTGTGTATATAAATAAGAAAACTGGAGTGCTCAGATGACACTGGTTTAATAACTTCTGCTGAGAATTATTTTTTATATTCTGTTCACTGACAGAACCGAGTGTAGCTGCCCAGCAGATCAAGCAAAACCAAAAACAAAACAGTAAATAATTGTTCAAGAAAGTACTTCTGAATTGTGGCACTTCAAGTAATAACAGTTTGGCTCTCTATAATACAATATATAATTGAACCAGCTTGGGAAAAAGAAAAGCAAAACAACAAACCCAGACTTGCTGAGAAAGAAGGATGTCTCCATGCATCAGAAATACGTGGATAGAAAAGAACTCAAGAGAGAACAGGAGCTTCAAACCAGGGCAAGGAAGGAAGGAGTCTGCAAGATCAGTGGCTACCAGGAAAGAAAGGAGGTGGGGGCTGGTGGTGAGGAAAGTGCACCCTAGTCTGCTTCGTTCAGAGTCAGCTGAGTGAGCTCAACCCCCCTTTCTTTGCTGCGTGACCAAAATCAGCAAGGCTTAAATAAGTTTGGGACTGACTCCTATGAGCTTTCCAGTTCTGTGAGGGCAGGGATATCAGAAGAGAGAGCGATTAGTAGAGAACATTTGCACACTTGTGTCCAAACAGAGCATCTGTCCACAGCACTGGCTTTAAGAAAAGTATCTGGGAGTATGCTTTGTGTATGGTTAGGTGTATATTCTGAGGATGTCTTGTGACTGTAGCCATTGACTAAGGAATGTCTTACACTGTGTTACGTAAGAAGTATCTGTCCCAAGAGGTGCTGGGCATGGACAATTCCTCCTGATCTTTTTAGAGCTCCTACTGTGAATAAGGGCTTGTCTACACATAAAGCTATTTCTGATTAATGCCACATGTGGATGCTCTGGCCACACATGACATTAATCAAGAACAATTAATCAGGAACAACTCCATGTGTAGACAAGCCCAAATTTAATGTGAGGGTGGTCACCGAATGGTGCTCTGCACAAGAGAGACCTCAGAGTAGATGAGTAATTGCCTGCCATTTCCATGTGGTAAATAATGCTCTTGGCAGGGAACAAACAGACATTTGAGAATGATTTCATTTTTCATTACTAGGTACATACACATAGACCATTGTCAACAATAGCCAGTCCTGTGAACGCTGGAGTGTGGACCACCAAATCGAGAATCTCCCACTGTTGCTGCTTGGTATGTGCAGCATGAGGCTTTGTGTGCATTACTAGACACTTGCAAGCATAGCTTTGTTGGCCAAAGGTGTGAAGAAGTGCATTTATTCCTTTATCTTAGGAAAGGATAAGCACACAGAACATAACCCTTTGTCACTAAATGACTTGTTTAGCTCAGGACAAGCTTGGGTTACGTTTTCTTGTTTACAACCAAATTACTGCTAGTTTAAGGCTGCTGACAAGTACTTCTTGTGTGGGCAGCTTTTACAGACTGGAATGGTTCAATGTACCACAGGATAACCTCCTCCTGTTACCCTCATGGAAGTTTCCTGAGTTGGGGCTGATAAGAAGCAAGATTATTCTGGAGGTGGGTTGGTGCACTCGGGGAATATTTATCCATACCTGAGCTGGCTCCCAAACAGCCTGTTACACAACTTTTATGCAAGGTCTTTTCTCTGCTATTTTGTGAGGACCCAGTTGCCCATGCTTAGTGTGCTCTGGATGAGACCAATACTTCTTTGTCCTTTTCTTCTCCCTGCCTTGTGCTCAGATCAAGAAGTTGCTGCCCTGGCTCAGTGCCTGGCTGGGTTGGTAGGGCCCCGGTTCCACACTGCTGGGATAATGTGCTTTTTCTACTCAGAATATTTAGAGGAGTTCACTCCAGTATATAATTTCTCGTGAAGCAATATGAAATCCCTTGAAAGCCAGTGTGTCACAGGTTAGGATAGAGAAATTTAATTTAATTTAATTTAATTTAATTTTATTTTATTTTATTTTATGAGGGAGGATGCAAAATAGCAGGCCAGTATTCAGACCATGTTTGTATTTGGTCTGATTTGGAGCCACATACGAGCACATGTTTCCAACATCCAAGGCCATAGCATATTTTTGTGCAGGTATCTCCTATTAAAGCTGTTCTACTTCATTGGGAAAGAGCCTGTGAGTCTAACCTGCTAGTTAAAATGGTCATACAGGAAATCCCGATTCACCCGTGTGCTCCAAGAAATGTACAAAAGTTTATACAAAGTGGAGCAGCTATAGCAGGGCAGATTGAGACAGATTTTTTCAAAACACCGAATAACTTCGACATTTGGCCACTTCCCAGAGAAGCAGGAGAATGGGTTCAAGTTCATTCAATGAATCAGGCAGAGAGCAGACTTCACAACATTCTTTCCCAATACACAAGCATGTACCCTTATCCTGACAGATGTGTGCCCTGACCCTGCTGCTCCCTCTTACCTCCCCCCAGAACGCTGAATGTGAGATTTCCAGCAGGGATTAGGCACGAGGCAGGGCTGTGAGCAGCTTCACAGTCTGGCATGTGCCTACCTGTTGATCTCCTCTGCCCTCAAATTTAAGCAGTGAATGAAAAGGATCTGTGGGTTGTGGTAATGCTGAAATGTTAACCTGAGGTACCTAAAGGTGGAGTTAGGCACCCAAGTCATTTGTAGATTTAGTTCATAAAATCTAAAGTGTGGTCTAGCTTAATAATTGGTTTCTATAATAAGCACTTAATTTTAGCAATAAAAATGTGTTTCATGTATGTATAAATTGACATTTTTAATTACTCATTTTTCTAATACTCTTGTGAGGATATAATTCATATTGTAATGTCATGGTGCTCAAACATAATTCCAGGAATAGCATTTTTGGTACGAACAGGTTTTTTTTTCTTGTTACGTTTTACTGAACTGTTCAAAATTATAGTCAGCTGAGAGAGCGTGTGCAGCTTTTGTTACAGATCCCCTCTTACGCTGATTCTGGATGTCCAAAAAGCTGAAAAATTGTGGCTTGGCATTTGTAACCGTTCCTTTCTGTAGATTTATGCTTTTAAAACCTCATAATTAGCTCATGGCAAAACGCTCTTCGTGGTGCCACACCTTAGAGGCCGCCTAAAGTTCCAGCTGGAGCAGAACGTACATGTGCTCTTGAGTCCCCTGCGCAAGGGTGGTACATTGCTGTTGTCTGATCTTTGCTGCCTTTTGATACGTTTCGGTTGTGAGGTAAAGACTTCGCTTTAAAACCCAAAGCCATAAATATGTTTTTCCTAGTTAACAAAAAGAACACCTCCGCTGCATCTGTGATAATACAAAACTGGAGCAAAGCTTGGGCTAACAGTCACGAGAGGGGCTGGATACAGGGCTCATCTGAGTCAGGAATCTATTACCATGGAATCTTCTTCCTTCATTTATTGCCAGGGCATGAATCTATTGACCTTTAGGCTGTGCTGTCTCTTCTACTACATCTTCTCTGGGGAGGAGAAATGAAAGGATGGAAGACATGTTTCTTGGAAAAGTGTTTGGTTTTTTTTTTAACTTTTTGGAGGGTTGAAGTAGGAGGGTCTAAGTATTTGGGCATGAGCGCTGTTTATTAGGACTCTGTTTTAAAAGGACGGAATACAGATATTTTGACTATGCTTAAATAAATAAACAATATCACAAAGGGACACAGCCTTTAAAATGTCAGCTGTTGAAAGTTACTGCAATTTTGGTCACTTTAACTCATGGAACTGGCATTCAGATGACAGCTACCCAAGGTTTTGCTGACCTTGGGAACATTACTGAGTAATCAGTCATTAAGTAAGCATGAAGTGTTCTTGAACAATTTAGTCAGTGTCTTCGGCACTTAACATACTTTCCCTTGAAAGCAGGCATCTTGCGCCATCCTCTATTCTGGGACACAAATTTGTTCTAATTTAAAGGGAACACCATTCTTCATTTTCCTTGTTTGCTTTTTCCTGTCATATCTCTTCTTAATGGGAGAAACAGCCTTCTGTTCAACTTTTGATTTTGCATATGTCTCTTAATGAAAGCATAATAAAACAAGGTTTATATCTTCAGAGAGCAACATAATCTTGACTGTAGAAGGGCTGAGTTCTGCGTTCACATGAAAAAGCATAATTCCCATTGAAATAAATGAAACTCAGGCATGTAGAGAACATAAAATTTGGATGTTGGAATGTTTCTTGCAAAATCCTGTGAGGAAGGTGAGCAAAGCATTATTATACCAATCTTTGCAGAGAATCCGAGACAAGGAGGATTAATGAATTGTCGGGATCCATTGAAAGAATCATTAGTTAAAGCTATTACTGGCACTCAGGAGTTTCAGGGCTCCCAGTCGTGTGTGCAGTCCACTTGGCCATATTGCTGAAACTGAGGCACCCTTGGGCAGTGAACAACTCCGTCCACCAAGAGGCTATGTGGAAGGTTGTTCACGTGCTCCAACTTAGCATGTGGACAACCAAATTGGTACTTTGACCCACAGGCTGCTTTGCAGTGTAGGGAAGCAGATCAACAGTGAATAGACAGCTCTGGTGGCCATGGCTGAAGGATGTGATGTACTGTTTGGTGTACTGGGGTGGCACTGCTGATGCTCAGGAGGCAGGACAGGGTGAGCAGAGGGGATGTGGGGGAGGGAACTTCATGATGAGAGAGAACAGGGTGGGAGGGGGAGGAAAGGGAAATGGGAGGAATATGGGAGAAAAAGCAGAATGTGATAGAAGGGAATCATAGAGCTAAATTAAACAAAAAGTGTATTAATTGATGTCATAGCTCATCATTTAAAAAGTGCCCATTATATATATCCATCTGCTTATTTTCTATGCATCATGATGATGCTACTTTTGAATATGTATTCCAGGAATAATTGATTGCTTCTGCAACACAAACAAATATGTGTTTTAGCCATTGTTAATTTGATTTTCTGGGTTTAACAAAGTTAGTGTTGTAGTTTGTGATTGGAATGAGAATTGCTAGCTGAAGCACAAGGAATTAAACTGATTCCTGAAAAAATAAAGGTTTGTGCTTACTCCCACTAATATTAATATGAGATTTCAAATTGGCTTTAATTAAAGCAGGATTGTGCCCTCACATGAAAGCCATGATTGCCTAAGCATTACATTTTCTTGTAGATGCAATGGGCATCCCTTTCATGGATGGCAATGGAATATATATGCCCACATTTTATCACTGAAAATCTACCCAGGGCCACCTGACTTAATGCTTTTTTATTCTGAAGTACTTAAAGGGACCCTCCTTAAAACTTGCTTGATAGAAATATGCACTTAACTAATATACACTGAATTATTAAAAAAAATTATGAAAGTTTTTAATTCCCTGATGAAATGCATGAGATCATTGAGTAAGGGAGAAACGAGAGCTTGAACATGCAAAACATGCCCATACCAGATTATTTAGGATGGGCACATAATCGAATGTCAGAGATACAGATATATATTACTCTGTTGTTTCTTTCAGTTGCTGTAGCCTTAAGTGTTATTTTTGCTGTTATGGATACGTTGTTTGATAGGCGTAACAAAAATGTGGTTTTCAAGCTGACCCTTTTAAGGCAGAATAGCCTGAAGGAAATGCACCCATTCTGCTTCAAAGAAGATCTGTCAGTAGGAAGGAGTAATAATATGCATGCATAAGTAATTAATAATGATCCGAAGCTTTGATATTTTGTAAGGCCCAGAAAATTACATTTTTACAGGATGTAATATATTGTTGGGTTAAAAACACATGGCTTAATTCCGTATCCTGTAACAAAATTTCTGTTGAGATAAATAGGAACTGAGCTTGAATAAGGACAGAAGTATCAAAAGCACTGGTTTGAGTGCTGTGTGGGTCCTTTTATTACACCAGTGAATACAGTTGTGGGTATCACTGCAATCCTTAATAGGATGATATGGATGAGAAAGATCTTCAATACAGAGTATAATGAGGTGCTCAGATAGCCTGACTTTTCACTTAATTTGAAGAATTCATTCCCCTGAAAAGCTCAATTTCTACATACCTAATAGTATAACATGAAATTCAGAGGCCAAATCTCATTGACTAGATTTTGTTTGAATATGTTTTAAAACAGCTGCTTTGACTTCATTAGATGTCTTTAATGTAGCCATTTGTAAAATCCTTTTCTTGTATAATAGATTAACTCGCAGAGAGGAACCGGCTGATACAGCGATGCCTTTTGACTGTGCTATTTTTAGAAGCAGACAGAGGTACAGTCAAATAAAACATGCTGCAATTAATAAGCTACATATCAAGCGTAGATCGTTATGGGGAAACTCCCTTTGTCTTTTAACAGGCTTCTGGGGTTTCCTGTGCCTCTTATAACCACAGAGAATCCTACAGGCAATTTTTACCTGGTGAGAAAGTACCTGTGCACTTATCCATTCATCTCTGGTAGGTACAGATATTTTTTTTTTCGGAGACAAAAGATGTGAACCTGACTGTCAACTTCCACTATTCATTTATCTCTCCTCTCATGTGTTGTTTCAGCCGGACATAAGGACATCAAACTAACAGGCATCCACCCTATTATCTGCTATGGCTCCAGCAACTCCACTCTGGTACATTACACAACAGTGACAGACCGCAGTTTGAAAGCCTGGGGAAAATGTTGTTATGATATGTTTTGGAGGGGTTAAACTACTCAGGACCCAAATGGTCAGTTATACAGAAACATGGAAAAATCCGGGAGATTTAATACTAAACCTCAAAAATTTTAGTAAAAGGAAAATTGCGATTTTGGGATCAAAGGAAATGGACTAAGCACTGTTTAGCTTTTACTGCATTGTTAGCACAGGACCCTTTTGCAGGGAAAATATCTTCCTGATGCCAGACTGCTTGGTTAGTTTAATTCTGTGCCTGAGACATGGCCGGCAGAGTTTAGATGTTGCCTTAATTGAAACATTACACATTTAGAAATTTGAGTAGCAAACTGGTGGAGTTCACAATTGAAAACATCTATGTATTTTTGTATGGATAAACTGCCTTTTTTATGCAAATTGGGCACTGGTTGATTTGATATTGCCAGAATATGGTTATTGCCATTGAACAACATTTCACTTGTTGTCTGAACATCAGAGTTCATTATCAGCAGAGCCCATTAAAGGTATCAGGAAAGAAAATATTCAAACCTAGGCTTCTTTGGCTGGAAACTTGGATTGGCAAAGTGAGGTTAGTTAACCTAATTTAGGAATCCATCCCCTTTGGTTTGTTGGCAGGTGTCTGGCGAGAAAGGCTGAAGATCAAATGTATAAATGCAATTTCCATGCAGCTCAAGTGCCTCTGTTCTTCCAGTGTCTTGTACGTTCTCCTTTTCCCACAAATGCTTGGTACATTGGTTCTCACAGATGCTCAAGTAAATTGGCTGTGCATTGCCACTGAGCAGTGGAGAAGAATGTGCAAAGCAGCTCAGATTGATACAGGCTAATGGTGCAGGGGATGCGCTCCCAGACGTCCTTCTAATGTACTGCATGATGGCATTACTTGTGTCAATACGGGTGCTTGAATGCTATTTTGTAGTATGGCACATTCTCTAAGTATATGAGGCACTCATTATATATTCCCAGTCACCACATATTTTTGGCCAGATTCAGACAGCACCTTTCAAGGTCATTAATAAACAACAGAGAGCTAGACAGGCATCCCCAAGGAACCCAACTTGTTACTTCTGTCTTCTGCAATCCATTGTCAGCACATTGACTTTTTGTTTACTCCTATTGGAACAGTTTGTTATCTCATTCTGTATACTTACATCCTACAAACAAATTATCTATTCTAATGCTCTGTCTAGACAAAGACTTAGAGATGCAGTGTTAGCACGTGCAACCAACTTTAACCCGTGCTAACCTGGTAGAGGCTAGGCTCCCCACGAGGCTTTAAGACAGTCTATTTGGTGTATGTTAAAGGTAATATGTCTTGTCTAAAGCTTAAGGAAAATTTAGTTTGACAAAAGCTTTAGGAAGACAGCAGTGTACATTGCTAGTCTCTTTGTGTAGCAGTTTGATTCCATCTCCTCCTTCAAGTTGGCATCGTATATTTTTGTAAAACAATGTGTCTTTGTTTTATTTATAAACCTGCCTATCACTTTTGCCTTTGTGGAAGACTCCACAGTTTTATCTTGGGCTGACTGAGGCTCTGTTCACAATGAGTTTTGAACTGATGTATTTGCAGTCGCATTTAATCTGCAGGGTGGATTTCTAGTTCTGCACTGAGCTAGGCAGTTAACCCTCAGAGTAAACTGTGCTAGTAATACTTGCTTTTTTACCAAGGTAGTATGTCTACATTAGATATTGCTGCCAAGGTTGTCCTATATAATACAAGCTGTGCTGAATTACGTGGTGGAACTCAAGTGTCCTGTGAAATATATGTTGAATTCATTTATTCGCAGAGCAACCGTCACAATAGGTATCCAGAAAAGCAGATTATCTGAATATAGAAATTACTTGTATATAGTTTGTCTGATTCCTCATTTATTAGAACAGTTTATTGATGTGCAGAGTACTTCATTCTGAATCAAATAAAATGTGCATAACTTTTCTCTCTAGGACTGTCTTGCATTTCCATATTTAAAATCTGACAGCTGAAACACAAGGGATTTTTGTCAGTGTGTAACCACTCTATGACCATAGTAATAAAAAAAAAAAAAAAGAGAAAAAAAAGACTTTAATATCTATTGACAACAGCTAAAGATTTATCTCCCCTATGTCGCCTTGATGTTTCTCACTTTCACAGTTTCATTGTTTTTTTTTACAGGTAAGGCAAAAATAGGAGTCATGCTTTAATACTCTGATACATACCTTATGATAGCATGTGTTTCTTATGCGTGCTAACTTGTTTTCTTGATCGTTGGATATTGTCAGGTGTCAACCATTCAGGACCAACAGTACTACAAGCTCTTATTCATTTAGATTCACTTATGTCTTTATTGTTTGAGCCTGATGGTGGCAGATGCCATACCACCATCTTTATCTCTTATTCTCTGATACGCTTAAACCATATTTTAGGACATATTCATTATCTACTTATTTTACTACTGGCCTTTGTAGAAACCTGTTTCAGATCCTCAGACATTCTTATGTTCTCTGTTAAGGTCTCCACTAGTTCAGTTTTCAGTATTCCTACTTCATATCGTTTTGCACTGCCATGCCCTTCACACATTTTGTCTCAGTGATTCTTCTTGTACATGCCCTACCTAACTCACCGAGACCAATCTCCAGTCTCTGTTTCACGCTTTTGCCTCTCCTTCGGTATACTTCCAGTTTTTAAAGTGAATTTTTCTTTTTTGATACCATAATATTCATCTCTTCAATAAGCTGCTTTGTGTTCCTTCTTATATTCTTAAAAACCAGGATAAACCTGGTTTGAGTGATATGTAGAACCAAATTCAGTATGCCACCTCATATCTTTATTCCCTTACCATTAAAATACTGAACTGTAGCTCCACTTAAGCATTTTGAACGTATAAGGTAAGATCTTTGCTTTTACTTCACATCTGAGGAGTTCTGTCTGGCCTGTCCAGCAGCCAGAGAGCCACATTGTCATGAACAGTGCTGGTGTGCCAGCAGATTCTCAAAATTTAGCATCCACAGCAGTCCTGCAGAATCAGTTAAGCAGCCCCAGGACACCTGCAGATCTGGAAGGTAGTTCTTATCTCACAACTCGGTCAATTAGAAACACTGTCTTTTTGTAACCCATACTCTGATAAATAGTATTCTTCATTATCGTTAGATTTATTCATGTATTTGATTTCATCAGGCAGCAGGATGATGAACACTCATTCTGCCTCATAAACATAACTTGCACTAGCCTAGTGTCACAATCTAGTGTGAGTTACACTATCATTGTTCACACACATGTTCTTGGGGGAGGAGGTTGCATTTCAAATACAGATAAAAGAACTTTGACACCATTTTGACTTGATGAGAGGAGCATGCAAGTGTCCTGTCACAGACTGGATGCTATACTTTGTCTATTAGCAGAGAGATACCATTTCATCCATAACGCACACAACCTGTTTCGAATGATAAGGCAGAACAGGAGACTTGTTAAAGGATGGTGTGCTTTTGCCAAGCTGGGCATGAGACTCCTGCTTCAATAATGTTTGTCATTCCCTTGCCAACATATCAGCAATGAGGTAAGGAAAACACTCCAGATCTTCATGTTATAAGATGGAGAAGTTCAAGTGGTAATAACTTGAACGTTCAAGATCTGGGCATTTTCTTCTGTGGCAGAGGCTTTCTCTTAGGTGGGAGATGAGTGTGAGCCCACGTACTAGTTTTGTAGGTCTCGTCCCTTGCCCACAGGACCCTAGTATTCTTATGGAACAGTAGAAGTACAGAACAATCTGTGGAATAGAGCTTTATTTTCCCTCATGTTGCTCCCCTGAGCAATATAACAGCTAGGAATCATTTAGAAAGAACAGATCCATTAAAAAAAAATAAAATTCCTCTTTCTGCACAAAATGTGGTGGTGTGATCAGCCCAAGGTTATAGGTGCAGATAGTGCCTAATTACTCTTGCTTTCTCCAAAGTTCTAAGAACAGCTTTACGTTCTTTCATTATCTTGAGACAGGTGGAAACACTGTTCATTAAAAATTTAACAGTCTTCTCATTTATTCAGGATAGATTAATATAGTGGTGCACTATGAGAGGTAGTTGCATATGAAACCAGCGATGCTGTTACCCTTGAGCCAGACATGTGTCTCTTTCTTTAAAGGATGCTGTAAATGCACACAGTTCTCCATCAATCATAGTAAAGGCACAGGATTTTTCAGAAGTGTCTATTACTTTCAGGTGCGTCACTTCTGTGGTGCTTATCTTCATACAACTTAAGAGGAACCTGATTTTCAAAGAGCAGGTGTCCATCATTTTATAAAAATCCGGTTATATTAAAGTGTCACTCAACTTGAGTTATCCAGATGTACTAAGCCATTTTTGAAGTCTCATTCAAACCAATGTCTTCTGCAAGACTTTGTAGTCTAATTCAGCCAAATACAATGTACAGAATAAAAACAAGATGAGGCCTGAGAAGAGAGACATCAAAGGGAACAGAATGAAAACACAGAATTTGTCGTATCAGAGCAGACCATTGATCTGAGGAGGACTGTGTTCTACTTCCAGCTGTGGCCAGTACCCTGTGATGTAAAAGAAGGGCCAAAAAATGTGATTCATAACATGCCATACAAAAATCCCCCCAAAAGTTCTTGCTTGTGTTGTTCACTGTAAATAGATCTGTTGAGTAAGAATGAGGTGGAACAAGAAGACATGTATGCTAGTTGGTAGTTGATGAAGAAAGTGTACCTGTGTCTAACATACAGGCAAAATGCTGCAAGACTAGTTCAGCCCTACGTGGGTTATGTCTGCCTCGGACAGAAACTGCTAGGTTTGCAAGGCGAATTTCTTCAGAATGGTTTATCTTAGTTTTTACTGATTGCTCAGAAAATTTTTATGATATTTCATTCATTTCTCCTTTGTGCAGGAACTGTTGCTTAAGTTGGAAAACACAGCTCACCAACTAAGGCATTACTTCCTCAAAATGCAGACGTAGATTTGGGCACTGGAGGTCAACCTGTGTGTCATATCCTTCTTACTCTTGTTTCAGTTCAGATTTGCATCTTCCTAATTATCATGCTTCAAGAAGGTCTGAGCAGAATCATAGAATGGGCTAGGTTAGAGGGGATCTTATAGAGGTCATCTGGTCAATCCCCATCCTGCTCAAAGCAGTGATTACATTCGGTCAAATTGCTCAGGGCCTTGTCCAGGAAAACTTTGAATATTACCAAGGAGGGAAGTTTCATGACCTCTCTGTGAGCCTGTTCCTTTGCTAGACCGTTATTCTTATGATTTTTTTCCCTTCATATGTAACTGGAACCTCCCATGCAGTAAGTTTTGCGGATTGCCTCTTGTCCTTCTGCTGTGCACTGCTGAGACGCAGCTGTCTCTGTCTTCTCTCTGGCTCTTCTACCCCCTTTAGGAAGTTCAAAACAGAAACTAGACTCTCTTTTACCCTTTTCTCTGGGTTGAACAAATCCAGTTTCCTCAACTTCTTGTCATATAGCATGTGCTCCAGCAACTTAATTGGATTTTTCAGTTTGTAAATGTCTGTTTTGTCCTGGGGAGCCCCAAACTATGCACAGTGCTCCAGATAGGGTCCCTCAAGTGCTAAACTGATGGGAATAAGTAGATAATTATAAAATGGGTCGTGCTTGGTTTCCCCCTCATCTCTCTACGTTAATACAAAATATAAAACAGAGTAAGAAAACAAGATTCTGGGACTCCAAGAAGGGAGAAGAGAGATGCTGTGATGCTATGCTTAATTTTTCCTTCTGGTTCTTTCAGTTTTGCTTTTCTTTCCGCATAGTAGCACAGCTTCAAAAGAAAGGGCAGATGGTGCTGCTACTGATCCCAGCTATCAAAGAAGCAACCTCTTGGGGTGGAGGCGAGGGATAGGGGCTTCAGCCAGTTCCAGCTTTGTCCTGTCAGTTGTTTGGGAGGGATACACCATCCATTCAGGGATGGTTAAGTATCACATTAAATATACCCAGAGATGTCTTTTTGCATGCAAAAATATTATTGTTTTGGATTTTGAGGCTTTTCTGTATTTGCCCATATTGCAGATGCTCTGCCACCCATATAACAAGTAGAACACGTGTGCAATACCTTAGGCTGGACTTTTGTACCTTTGGAAATGCTGCACGTATTAATTTGTTTGGGAAATGCAATGCTTAGGTGATTTAGACATAGGAATTGCCTTTCTAGTTTCTATAGGTTTCCTTGCAGCTGGGGGAAAGCTCTGTGCTGGAGAAGCAAGGCACTTTCAAGACAAAATGACAGCTGAGTCTGACTGCTGTCAGGTAGGTTGTCTAGGCACATGAAATCCCATTTAATTGTCAGAGTCCTCTTTGGGGGAGTCTAACCTTAAGAGTAAAATTTTAGGAGTATTGTCAAATTTTAGAAGTATTTAGTCAACTAAGTGCACAGGTAAGAACATAATGTGATTTAAGGTATTTTCAGCCCTGCCATGCCTCGGTTTCCTGTTTGTGATATGGGCATATTCTCTTCTTGCAAGGGTGTTGTGGAGATGAAATCACATATTCAAGTCAGCAGAGTTCTGAGACACTACGGCGTGTGCGAGCTGTAAGGTTTTTTCACCAGGTGAAAAAATCCTCTGCTTTCTTTCTGCTTGTTTGCCTTTTCCCTCCTGTTTTATTGTGATATACTTCTGTTCTTAGAGAAGCATATGTTGACGAATACTGATAGCTGAGTGAGTGTTGTGGAAGAGGTACATACTCGTGGTTTTCTTTTTTCCATGACACTTCTACAAAAAATAACTGCAAAGCCATTCATGAATAAAACCCAGGCACTCGGTATCACTGTACAGAGTATAAATCAACAAAGAGGCAGTCTCATGTTTGACTTTATAATATGGAGCAGAAGTGCCTTCAAATCATCAGATGTTGATGCTGTGGCTGCCATTCCTAAGTTGTGTGTCCCCCCCCCAAGCTGCTGCTAATAAATTACAAACACATTTGCTCTCATTAATCATTCTTTGAAATGGCAGAATAGTCTTTGCTGATTGAAAATAATTATTAGCTTCTCAAAAGTATTAAACAGCCTGTTTAGATTTTCATTTATATCACCATTTTGATGGAGTGATGTGGGGGTATGTACACAGCCTTTGTCTTAAAAGTAATAATAATAATTAATGCCATGTAACAAAGAGTTTCAGAAGGACTGCAGACAAAGAGAGAAAGAAGAGGCAGGCAAGGTGAGCTCTGGAATAAATGTAGGACACAGAACTGAACATAAGCTTGTGTTGGGCAGGAAGCCTCCTACTGTAGCAGAGCAGTGATAAACACAAAGGAAAACACAGCATTCTCAACATAGCAGTGGAGAGACTTGAAATTTCTGGCTAACGTTACAATCTGAGCAGTGTAATTAATCTGGAATTGAAAGAATACCACAGATGTTTAAAATTATTTTTTCTACCGAGTCAGTATCCTGCACATTTACAAATTGTAGGTTGTGGATTAATAGCCCCTGAGGTTCATTACCCGATGGGCCTTGCTCCAAGCTTTGAATTTGCACTCAGCATAGTGTATTTGGATGGAGACAACTTCCTAAAGTTGGGCCCCAAGATTTTGAAATAAAGTGTGTTTGCTCTTAAAGCGTTCGGTGGACACTGGGATGGGAGTGTTTGCTGGAGTGCCAGAGGCATTAAAATAGAAAAAAAGAAGGAAAAAAAAAAGCCAGATAAGAGTTACCACATGTACATTTTAGAATGGGATGTGATGCACAGATGCCCGGATAGAATAACCCTATTAATGTCTTATACCCAAAGTGTAACACTGCTAACATGATATTACATTTGCCTGCTGAAGGGCAGGACTTATTAACTAGAGGCATGTTATATACTAATTTGATTGCGCTGTCTTGGGACCTGAGCTGACGTATCCGCATAATGCAGTACAGCTCTCTGTGGAGGTACTAGCTAGTTTGGATTCATTACATGACACAGGCATGCCTTGTAAGATGCTGGATGGTACAGAAAGACTATGGGTCATATTTGGATAGTCTGAATTCTACTGAAGTCCCCGTGCTTGATATTTCCTATTGGTTCTCTGTAGGCAGCTCTCTGCCTTGAGCCTTGTTTCAGTCCCATAAGTCATACCTTAGCGTCCACAAGATGCTCAGTTCTCTAGACATGGCACTTAGATGTAAGTGGGGCTGTTAAAATACATCCCTCTGTGACTGTCCTGCTTCATGCATCCTCAGCGGCATGCTTGAAGTGAGAGCCCAAACACTGGAAGCCCAACAATGGATTTTCTCCTGGGGGGATGGGAGACGTGGAATTCCAGTTTATACTCAGAAGTATTTACATATTTTTGACAAAAGGGAAAAGCCCCTGCAAGAAGAGTGGAGATGTGATCTCCTTGTTTGGAAGTGATGATGGTTATGTAACAGTTGAATTAAATCTCTGAAGCAGAGACGACTTCCACAGCTGTTAAGTAGAGGAGCATCCAGAATTGTTCTTTATGTGCTGCTGCTTACTGGGGTGGGCTCCTGAGAGGGAGATGGAAGTGCAGCACCTTAGTGAAATTTTTGGGGACAAAGTAATTGTTGGTCACGATTTAGATGGTTGTGCATCTACTCAACTGCACCTTGTTGACTTTAGCAGTGGAAGAAGGGGATGTTTTAAGCATTAAAAGTTCAAATGGTGCCTTAAATGTTGGGCTTAGAAACCTAAAGAGGCATGTAGATATCTTGTGAACCTGACTCTGGTCAGCCCCAGCATTCATTTCCTGGTGGTAATCTTTGAATACCACTTTTTTCAACTAAAAGAGAAATTTTATACAGATGCAATGGAGTAGTGTATCTTTTGTTCTCCGTCACAATTTGTACTGGGAATCACAATACAAAAGCTCATCTGGATTTCTGGTTGGATAAATGGTTTTATGACACGGGTCAAGGAACCCTGGACTTAATTATTTAACTAGCCTCCAGAGCATTAGTTCTCTGACTGTACAATAGGAATCTTGATTTCTCTTGCACTTCACTATGTTTAATTAGCGTGCAAGATCTTCTAATGGGTCTAATTTCTTAAAAAGTACGCATGCATTTTAAGGACTTATTCACTGAGATCCCCATTTCCACTGAGTGCTGTGGTGAAACAGAGAACAAGATGGGCCATGTGACAGGGTGCATGGCACGGGGTGCTCTGCAACCTTAAAGGCAGTGTCTACTTCAGACAGCTTGCAATCTAAATACCAGTGATTTATTTTAGCAGCTGTTTACATAATTCTTATACCAGTGTGAAAACTGTCTATGAAAATATTTAAAAGTATATGTAATTTATTCTTCCAAAGTTCAGTATCCAGTTCCTAAACGTGGAGCTCCAGATGGAGGTTTATTTACTAGAAGGGTGTCTGTTACATTACGTGTAGCAGTATATGCTCTTCCTTCCCTTCTTACAGGGTGTTCTTATTTCTATGTGCAGGATCCATTTCGAGTGTACTCAGAACCAAGCATTTTATTTTTCAGTCACCTTGGAAGACATTTCTGAGAACTGTATATGCTGAAACAGGGTCATGACTTTCCCGGTTTTCTCACAGACCACCTTAATAAATATTGCATTGATTCTTTACTATATTAGTTGCTACTGCTATGTCCTTTTCCACTTTTCCACACACAGCTGTTGTTTAAAGGTACAGAGACCAACAGGATAAAGTAGGTCAGACCTGCTTGTATTTTGCATGCATAGATCATTTTATTTTACAAGGGTAAGGAACTGATCCAACTGTACAATAGTTACAGGTTGATTTGCATAACAAGTTGATGGCAAAGCTTTCCTTGTGAACAGTGACAAACAGTATTGGATTCAAATTAACAAAGTTGTAGAGAATAATAAATCAGAATATACTGATCCTAGGAATTAAGGCAACAAAATGTATGTCTGTTTTTCACGTTTGCCTAATTCCTACTTTCTCTGGATTCATATCTCCTTTGCAAGTCACTTTATGCAGCCAGATAGCAAACCATTTTCCTCACCTCCAGCATGTGTGCAGGGAAGACCCTCACTCTGGTGAAAACCATAATCCCTTCATGGCACAGCCATCTGATGTCTAGGTGGGAGGACCCTTAGCTGGGTCTCTTCCAGCACCGTCAGCATCATGTGGAAGGGGAAGGAAGGTGTAGGAGATACAGATTTGCTGCTACATAACTCCACTGTGGGTCAAGAACTTTCTGAGCTTTATACAACAAAACTATTTGTAGGTCAGATTTGTTTGCACGTTAGCTTCTCTTGGTATACTCCTGCATGTTAGCACCCAGTTACGTATTTCTACATACAGGTCTTAAAACTAGTGCACAGTATGTAATTTTAATGACAGAGATCTTTAGTTATGAACAATTCTACGGTTACATAGCAGAAACACAAAGGATGAAGAAAATAAGGGAATGAAAAACAGTAACTTGGGTCATTTTTTATAAAAACATTGGCGTGATTTATTAAAACATGGGATTTTATAGAGCAAAATACATTTGCTTCTGCTAGAGACATTGAGAAAGTGGGAATAGATGAGGCAGCATTGAACATTCATTCTCTTTTTATGAACTTTTTCTTTATTAACTTGGGTTATCACATCTATTTTATTATCAGCTGTGTTTTTCTTTTTATACAGTTTGGGCCCGATCCAGTATCTTCTTACCAGGAAAGAATATTCTTTGAATAGGGAAAACAGGATTTTCTCCTTTTATTTGTTGGTTTTGTCATTAGAGTTCACTTTTGTTTGAGCTATTAACAATCTGTCACTATATCTTGAGAGCCTCCCTGGATTATCCCTTGATAATTGGGAGACTGTATAATACAACAAATTATTAAAAAAAAAAAGGTATGGGTATAAGGGGTTGCTTTATAATTTGTTGTAGGTGTTACTTTGACCAACGTGTCTATTCTAAACAAATTTTACTGTGTTATTGCAATTTCTGTATGTCAAAAAATAGTAAAAGAAAAAAAAATCATATGAGCTTCTATTTTAAGAGAGTTATTAATAGGAGAGGAGAACCTGAACTTAACTGCAGCCTTAATAAACAATATCTGGTTCTGCCTTTTTAAATCCAACAAAAGTCAAATAAATTGTGTGGATGAAGCTGGAGTGTATTTAGACTGTTCTGTTTTGCTTGGTGCTAGGATAGAATGTGAAACTAAATAGATTCATCCAAAGATAACTGAAGTTCCTGCTCCTGTTTAGATTTCATCATCTGTTAGAAATCTCCTAGGTGATTAAACTAATGCACTGTAAAAGAATGAATCAGTCCTGCAGAGCTCTTCTCTGTACAGAGAATAACTTGCTCGGTTAAGTACTACTGGGGTTTTATTAAATTAAAATACCAGGAATTTTTATACATAATATATTTTATCTGTGAAAACTGAGCAAAATTTTATATGTGACTCTCAAACTAAATTCCTGTGGTAATTAATAAAGAAGATTTGAATACACTTCTGGTAGAGTCATCTCTGACCAATTTAATAACTTGATTTTCTTAACAGAGGAAAAGCCTTATCTCTCAAGGCTTGTGGTAACACTGGGATACACCACAAAATTGTTAAGAGAATCAGAGAGTCTTCTTCATTGGGAGAGGATGAATTCAGACTGGAAAATTATCTTTTACTAATTCAGGTGGAGCATATCCTTAGTACTTATTTAATATTTGTATTTCAGTTCCTGTGTAGGTTCCAGTAGATCCCTGAAACTCTTATCAGAAGCATCAAGTCTCAATTGTGTACTAGCCCATGAAAATATGACCCTCCCTCAAAGCTGAACTCCCTGGACCCTGATAAGGCTACTTACATATGCAAATGCCATCTCATTTTAACTATTTACTTGTTTACAGATAAACATGAATATTGTTTTTTGTATGTCTGGCAAAGATAGGCAAAAGATGTAGTCAGATGTATATTATTCCAACATATATATACACACACACTTGCCTCTTTTAATAGATTTATTAAATGTTACTTATCCTCACCCCCTCTTGGCCTATATTTTTGTGACTCGTATGGCAAGGGGGAATGACAAGAGCTAAAAAAGAGATAAGGAAATGATCTTATCAGTCAGCTCAGAGATGGCATTTCACGAGTGGCATTTTGTGATTGTTGCATGGAACGAAAGTGCAGATATATAATAAATTTATGTTTTTCAGTGGCTTTTTTTGAACTCCTGATCTCCAGCTGCAACTTACTCCTGTCCACTCAATGTAGTTGTGGATAAAGACTATATGAAATTCACTGTAACCCAAGAAAAGCTTCTTTTTATTATATGACATAGCATTTGTGTGTGCATTCACTGTCTAATTCTAATACAGTGTTTGATTTTTGATTGTAGTGAACAGAAATAATTAGCTCAGCTTTTTTTCATATGGTATGTGCTTTTCTAGTTTTTAAAGTTCTCTTTTAAAATTCCATGTAAACATCTTACTGTACTGCATCCAGTAAGAACCTGCACAATATACACACTTCTGTAGATTGCTAAATCAATGTTAAATATGACTAGAGTTGACTGAATTGTGAAAAAAAATATATAAAAAGTATGCATTTATTTGAGTTCAAGAGGAAATTTTAATTCAATCCTATCTGCTACCCTTTCTTTCTGTTTGTGAACACTTAAGAACTTGTTACTTGATGCTGAGAATATTCCAGAAAAATTTAAGACTGAAGATTTTATGAAAACAAATGTTTAATATACTACTAACAGAGTGAGATTCCTTTGGTCCTTTTGTAATAAGGCTTGCAATGTCATTGGGGAATAATGCTTGTCTTTATAAAGAGCTGGTTGATGTGGAACTTGACTTGGAAGAGGGCCTTTCTTGATTAAGTTCAGTAGTCTTAAACCAGCTGGGGAAGGCTACCATACTTAGGAAGTAAAGCTGATAGTTTTCCATAAGAATGTTACAAAGTGCCATAAATCTATTTGATCTATTTGAAATAATCGCTATTTTCAGGAAGAGGTTTCTTGCACAATAGCACTTGGCAGAGTGGAAAAGAGGATTGCACAGTCTGGAAGAAATTGATAGCAGCTCAGCATACAACGCTTTTCTTAGTTATTTTGGAACAGTACTTTTAGTTGGCTTTTGACCTGGTGTCCTCCTAAATCAACAGTAAAGGTCGGACAGATAAAGAAGAGAAATTTGATGCACTGGTAACGAAGAAGGTATCCTGATTCAGGGCAGTAACTTAGAGGAAAAGAAGAATGCAAACAGACCAATGCAAATAGATGGGAGAGCCTTTCCTTGGCTACTACAATAACCTTTGAGCTCTGCTTCTGCAGAGTACAGTACTTTGCCCGCTGTGGAGGGAAAGCTGATGTAGTTCTCTCTTCTGCTTTGTTTTCAGCATAGAGTCACTGCAATGGTCTCTGTTCTAAAAATGTTAGGGACATGGCAGAAGTTGCTGCAAGTGAGAAGAATTACCCACATGATTTCTATGTATGGTTTCTATTTCCATGACAAACATTCCCCCAAACAAGAGAGCAGTGGTAGCTGACAGATTAAGTCAAGGCAGATCCTGAAGGAAAGATCTCCTTTCAAGAGACGGCATTTTGACAACTGGCAGGTCAAGGAATTTCGTCTTTAATGGAACAAAGACTTGGAAGTTCTTTCTACCCAGTCAGGAAGGTGACAGTCTAAATTGCTGAAGAGTTCAAAGGTAGCAAAGTAATGAGTTAAGGAGAGTAACAAACTGGACAGAGCATAAATAGGCATTTTAATGAATTTAAGAGCAAAATGGCTGCTAATTAAAGTACACATTCTCTTATTTAAGTCAGCAATTATGTTGGAAGATAGCAACTCTGGTACTTATGTTTATAAAAAGCCCCAATAATAACCTGGAGAACTACAGACCAGTAAGGCTTACTTCAGCTCCTGGCAACTTAACTGATAGGATGATTAAAAATACAGTTATAAAAATCCCAGAAACACAGAGTTTGATGATATGGCAGGGAAAAACATTGCACAAATTTTGTAAAGGAATATTGCACCTCACCAAGTCTTTGAGTGTATAAATAATACAGTAGATGAGTGAAAACTAGTTGATAAAGTATATTTGTGTACCTAAACATTGACACTTCTTAAAGTGATAGCTAAGGAAACAAAAGCATGTAGATTTCCCTAAAAAGGTGGCGAGAGGAGGTAGAAGTCCGAGATTTGAGTCTTCCTTCTGAATCAGTGCAGAAGACAGATTTGATCTTACATTCTCTATATTCAAAATAGCTGTTCGAATCCGTGGATTTCCGACATCCCAAGGAGTGAAATTTCTGTTCCCTTTGTTCTGATAGGATTTACAGTCCCTGGCAGAATGCCTGTCTCAGCTGAACTGATGCCTAAACCCCACCCATTTCCTCTGTTTCACTGCTGACTTGCTTAGCAGTGTCACATTCATCCAGCTTTGGGAGGCTCTTTAGCTGCATATTAATTGCATGCAAGTATGCCATTAGGCATCAAGGCATGTCTGAGTGAGGCATAGTAAGACTTTAGTATCTTTGATGTTACGAGCCAAGTAATAATCTGAGAAAGTAATGTCCTGAGTGGATAAAAGAGTACAAAGCAGAAAAAAAAGAAAAGTTCATTTTCCTCAGGGGAAAAAATAACCTTTGGGGTATTTCAGGTTTCCACATATGGGTGGAAGTTGGTATATTTATTAATCACTTGGAAAATGGAAGGCCAATAATGTATTAAATTATAAATACGCTCCAAAATAATTTACTCAAGGTGGAGGAAATGTAGGTGAACTTCAGGAGGAATTAACAAAGCTGGCAGCAAAGTTGCCACAATGGCAGGCTAAAATCAGTGATGCCTTAGAGTGGTGATCCTTAAATCATTTGATGCCAAAGGACTACTGTCACACCTTCAATTTTGTCATGCATGGCTTTTAAAAATGTACGTGCAATGAAGAGAGCACCTCAAATGAGTAATGAGGTACAGATGATAAAATCAGAAGAATTCAGAATAAATGGAAGAATGAAATGACTATTAGTGAAAGCATGCACTTTCTTCTCATCAGACTTTTAATGGATGAATTGTAGTACTGTTTGATATGCTCCTGTGGACTGTCCACAATCTACTTTTCGTGGCTTAGCAGAACTCCACGGAAACCACAAGAATTTGGTTTGGGATCTCTTGGCCTAAGAAAATCACTGCATATTGAAAGGTACAATTTTAACTATTTTTACATCTTGATGGTTTTAAAAACCCAAGTATTGCTGCTTGTTGCTCAGCGAAATGAGCTTAAACCAGTGCCTGGAGCTGAGCTCAGGCTGCCTGCCTGCCCACCCACACGGGCTCAGGCAGTTCTCTGTGCCAGAGGTCTGCCTGCCTAATGGTTTTCCACCGTTCTTGATTTGTAGTACCTTGAGAAATCTCGAGCAAAGGTGTGGACTCCTGTGTAATAAATGCAAGTTTTCTGATAGTAGGCTTGCTTTTTTTTTTTTAAATGGCCACTTGCAGATTTCAGGAGTAATCCATGGAGATTCAGGAATCCATACGTGATAGGCAAAAAAAAGAGCCTGCAGTTCAGTAAGGGTTTCTAAAGGAGCCTTTAATGAAAATTCTAGTGATTAGGATTAGAAAAATTGTACCTAAGCACATGCTGAAGTGTATTTTGCATTTCATGCTGTAGCTATTTTTAGCATCCCTACTTTATGTTTTTCAATTTGAACACAGGCCCTTTGTTTTCACTGAAGTTGAAAAGGAAGACATTCTGGAGTAATTAGAACATTACTGCTCTTTTTGGTCTGTCTTAGTGCTCCCTTTATTCTTACAGTTAAAAAAAAAAAATCCAACTAATGGACTTCAGATACTTGGTGGGTGCATGGGCTTGGAGAAGCAGCAGGGAAGCAATATACTTAATGTGGCGAAAGGTGAGATAGCAAACTTTTATGTACCCTGGGTACCAGGTATTAATCTCTTGATAACTGCTTTCACATTTGAACCTTCTGTCTCTTATGTGAGATCCAGCAATCTTTGCTTTTTTTCTGTTCTGGGAGCAATTTTCCAAATCATTAATTTTCAGTGGCCAGGCTTCAATTAGCTTAATCAGGCATTGATTTGATTTCTCAAGTCCCTGGCATTTATTTTCCACCTTGCCTATATGGTTCCTTGACTCCATTACCTGATTGTTCACTTATTGCATATAAGGTTGATTCCTCTCCATTAACATTCCCTGATGAGAGGTCTCGTTAGCCATCCAGCTAGCCACTTTCATTAGTGACGGTGGCAATTCATGGCGAAGGCCAGCTTCTACTGCCCTTCCAAAGCAGGATATTTTCTTCTGAGAAGTGTTACTGAATCAGCAATCTACTCTTAGACGAAGGTGCTGCTTATGAACAATACTGACCCAAAGGAAAAACACATTTTTTTGGAGAACGCTTTGTATTTTGTTTAAAAACTTGTGAGACTGCAGAAAATGAATGAAGTAAACCACTCATTATTTCCAAATCATACTTCATGGAAGTTTAGGGTTTTTTCCTTCTGCTTTCCATAGTGTCTAGCCTGATGTATTAAAATGCATTTTCGTAGCCAATACTCATGATTTCTGAGGGAGTTTGATGTGGTTTTATAATCAAGGGTGATAGCCTCCATGTCCCCATGGACTGTAGCCACCACAGACCCATGCCCTGTTCCTAGATACCAGCTTCTCAGCTGTAACAGCTTGTGTGCAGATTCATTCCTCGTGATACATGTTTTGGGGAGGTGTGAGCATGCAACAAGACATGTGAAGGACAAGGCTAGAAGTGGGGGATTGGACAGAGCTAGAAAATGAGACTTCAGATTCAGGTGAATCTTTCTAGTTTGAAAAGCATTTTCTTTTCTCTAAATCTTGTTCAGAGTCTCACATTGTCTGTGGTCAGACCTGTTCATTATGCTTTGTTTTTGCAAATGATGTCTTCTGAAGGCACAGACCTCTTTCTGAAATTCTCTTTTTAAATCATATGTCTATGCTAGCTTGAACTAGACAGACCTGAACATAAAAGAACTTGTGCCAAAATCGATAGCAGGGAAGTTCTGATAGCACAGAGTTTCAATTTTAAGAACTTTGTGTAATATATGCTAATTAAAATATCTAATAAAAACTTATTTTAACAATAAAATACAGTTTCCAATTAAAAAATATGGAATCAGATCTTCAAGCAATTTTTTTCTATAGCTTCTTTGAGTTGGGAGAGTTGCCAGCATTTCCCTTTCTTTGTAACCAAACCAAAGTTGCTTAACTTCAGTTTTGATAAGTGAATGTTTCTGAAAAAATGACTTTCTGCTGGGAAGCTCCTAAACTACTCTAATTTTCACACACTTTTATAATTAAATGTATGACTTGCCTGCTCCCAGTCCTAGGACATATACACGCCTTCTAATTTAGATGATAAAGGATAAAAAGGGATCCTTTCATGGTTTAACATATTTGGTTTCTTTAAATTGTTCTTAGAAATACTTTGAGCATCAGCTTCAACTTTTGCTCAAAAATGTTAGCACAGAAAAATTGTAAAAAACACTTTTCATGATGTCTTTCTTAATAGCTAAGTGAAACAGAGATTAGATTCAGCGTGAGACTGTTCTGAAGTTCATTTCCTCTTTTTGTACTCTATGTTTTAAAGATTCATTGTGATTTGTTGGATTTTTAGACAGAGACAGAAGGTCTCTTGTTTTTTGGATTCATTTAGTTGTTTATGCATCATGACCTTGTTATGCCCCCCAAAACTGTAGCCACTCATGTGATAAATATAAAATGTATAGGTTTTAATAGATTTTCTGTCTTGAAATTATTCTAAAATGATCTTTCAGGGGATTGTGATTGCACATACATGGGAAACCTTCTTTGGCTTTCTTAAAACACCCCCCGTCCCTGTTTTGAGTCTTCCCCTCCCTTTTGAATCAGAGGTTCCCTTCAGCAAAGAAATTTTCATGTGTCTAAAGCTGTCTTTCTGTAGAAATCATGGTCTTCTGTGATGAAAAAACCCCTTTGAAAATATCTGACAGTTCATCTCTGCAATTAGTAATTTTCAATTACTACATTCAGAATGGCAAGAAGCGTTAACATATAACTGTCTCAGAAGGCACATCCAGTGACTCCTTCGGTTTTGGGCATCAGCTGTCACAGGTTCTGGGCTTATTGGAACCATTTGGGGGGCACTGTAAGTTTAGACCTTTGTCTTTTCTGACTAGTGAAAGCCACTGCTGATTCACTACATTACTTAGGCAGTTATTAAAGTTCTATGAAGAACTGCTAGGAAGAGGTATTTTGTTAACTGCAAAATCAGTGATGAGGGGCTCATGTTGCTCCAGAATCAATGGCACAACGCTGACAATCTTGCCAGCTGCCCAAGCGTGTCTCATTCTCAGTTTTGCAGCTAGAGGTTATTGATAGAGTATGGGTAAATGGTCTGTTCAACAGCAATTCTTTCAGGCGTAACTTTACCTGGTTCACCCAGCTGAACCACTCTGGTGCATAGCAGATGTGAAAATGGTTGCCCTGAGGTGCTTTTCCTTCCTTCTTACGAGATCCTGAAAGGTACTGTTGGACATTACACTTCCAATACTCCTTCCATGGGGGTATTTTAAGAATCTGTTCAGAAATCCCTCAACTCCAATGTATGCATAAAACAAGATGCTGGGTCTAGGGAGGAGTTAGAGTCCTCGATAGCGGGTGACTGTTAGACATCTTGCCTAGTTCCATCTAGTCAGAAATCTGCGGTGGCACATGTCCCCTCATCTGTGTTTTTCCTGCTGATAAGGCAAATATGCCTATGTATTTCAGATCCCCACCTTGCAACGTTTTGTGTGTCCTTTACACCTTCTGAGTGATCTGTGGAAATGTTCGTCTGTGAAGCAATACCTTGAGATCTCAAAACTGAGCTTAGCAAGGCTGCTTGAATTATTAAGTGGGTTCTTAGAGAAGTCCTGTCACTTCCTGTTGCTGACAGCTCAAAGCTTCTAACTAAAGATGAAGTTATTGGTTTTAGTTAGAGCTGATTTGGGTAAAAGGAATAAGATCTCAACAAAATTCTCATAAAAATTAATTTCACTTTTTCATCAAATCTTTTAATTGAAATTTTCTTGGAGGCAGAGACTAGGTCTACGTAAATTTAGGTGCTTATCTAAATTGTCAAAGATCAGAGCTTAGTTTTCTAGATTGTGTATGCAGTCAAGGCAGAGAGATGGACAAAGCTGGAAGGATTATGTCGGCTGGATATCATACTGAAGCAATTTCTCTTTCTCCATTGACTATATATTGACCATAAAATAGCCATGTAATTTTGGAGCTTGTGAAAATAAGCTTAGACGAAGTGTAGAAATGTAGAGGGAAGAATCCGGCAACTTCACTGTAATGTGAATGAGGTGGCTAGAGCTCCAGTTGTCCCATAAGGTCTGCCTGAGGGAATGGACCTGACTTAGGGTAGGGAGGTAGTGATATAACGAGCAAGGTGAGCCATCACCTCCCCAAAGTTGTATGTTGAATAAATGACTCAGGAAATATTTATGACTATTAAGCAAACCTGCTTCTGCTAGAGAGGCTTAGCTGTGGCTGAAAGGCTCCATCTAACTCCAAAGGGTTGAAACAGACAGGTCTACATGGAAAATTTTACTCCTTAATACTTTTTCTCCTTTCAACAGACAAAGTAAGAACAAAAGCCAAGAGCAAAACCGTAGTGTCTCCTTATCCCTAAATATTTAGAAGTAGTTTGAACACAAATTTTATGGCTGAAATGCAGCCTTGTGTAAAACAAGAGGTTTACATTGTTAGTTCTTCATATGCATTACTTATTGTGTCTTTCTAAAAAATAACAAATGTCAGTATGGTAACTATGAGCATTAATCCTGTGAATTAGAAATTACTCCATACTTTATTAACTTCTTCAACTCATGTGATGATTAGAAATAAGAAGGCATATATTTTTGCTAAAAGTGAAACTAAATATGATACATTTTGTGTAGGATTTAAGTGGAAAGAATAATTTTTTGGGTTTTGATGGTGAAGAGTGGTATATTTATTATTTATATACACAGAGAGAATATGATATATCATGATAGGATATTTTTTCAGTGTGAATTTGGGATAGTCACATTATTAACGATTAAAATACCATGGGTCATCACATGCTGTATCAATATATCATATACAAAGTACTTTGTACATGAAATGTGAAGCACGTATTGTGCCAACAGAAAAAAATATTTTCAAAGTAGTTAGCTTAAAAACGGTATTGGAAAAAAATTTTTACTTTCTGGTTGTAAACTCTGGTAGTTTCCACCTGTATATCTATCTAAGGCCTCAGAGGGAGCCATAAAAAAATCCCTGAAAATAACTTTAAAATATTGGGGGTTTGAAATTTGATATTTCAAGAGTTTTTAAGAGCTAGATGCAAGCACAAGAACCTGTTGGGAAAGGAGACATTTCTTCTTTCAATTACCTTCTTTACTTTACAGGGCTGGAAAAATTTCAGGCTTTAAGTTATGATTTTTATTAATACAAAATCTCTCTGGGATAGATTTTGTCTGTCTTTGTCCTTAGCAGTCATTTGGGGAGGAAGAAAAACAAAGATTTCTGGAACTTCTTATGACCCTGAAATATTAAACTAAGTCCCAGAGAGCTGGATTAATATGCAGAGGTCAAAGATGCTTGATAAAGTTTTTTTTTTACACAGTTAATTTCTCACATGGCTCTTACTGAATGTGTTATTTTGCCATGTCACTCCACAATGACAGCTGGGTAAATTTATTGGATGGTGAGCATAGGAATTTCTGCAGATGGAGGAAACATTTTTCCTGGCCGATTGATTTAAAAAGAAAATGGTTTGTCAGTGTGCAAATGCATCTGGAGGAAAAACGGTAAAGGAATGAATTAGAGGTCAGTCGGTATAATCATAAGTGAATCACATAAATGTGTATGTGTGCTCAGGCTGTGCAGACCTGACTGAGTGTTCATTGCTCTCATGAATATTATGCTAGACTGGGATTTTTCTTGAAAACTATTGGAAAATGTTGACTCAGTGAAACCAAATCTTTTTATAGACGTATGCTTAGTTTCACCTGTATTTGGCTGGAAATGTTTTCAGGTCTTACGAGAGAGTTTTGGTGGCAGGAGAAGGCTGGCTTTCTCCTGGAGTAACGTGCTGGCGGCGGCACCCAGCGAAGGGGTGGTGAGGCAGTGTGGGGCTGCGGGAGGCGAACCCCCTTGCTTCTGTGCCCGAACCTCCCTTCCTTCTGCTGTGCCCACCGTGATGCCTTTCCCCACCCTGCTGGCACAGCATGAGAGGCTGCCCTTGGTAGGAGTTTTATGAAAAAGACCATCTTAACAGATTTTGGGGGCTTTTTTGCGGTATAAAAAGAAATTCTGTGACTCTGAAATTTCAGAGAGAGAAAACTTAAATTTTCTGCAAGTTATTTTTGAATCCCCATATTTGCTTTTGGTCCCATTGCATATTTCAGCTCCTTCACTTAAAAGGGTCTTATTTAATAAGTAAGTCTCTACCTATATTCCTCTGGGTGTGCTGCTTCTTCCTTTTGATTCCTTCTTTTGTTTTTTTCTTGAACTTCTGGCTTATGCCATAGAGCCTGTGGACCTGAGATAGCCTCTTCTTCCAACATCCCTGTTTTCCCTACAGCTCCTGGTTCAAACCACTCCTTAACACAGTCTTTCCTTCTTTTTTTCTTTCACCTTGCTTGCAATTATCGCCTCACGCTGCTCTCCTGTTTTGTGTAGATGAGAGTTCCAGTTTTGTAGCTGGGTCTTACCCCTTGCGTTATTCTTTCAGAGGTATTCTTTTAAGAAATTCATAAATTTTCAAAAGCTCAAAGGCCAAACTTTAGAGGAAGATCTAGTAAGGGTGCAAGGGACTTTGCTATTCTCTCCTTTATCCCACTTTTCTCTTCCTAAAATATATTTTCCATTTGCAGCTTTGCTCCATGAATAGCAGTTAAGCCCCTTGGGGCCTGTTTATCCAGTCACCCCCATTCTTACACATTTGGGGTGGAATAAAATGGAATCCAGATACCATCAGCTCCTGCTGTTGGGCAAAAGTCCGACTAATGTTATTTTGATAAAAAACAAAAATCTACCCCCTCCCCCAAGGGATTCTGGATTTCTTTTATGCTTTTAAATTGAACAGAAACAAGCCATCGTTTCATTTAGCATCTCCTCCTGCTATGCGGTCTTTGGAAGACTGGAGAAGGTGGGGTGCACTGCTGGAGCACCCCTTGTTTCCCATTGCCCATGCCTGTTTTCCTCCCCAACCACACACATGCACACACACAAACAACAGTCGATCTGCATCTCCGTTACCACTGCGAGCAACTACAGCTTTTTGTTTAACTGTATAATTGCCCTCTCGGTGGTTC
>Ga0065711_1028217_pt1 | contig 42875 bp, 22 predicted proteins | sample Hoacrofraction12_FD_59098 | JGI IMG/M metagenome (GOLD analysis project Ga0065711, IMG submission 59098) | Hoatzin crop microbial communities from Cojedes, Venezuela - Epithelial fraction 12 v2 (version 2) | ecosystem: Host-associated > Birds > Digestive system > Esophagus > Crop | place... | reverse complement strand
GGCTGCCCAGGGAGGTTGTGGAGTCTCCTTCTCTGGAGATATTCAAGACCTGCCTGGACAAGGTCCTGTGCAGCTTGCTGTAGGTGACCCTGCTTCGGCAGGAGGGTTGGACTAGATGACCCACACAGGTCCCTTCCAACCCCTACTATTCTGTGATTCTGTGATTCTGTGACTCATATCCACCCAGCACAAGCGACCTTTGGAAGTCCTTAAAGGACCTGAAGAGACTGCATTCAGCTGAAAATAAAGCTCTAAGAACAAAACATCCTGCGAGGCTGCCAAGTGTGCAAAAATAAGAGCTTTAATTGTCATGCTGCTCCTTGGTGGAAAGGAAAAAAGCTCTCACCATCTTTTCTTTCCCTCTTCTCTCTGACTAAAGGACCTGGGCTGAGCTGCAGAGCTCTTGGAGTTACAAAGCTCCAAATCAAGCTGGGCACAGAAGAAGGGGTACCCTCAGCACTGAGCAATCACGAAACCCTCTGAGTTCACCTTACAACATGTACACTTTGCACCCAGGGAACAAGCCCCTAATTTCTGTTTTGGGGATTTATTGAAGGCAAAAGATAGTGTCCCCCCAAATCCCCAGCATAGACCAGAAAAGAACTTGTTGACTGCATGACTTCTTCATTCCCTACCACCAGCCACTTCAGTGTCATCATGTATATTTCCACACCAAACGCTACCAAAATATTCTTCTTCCTGGCTCCTAACTACTGAAACAACGTAGCTGGGGATTTCCCATCTTCAGCAGCCTATGGAATTTTCCAAACACCACCTAAAATACTGCCTTCTACAATTCTTTGAATCTACCACGTAAAGTGGAATAGATTAGAGACAGATGACTTTTTAAATGATGAATTACAGAACAGAGAGGATGACAAAAAAAAAAAAACCTCTTAGTTTTGGCTAAAGCAAAAAGAGAGAAAAGACATGGAGAAGAAGTTGTAAAGGTAAAAGTTGCAGGGTTCTCCCACCCATCAGATATAGTGGGGGTTTATGCTAGGCAATAGGAGATGACTCCTTTAGACACGTACTGTTTGAAAGTGCCATCTGAGGTAGCCACCCCATTATCCCACTGTAGTCAATGAAAAGCAATAGACATTTTCAACAGATGACTCACCTGATCCATTTTAGAGAGCTGCTTCAGACTGAGATAAATTGAGGCTTAAAAGGAACTATTTCTGTCTGCTGATCATAAGAGGAGAGGAGACAAGTTCATACATAGGCAATTACATTTGATCAGGCGACTTCCCCTTCAAGTTTCTAAAACACAAAGTGGCTTCATTCAAGCAGACCTTCTGCAGAAGCATCGCTGTTTGTGATAGCTCGCACACCATGGGCAAATATATTGATGTTCTGGTGTCTTCCAAATTGCACAGTCTCCCACAACCTTCCACAGCCTGTCATCCTCCATCCACATTTCATGAAGAAACAGACAACTGGGCTTTCAGATACTCTCCAGACATCCTCCATGTTCTTCACAACCAAATATGGGTTACTAGGTATAGGACTGCATACTTTATTAACACTGTATTTTTCTGCATCAAATATCTTCAATGGACTTAGAAACCAAACCCTGTTTTCTATAAGGGAGGTGCTGATAATTTGCACTGAGTACTGTCTCCGCTCTTACTTTGACCAAACAGGGAGTTTACTAGACTTCTTACTCAGCAAGTTTACTTGACTTCTTACACATAATCACCTAGATGGGTAAAAATATTAATTGTCCAGAAAGGATGTGCAGTCTCCATCCTTGGAGGCTGTGAAGGCCCAACTGGATAAAGACCTGAGTAACCAGGTCTGATCTCATCACTGACCAGCTTTGAGCAGGAGGTCAGACTAGACACCTCCTGAAGTCTCTTATAAACTAAATTATGGTATGATATCCTCCTGTGTTATTACACAGACTAAAAAGTGACAAAACCAAGAAAAAAAAAATCTATTAAAGGCCTTTGAATTAGAGACTTTAGTTGCCAAGTTCCAAAATTATGAAAGTTTGGTTTTATAACAATTTTTATATATTCTTGCCCTGTTCTAACACTTTACCCTAGTCATTTGTCATTTGCCATGGTTACTGATAAGATACAGCACAGACAGACCTTTGGTCTGACATAGTAGAACTTTTCTGATGACTGACACAAGGGAAAATGAGGTACTGTGTATCTGTCAAGCCGAACAGTAATATGTTGTCAGATGTTTCCATGGAATCAGCACGGCATAGTTCAGTGTCAAGAGTGCTGCATAAATAATGCTTTTGGAATACTCAAGCTGGAGATTATTAGAAAGACAGAAGAAAGTTCACATCACAAATCTTACTGTATGGCAGGGAGATAACTAAAATACAACCTGCTGCATCATACCAAAAAACCCACAAGGATTTCAGAATGTTAAACCTAAGTTTACAGCTGCAACTAAATTTGTCCATTGAGTGCAGAACTACAAAAACAGAAACTATCCTCAAAAAAAGTTTAATAGTGTTCTAATTTAACAGTTTCAAAGTTTTCATCTGTTTATTGTTTTAGCCTGGATCAGAAGTGCACTTTTGAAGCAATCACCTTCACCTCCAGGCTTCAGTTTGCATGGCAGGACAGCCTCAGAGAGCAGCTGGATTCCTCACCAATGAAGTCAAGCAAGCAGCCACCGCCTCCTGCACACCAACCACAGCTGAGCATTAGGGTCACAGGGTGGTCCAATGTAAACCTCCAAAATGTATACAGCGTGGACATCGGGATGTCTGCAGGAGCTGGAGCTGTGTAGAACAGCTCCACTGATCCACCCCTACTGCTGGTATAAAAATAGCCAGAGATGCTGAACACCTCAGAGCAAAGAGAGTAAGGAAAGAGGCCCCCAAGATTAGATTCCGGGATTCATCCCTCTGGAGTAAATAGCTGAACCTCAAAAATCTGGGGGACTTAGAGAATACTCTTTTGGGACGCTTGCTGTTTACCAGTAGTTTGGGAGTTACTCCATTGATGCACATGCTCCTCGCTCTGCTGCAGACCTCTGTGTGGTGACCAGTGACACCAGTCCCCACAAGCAGAAGCCATCTCTGCCGGTAGCCTGCTGCCACCTACTCTTTGCAAGGAGGGTGCTTATGATTCAGAGAACATCCCTGAAAGTCACCCTACAACTGTCCTTTGTTGGCTTCCTCATACAAGTCTCTAAATGCACTATTTGACGGAATGCAGTAAAGTATGAGAAAAGAGTTTTGATTAATATTAATACAATCACTAGGAGTTTCGGTCAGATCAGTAAATTGCAGACGCTGAATGTTTGGGAAATTCTTCACCTTTGAATCTCCAATCACTTCTTCAGCTGACTGTGTATTTACCAAACTCCACAAAATAAAGTACAAGAGATCTTGTAAACTCTGACACCCCTGGGGGTCTGAAGGAGGAAAGCTGAGAGGGAGGAAGAGGAGCAGGGAAGTCAATCCCATTCACACATTTCTGGGAGCACTCAGATGTGGTGGTGAAGGGCACCCTGGGGTAAGCTGAAGAAGCCCAAAGCAGAGCCTGGGCCAGCTGACCCAGCAGACCCACAGCAAGTCTCTTCCACCTCTGACCAAGACAAAAACAGAGCAAGACTGATCAACAGAGGACTAGATGAACTGTTTAATTTAACTGAATTTAACATTTAGGATCAACTCAAAGGTCCTGCTTCAATGCTTAGCAAGCCAGCAGTAGATGGGGACTTTAACCACATCTGACATTTCAGCAACCTCCTTCGTAAGTGAAGGTTTAATTTGAGAAATACTAATCTTCAAATGTTTCAAGAAAATACTCAGAGGTCAACCGTTTTGTTCCATATGGATTTTACCACTCAGATTATTGTTCACTTGCAATAAAATAATGTGAAAAGTTAATCTGCCTAGTGTGGAGCAAAATAATAGCCATAATATATGATTTAGCATATAAACTTTTTTTTTTTTTTTAAACAGGAGTATAGATAAAGGCAAAAAAATTTATTTCAGTAGACTGCAATTAATTGCTTTTTCTTTCATAATATCTGCTATAGGACTATGACCACAAGCCTCATATAAAACAGCATAGCAAAATATCCTGGAAAAATACTAGCCAAAGCTGGATCTGGGCTGGTTTATACTTACAGCAGCAACAGAAACTGCTATAATATACTACTGCAAGTACCAATATGAATGGTAACATTTGTTGTAACAGACCTCAGCAGGTCTGAACAGAAGATGGTTGGAAAACAGAACACCTTGCTAGAATGATCATTATTGACAAAAACATAATGGCTATGGTTTTGGATCAACAATGTATAATCACATCAGAAAAGTTAATACTTCTCCCTGAAATGCAAAGGACAGACGTGCAAATTCCTGAACCGAATCACAAGAGGGACTTGAGCCTGAATCTGTTCATCTGTGACCGAGTTCTCAAGTGATCAGGCTAGCCAGTACCCCCAGCTGATCTTCTCTAATGTGCTTGGATTTTCAGGGATAATAGCAAAGCATTTTAATTTCATTCTGCAATGGAAGAACTGCTCTAAAATCCTTATTATTTCTTAAAAACTCAAAATGTTTCCTAATAGTCAATTTCCTTTTTCCCAAATAAATATTGGGGAAAGCTTATTTTTAAGACAGCTCTGCAGCATTAGGGATTCAGATGGAGAAGTTTTAGAGAAATATCATTGGTAGTGCAGAACTTTTTTTATGCTATCATAAAGCCAGGAGAAGTCAATTAGGTCTAGTACTTCATTAATGATGTTCACAAATCACATTTATGGCAAGTTTTATATCTGTTTCTCTGTTAGAATATGCCATTTGGAAGGACTAGATTTGACACCCTTATATGATGGCACTGCAGCTACTGCTGGGGTAATTAATTTTTACTTGTGCTCTGGAGAAACCAAGCAAAACTTTCTAAGACATTTGGCCAATTACACACTCTTTAGGGCAATGAAGCCATTGCAGAAATCTTGGCTTTATATTACCACTATGATCAAAGCTTTAATGAAATTGCTTCCTGACAGAAACCACTGGACTACTGAGAAAAAGCTACAAAAATAAATTAATGCACAATTTTTAATCTGAAAAAAGACGTATCTTTCAGGTTTCTGACTTTTTATTAATGTACTCCACCAAGCAGCCTCCCCTGTGTACTGTTCTAACAGATATTACAAGAACACCTTTTCCTTTTGATAAATGATAAAGGCCATCCATGGGATCTTCATAATGGGAGCACTGTATTCCCTTTGTTTTATTACAGTATTTCCAGAGGAAAGGTGTTACTCTGTTCTCATGGGGCAGGATTGGAGTACTGGAGTTCTTTTATGGATGCACTGGCATAAAAAAACTACAGAGGAACCTGGGGAATTGCAGGCTGTTTTGCAGCTCTGATACAGCACATCCCCACTAGTATATGTGTCAGAGTATTGTAAAAAATATAGCAGTGAAGTTTAAACAGAGCAATGAAAACTGTAGTTTAGGAAGGGACAAAACTTTGAAGATCCTTCCTGACTACGGCTCCGCTGTGCACACAGCCCTGCACCAACGTGACACCCTCACACACGCACACAGCCCAGGTGCACGCAGCAGGGTGCTGAGCTTGCACAATTTCTTGGCTGCAGACTCATCTAGAAGGTGTTTCTGAGTCACACAGGTTGCTAACGACTTTTGTGCTGGGTTTGGCTGGGAGAGAGTTAATTTTCTTCACAGTAGCTCGTATGGGGCTATGTTTTGGATTTGTGCTGAAAACAGTGTTGATAACACAGGGATGTTTTGGCTATTGCTGAGCAGTGCTTACATAGAGCCAAGGCCTTTTCTGCTCCTCACACCACCCCACCAAGGAGACTGGGGGTGCACAAGGAGCTGGGAGGGGACACAGCTGGGACAGCTGACCCCAACTGACCAAAGGGATGTCCTGTACCGTATGACATCATGCTCAGCAATGAAAGCTGTGGAAAGAAGAAGGAGGGGGGAGATGTTCAGAGTGATGGTGTTTGTCTTCCCAAGTAACCATTACATGTGATGGAGCCCTGCTTTCCTGGCGATGGCTGAACACCTGCCTGCCGATGGGAAGGACTGAATGAATTCCTTGTTTTGCTTTGCTTGCATCCACAGCTTTTGCTTTCCCTATTAAACCATCTTTAACTCAGCCTATGAGTTTCTCACTTTTACCCTTCCAATTCTCTCCCCCATCCCACCGGGAGGGAGGGAGTGAGCAGCTGTGTGGTGCTGAGCTGCTGGCTGGGGTTAAACCACAACAACTTTCCTGAAATGCCAGTAGAGAGAATAAGGCACCCACACGCACACAGACACACTGCAGCTCAGCCAAGCATCCTTAAATTCCTCAGAGGTCAGTGAGCAATCTCATGTGCCTCCGAGGTTAAAGACTACCCCAGAACAGTATGAGGTTACCAACTCTTACAGTGACTTGCATGTCCCTGATCAAGTGACCACACGAGTCCAGCTGGGGAGCTACCCTGAACCCCGAACCGCAGGCCAGCTCCGCAGGCAGTGCAAACCGGCAGCGTCGGAGGCCAATGGACACAGCAACAGGACTGTGAAAAGGGACAGTGAGGGGGTGGAGGCGGGATGCGGGGCTGAAACTGACAGTGGGGAAAAGGAAATTCTCAAATAGAAAGCACAGCTTTGCTGGTTTTGTTTGCCCTGCCTTTTCTAAACTCACCCTTGATAATGATTTTTGAGATCCTCGAAGATAAAACCCAAGTATAAGACATTTATGAAAACCTTTCCTCAGCAGTGCAGAGATGAAGCAGGCTCCGGTGCAAAGCGTTCACCCTGATTAAGTCTCCTGAATCTGCACTGTGCTGCACGGCTATCTATGAAGGCATTCAGGTGTTGGGATAACTCAGTAAATATGCCAGTGTCTATACAAGGAGCCCAGAGGCACATTTACCCCCTTGTCTGACTTTCCTGAGGTGCACTCCCAGCGACACAAGATGGGAACACTGGGTAGGCAACTTGCTGGTCTGGATCTTGGTGAAGATCTGCACTTTGGTGACAGGAAAAGCCACCTCAGCTGACTGTCAGCACAGATAACAAGTGGAGGAATTAACCATCTTACTGGCTGTGACCCCATGATAATTACATATAAACACAAAAAAACAAATCACAGCTCTTGGTCAATGCTCTCTAACATAGCGTAGAAACATTGCTTTGTTCAGTGTTTCACATAGCATCCAAAATATCCATATTCCCTTTCAGGATTGTGCTTTTCTTATATTTGATTGGTTTGCCTTTACCAAGCAGTCTACAAGAAAGGTATATGCGAAAATTCTGAAATATAAATACGTTTTCTGATTTATGTTAGTTTTACCGTAACTTATTTAAAGAACAAATAATACATAAGTTCTTACTTGCTTGTTCCTGTTATGTTTTTCATTTTCAGGCCAGGAGAGCAGCACAAGGCAGCAAGGGGGACACAGGATGGCGCAGAAGTGGTCATCAGTAGTAGCTACTGGGGACCTAGCAAGAGCATCTTATCAGGATACCAAGGCTTGTTACAGGGGGGAAATAAGGAATTAGAAATGCAGTCCTCGTGAACAATTGTGTTAGAAGATAAAAGGTCTGATTCCTGTGCAGCTCAGAGACACAGTGGCCCAGGGATCAGAGAAGAGCTTCTGAAGTCTAGACAGGAGCTCTCATCCCTGCTCCGCCACTCTTGGGCGACCCCAGTGAAGTGTCAGTTTGCTGGTCTTCAGCCAGCCAAGTCTACTGCAGTATTTTCTGTTAAAAAACTCGCAGGCAAGCTACAGCTGCAGAACACAACATAGCAATAAGTGGCAAATCAGACCCTGCAGGCTTCACAAGGGTTCATCCTTCAGCTTTGCACTGATTTTCAGAGATGAGCCCATCCCACACCAGAGCAGAGGTGGAACACGGAGCAACACTCAGCAACAAGCAGCACAGCCTGAGGGATGTTCATCCTGTTAGCCAAGAGCTTTAGCCAAATGAGCCCTATTTGCGCAAGATGCGTCTGCTGGAAGAGCACAAGCCTCTGCGATAACAGAGCACACTCACACTGTGTGTTGCAGGGAAGCTACTGCAGTGTCTGAGCTCCCTGGAAGACTCATAAAAACCGCCAGCCAGATACAGAAAATAATAATGTTTAATGTAGCAAAAGGTTATTAGTGGTCCTCAGAGTGCAGTTGATAGGGAGCATGGCTTGTTGCAGGCCAGAGAGATGCCCCTGACAGTGGAGATCCAAGGCTTGGTGCGGCAGGGCTCCTCCACTCCCCCTTTCAGCGATTCCCCACCACGGAGGTCACTTCAGGCCCATCAGCTCCATGGCACCTGCCGCCATTGGGAGGGTAAGAAATCCCCTTCTGCAACTGAATCTTCTCCTAATGGTAATGAGGCACTCAGAAAGAAAGCATTTACTTAGACAAACATCATCATCTGTCAAAGCCATGGCAATAATAAAACCTCTGTTGCCAGAATTCACTTACATTGAGTGATGGGTGGGTGGATTCAACAGCCACGAACTCTTAACTAAATGCATTTTTCCTATAAATTCCCCTGGTACATTAACTCTTACTGATAGCAAATAGCTGCCCCATCTCTAAGGAAACCCATATTAATCTTACAAACCTGCAGGACAGAAGAAAAGAAGCAACTACTGCTGATTCAGACACATACCACGGCCCAGCTCCTCCAGACCTTTTCAGCTTCTGTTGACTTTGCCACAAAATGTCCCCAGAGAAGACAACGACCCACTTTGCATAGGTGTAGATGCTCATCTAGACAAAGCCCTGGAGTCTGTCAGGCAAACAATCTGAGGCACTAACTCCAAGATGTGTGAAGCAGTCTGTCGATTATACAAGTTGTTGAAATCGGCTTACTGACGGCAGTTTAAATGACAGGTTCCTCAATTATTTTCAATGAGAATTGTAAGAAAAAAAAAAAAAGAAAAGAAAAAGACATCCAGCCAATACATTTATTATTATTTTCATGAGACCAGGGCTGAAGGAAGACATGGGGAAACAAGCCAACACGTGACTTCTAGCTGGTCAGGGTGGCTGGGGTGGCTGGGATGACCAAGTGGTAAAACGAGGTGCTGTCTCTGGTCCCTGTGGCTGCAGGTCTGCAAAGAAGCGACCTGGTCACCAGCTCCTCTTCAGTGTGCTTGAACTGCTGGGTAGGCACTGAGGAGCAGCATAATTATCCTCCTAACCCAAACCCCCACTCCGTACAAGTCTGTGCGAAACAATCAAGAAGAAAGGAAACCCTGGAGACAAACACACATTAAAAAAGACCCTCTAGGAGGTGAAGCAAAAGGTCTGGAGACTTTACCTTTACTTGGAAATTTGTATTTTACCATGGTTCTAAGACATTTCCTGGGGACAAGAAACAGTATTTTTTGCAGCCAGTCCTACAGAATTAATGAAAACCTTCAATTTCACAGGACCCTGGGATCCCCTGGGGGCAATCGTCCCAATTAACATTTTCTTGATTGCTTGTCATTAGGCTTTCAGAGTGTGAAAAAGTGTTGCAGAGAAATCACAGTTCAGCCACGCAACTAATCCAGTGGAACATTTTTATTGTTGCATCTGAGTGAGGAAGCCATAAAACTGAGAGAGAGAAACTGTGCTGAATCTTTCCAGCTCTTTGAGCAAGTACCCCCCGAAGATTTAGCCTGATTTCCCCTCTCCCAGCTGTAATTTAAATAGCCCAAAACCTATGGCTGGTGTAGGAGTTTGTTATATACTTTATTCTCTCATAACTTACACTTGAGGCCTGGTGGTGCAGAAAGTGTTGGCGAATTTAAGGCTCAAGGGGCACCAGGGAAGCTCTTCCAATAATCCCAGGGTCAATCAAGAGCTGAACAAAATTGCTGATGGACATAATAATTATGAAGATGAGGCATAGTCGCTCTGCCTTTTTCTCCTCCGCATGCAGAGCCTACTTGCACAGACCTTTGTCTTTGCACAAGGACTGCCTTGAACATTCATTAGCATGGATGTGACCATTCAACGGGATCACAGAAATTTGAAGCACAACGTTCCCATCAAAAATCAGTGGAACCTGTACTCTTAAAATACACAAGCCTTTTTGAACCTCCTGTTCTTTGAGCACTGGCCTGGCCTCTGCTGTGACTAGCTCTCTCAGCTAAGGTAGACCGTGTGTAGAAGGCAAAACAAGAGTCACCTGAGGAACAGAGCTGCAGGGCATGAATGAGTGTATTCCAAGTTACTGGGGAACCCAAAACCGAACACAGTGCTCCACATGCCACTCATAAATTGCAAAGAGAAGCAAAGGATGATGTCCTTCAACCTGCTGCCTATGTTTTCGCTAATGTGGCAGAACCCTTCTTCACTGTAAGGGCATGTTGCTGACTCTTGTTCAACTTGTTGTCCATCAGAACACCCTAATCCTTGTAGAAACAAAGCTGCCCACACCATCCAGTCCACACCCAGTCTGCATTGTTTTGTAGCATTATGCTGCCCAGGTTCAGGACTCAGTGCTCCCTGTTACCTTATTAGATAACCCTACAAAAGCAGCAGTTTTTGATACATGCTATATCCACCGAAACAATAAGGGCGGAGTGAAAATGTGCTCCAAGAGTGAGGCTAACCAGGCTGCTCAAGGATACACACTGGAGGGAACTCCAGTGGCTGGACGGACAAGGGACTTTCACCATGCTATTCCAGCTGCAGGTGCCTCCTGCCATTCCCAATGGTCAGAAGTGGTCAGAAAAAAAAGCCATCTAATGTCACTGGGGCACTGTGAGAGGACTGTGTGGAAACAGCTATTTACTCCAAAGGGATTAATCCTGAAGCACTGTGAGGGTGGCCACAGCAGGCTCTTATTGCTTGTACCTTACAATGCCCATTCTACTGACTGGATGAAAGCCAGCAAAGGAGCCAGAGGATTAATTATTTTTCTTCCTCTCCCAGTAATTACTAAACAGCCATATTGCATAATGTCTGTCCCTAATATTTCTAAAAATTAATAACTTTACTTGCAGTTGTGCTTAGAATGCAAAACTAAAAACCTGACATCAAGCATCCTGACTCTTTCACGTGTGTACCTCAGCAGGGGAATAGACTGCAGACAAGAATGTCTATATTTCCTTTCCAGTCACTGGGGTTAACAGAGATGAAATAGAAGACACCAAGAATGCCAGACACAGTCTCTGTTACACCTACCACACTGAGCACAGCCAGGATCGCTGTGTCCAGCACCTGCCCGCAGGGACCAAAACGTCTGAAATGCAGTAGCCCTAGCTGCCCAGCAACCCACCAGGCCCATATAGAAAGATGACGACTTCTCTGTGTGGCATGGAGCAAAGAAAAAGCATGCTTTTGTTTCTCCTTTCTTCAGCTCCTAAGCCCCAGCAGATGAAGGGCAACAAAGGCAATGACTTCTGCTCCCTGTCTTATTTTCAACTAGTTTGCCTATGCTGGACAAAAATCATGGGTGCAATGATTCTAAAGGCTCCCAGAGTCAAACATTCCTAAGCTGTTTCTTTGAGCTTTGCTTCCCTTTTTACTCGGCATTTGCTGAGCTTGACACCTCTCAATCCCCAGTGACCCATAATTACTCACTTGGATACTATGCATATATCTTTTCCCACAATTAAACGTCACAGTGCCACAAAGACATGAATTTGTATGTTCATATATGTCCTCAACATCACTGATTTAGGAGTGTTGAATTACTGTCTGACTATTAACATTCAGCTACAGCTATGAAAGCAGAAGTCATATAACTATTCAATGGGGAGCCCAAAACCCTACCGAACTGTGCACTAAGCTCGATAGGCACGCTCATCATCCACCAGCAGGTGAAGAAGCCTTCTTCCAAAATTAGAATGGACTCTCAAGTTGCATTTAAACTAATAAATAATATGAACCAAGGAGCAGTGTCTCCACCGAGGCCACCAGGCAAGGTACAGATCTGGTGCATACAACTCAATTCTCTAACCTCTGATACAAGGTGAACCCTGGAGATGGATATCAATCTATGACAAACATGAGACCATGCCCAAGCTTTATGATGCTAATAGACAGGGCCAGAATCATGCCAGGAATTATGCTAGTAATTTAACAGTGTGCACAACCAGGTTTCAATGTCCAGGCCTGTGGCAAGGTTAATTTTATTTTACTAGTATAAGCACAGTCTCAGATCTCCATGACATGACATTTCAAATCTAGAAACTGCCTTTAAAATTGCACCTGGGACACAACAACCCTACACAACAGTGCAGGCATGGTGCAGACTGGCTGGAAAGCAGCTTTGCAGAAAAGTACCCTGGGGTCCTGGTGGACAGCAATATGAGCCAGCCACGTGCCCTTACAGCAAAACAGGCCAACAGCCTCCTGGGCAGATCAAAAAGGATGCTCTTTCCCCTCTACTCAGCACTCATGAGACCACATCTGGAGTATCATGACCAGATCTGTACAAGAAAGCATAAACTGGAGGAAGACCAGTCAAGGGCTGGAGCTCTTGCCCTATGAAGAAATGGGGCTTGTTCAAGCTGGAGAAGAGAAGGCTCACAGGGGATCTTGTTGTTGCCTTAAAAAGAAATAGGAAGTTGTGGAGAAGACAGAGGCAGACACTTCTCTGAGGCTGAAGCTGACAGCAAAAGGACTAAGGGTAGCAGTCATGAGCTGCTACATAGGAAATTCCAATTAGATATCAGAAAAACATTTTGATGATGAGGGTGGTCAATTATTGGAACAGGCTGCCCAGAGGGGTTGTGGTATCTCTGTATTTGGAAATATTCACAGCTTGACTGCACAAGGTCCTGGACCTGCTGTGAGCAGGAGCTTGGACTAGAGGAGGTACCTCCCAGCCTATATTATTCTAGTACTCTGTAATAATTCTGTCACCAAACTTTCCTAAAACTACCATGAAGGGAACTGTTTTAAAACTAAATATAGCTGCTTTTAACCTAAGTATGGCAAAATCATTTTTGATTAAGGATTTACTGAGCTGGACAGATTTCAGACCTTTTTCATCCTTTCAGATTCCTTACTCCATTTCATCTAGGAAGAAATTATCTAAATTACGTACTCTTTTCCTTTCTGTACATCTGAACAAATCTTTACTTTACAGTTGGCTTCTAAACAGTAGAATCAAACCCTCAGTTAAGACTGCAGGAGTTTTTTACTCATTTTGGCTCTATTGCCCTGCTTCCCACAGGCAGTATGCAATTACTTTAAGGAAAATAAAAGATATTACCCAGCAATGGTGCATGACACTTCCTAGTCCCTCCTCCTCGGAAGCACAGCACTGCAGTAAAGCACCCATGAGTAGGTAGAAAGTCACACGGACGAATCTTCGGTGCTTCACTACATTTTATTTCCACAAAAGTAACGTGAAGGGACTAAACTATGCGGTGAGCTGTTCTGATTCCCAAACCCTTGAAACTCCCAGGATTGCTGCATGTGTCTTTCCCCATCCTCTGTAAGATTTTAAAAGGTTCCTCTAAACATGATGGCTAATAAGGTGCAAACCCATCAACTTTTATGAAAGCATTTACTCATTTTATATTACTTGATCTACATAATATATATTAGTGTGGGAAAGGAAGGAATTTCAAGGGGCCAGCAGCTCCTCCAGCTTTCAGACAAGCTCAGCCAGCCTTAGACCATCTCTGACAGACTAAATCTTTCTTAAAAACTGTCAATGCCTGGGACCACACAGAATCCCAAGGCAATCTGTTTCAATGCCTAACTATCTTTATAGTTAGAAAGTTTCTCCTCATATCTAACCTAAATCTCCCTTGCTGCAAATTAAGCTGATTACTTTTCCTCCTACCCTCCACGGACATGGAGAAGTATTGATCACCAGTCTACTTAAACCTTCAATATGGTTGAAGACTCCACTCCTGTTCCCCACTTTTCTTTCTCTTGTCTAGACAAGACAATTCCTCCATCTTTTTCTCGTAGGCCACATTTCTCTCTGTTGAGCCCCTGTCACATTAGTCTGCATTTTTCTTAAAATGTGACATCCACAACAGTACCCCAACATAGGTTTTGTAAATGTGAAGTAAAAGAAATTACTTGACGTCATGTCTCACAGTTTTGGTTTGGCCTGGATAAATGCCAGGTGCCCACCAGAACCGCTCTATCACTCCCCTCCTCAACAGGACAGGTGAGAGGAAATATGATGAAAGGCTCGAGGGTCGAGATAAGGACAGGGAAAGATCACTCACCAATTACTGTCACGGGCAAAACAGACTGAAACTGGGAAGAGAACGGAGTTTAACTCATCACCAATCAAATCAGAGTAGGATAGTGAGAAATAAATCCAAGTCTTAAAACACCTTCCCCCCACCCTCCCTTCCTCGCATGCTCAACTTCACTCCCATTTCTCTACCTCCTCCCCCTGAGTGGCACAGGTGAACAGGGAATGGAAGATGCGGTCAGTTCATCACACGTTGTCTCTGCCACTCCTCATCCTTCCAAGGGAGGACTCCTCACACTCTGCCCCTGCTCCAGCGTGAGGTCCCTCTCATGGGAGACTGTTCTCCACAAACTTCTCCATCATGAGTCCTTCCCATGGGCTGCAGCTCTTCAAGAACTGCCCCAGTGTGGGTCCCTTCCACGGGGTGCAGTCCTTCAGGAACAGGCTGCTCCAGCATGGGTCCCCCATGGCATCACAAGCCCTGCCAGCAAACCTTCTCCAGCAGGGGCTCCTCTCTCCACGGGTCTGCAGGTCCTGGCAGGAGCCTGCTCCAGCGTGGCCTCTCCATGGGGTCTCAGCTTCCTTCAGGAATCCACCTGCTCCAGCATGGGGTCCCTTCCATGGGCTGTAGGTGGAGATCCGCTCCACCGTGTACCTCCATGGGCTGCAGGGGAACAACCTGCCTCACCATGGTCTTAATCACGAGCTGCAAGGGAAAACTCTCTGTTCTGGTGTCTCGAGCACCTCCTTCCCCTCTCACACAGTCTCAGTCCTCTCTCCTCACTGCCACCTCACTGCAGTTGTTTTTTTTTTCCCCCTTCTTAAATATGTTATCACAGAGGTGCTACCACTGTGGCTGATTGGCTCGGCCTTGGGCAGCAGCGGGTCTGTCTTAGAGCCGGCTGGCACTGGCTTTATCAGACATGGGGGAAGTTTCTCACAGATTCTCACAGAAGCCACCCCTATAGCCCCCCCGTTACCAAAACCTTGCCAAGCAAACCTGTAACACTGACTCAGGACACAGCTGTCAACGCATTCAGGAGAGACAACAGTACTTTTTACGCCAACTTACATTGTTGACCCATCTTCAGTCTATGATCCAACACCACCAACAGCACTGCTGAGCAACCACTTTCCTCCACTCTGTACTGGACTTTTCTTTCCTAAAATATAGGCTTTGAATTGGCTTTTATTAAATTCCACTTATGTGATTTTAAACCATCTACATCTGGTTTTAACAAGATTAATTTCAGTTTTAAGTCCATTCAACAAAATGCTTGAGGTCCCTGTCAGATTGTTATTCTAACAGATACATAGATTTTTGTTCTTATATTCCTTGCTATATGCACTGTATTTCATGCTGTTCTCTTATTTTGACCGTAAGCCTTGTGATATTTATTATCAGAAATTTTTTTTTTCATATTTTTCTATTGTTCTTTGCTTTTTTTGATCTTTAGGAAGTTCTAATGTAGTCACAAGTTTCTTGTTACAGATGCTCTTTTCTCCACATCTGCAAAGTTGATTGGTGGGCTGCTTCTTTCTCTTCTTTCTCTTAAGATTGTGAATCATAACTTTTGGGGATAACTATTCCCCAGACCCCTTCTGATTTTAATTCCTGCTAAATTAATAATTCTGTCCACTTTAAACAACACGAATACATGAAAAATTGTTTCAAATTGCCTGCTTTAGGTGACCCTGCTTTGGCAGGGGAGTTGGACTAGATGACCCACAGAGGTCCCTTCCAACCCCTAACATTCTGTGATTCTGTGATTCCAGCCATATGGATTTCCAAATCCATAATTGGGTAGCATGTGTCCAGCCAGGCTGCTTTTTCCAGGGAACTTTTATTCTCTGGTTCTCACCACTACCAGTCTTGCTCTTTGAGTGCTGCTCATGCTGTTAAACACACTTCACATACTTCCCCACCTGCTCAACCTAGCAACAGCAGACTGCAACAAGGTGACACAAGACGGGGAGAGTGGATCGGAGGATGCGCAGTTCCGCGTTTCTGATGTGCCTTACCCAAATATGGGCAGAGGTGATATAAAGTTCATTTGAGGAAGGGGCTTGAGACCCCCTAAGAGACCCATCGCGATGCCTTGCCCCCACTGGCACCTGCGCAGAAGATCACGAACTTTCTAGAATTGCCATACAAGTCGCCAAGAGGTGTGACTAAGGGCTGAGACTGAGTGATAAAAGACACACGTGCAAAGAGCCTGGCGCGCATGCCAGCCACCAAAGGATGCCATGGCTGTCGTCATCATCATGGGATCCTGGGGTGGTGGTTCCTTTTTTGTTGTCCCTCTTCCTTTTCTTCTCCTGTCATTTACTCTCCCTCTTACAGACATTTTTTATAATAATCCACGTTGACGATGCTTTCCATGTTTCCAAGTTACCTCTAAATAAAAATCTTAACTGATAGTTTGGTGTAGTTTCACCTTAATTTGGTCCACGAGGATTCACAGAACCTAAGTTGCTTTCCCCTCCCCATAGGTGGGACGCGACACCTTGCGACACAAACCCAATACAAGTGGAGAACACTTTTTACAGCAGCATTCATGTACAGATATGGATTACAGTTTCGATTAACTTTATCCTATTCTATACTTTAACTATATGGCCACACACTTATAAACAAAATGAGTATGATTTTTCTTCACTGCCATGGCACTAAATATGTATTAATCACTGTTAACGTAGGAGAAGGGAGGGCTCGCTCATGATTAGTGTATGTCAGTGCTACTGAAGGAAGTTCAATGAGCTCTACTGGGCTTTCTTGTGAAGTAAGTCACTGCTGTGTGTGGGCAAAGGTACCACAGCCTCTCCAGAACAGCAAGAATAGTCAACTTGTACAAAGCTTTTATCCAAGGAACATGAAATTAGTTACCCAATAACTAACTCTTGTGGTGTTCCTGTGTGGTACATCGCTATTGTTATTCACAAACAAAACAAACTTTGCTAATTTACCATCAAACTGACTGAAGTAATTAACATAACCCATATGCAAAACACATGATTGTTCTCATTCAAAGACTCTCAGCATTCAAAAAGATCAAGATAGTCACATATTTATGGATTTCTTTTCAGTTCAAACGCAGCGTTAATTAAAAAATTCTCGCTGAAGAACACGACCCTGCCCCTCCATCCTGAGGTGTGAGTGGGCCCAAAGCCATAGCTGTCATTTCTTACTTCTGAAGGGTATTTTTCCCATCGCACAGAGCAGGGCAGGGAGGCTGTGCACGCCAGCTCCGTGGGGGCTGCAGCCAACTCACACGTGCTCATGCTGCCATAGGCGCTAGTGCATCTTTCCCAAGGGGCAAGCCAAGGGGCACCCAGCCCGCAGCGCTGCCAAGACACCAGGAGCAACCCGGGGCCAGCAGAGCAGGGGACTCGGGGGGTGTCCCCACTCCCCAGGTTTCGCAGAGTCCAGTTACCCCAGCAGGACAACGCCAAAATGCGTGGCCACTGGGAACTCAAGTGGTCCAGCGGTGCCCACACGGATGTGCTGAAACAGAAGTCCTGCCTAAATAACTGACGGCATTTTTGTTTACCTAGAAGCATAAATTATGAGCCCCCAAGGAAGCTTGTCTGTACAGCCAGAGATATGTAATAACTGCTGACAGTCTCACATGATGTATAGCTTTATTTTGACATCTAAAGGATTATTTTCAATTATTTCTTCCTGGACAATTATGCTTATTCTAGCCCCATAATGCATTGTGTCAGTCATCTCTGGACATAAAACACTTTAATAGTGTACTGTAAGCTTTTTCCTTCCACACAAAATATCTTTGGACCTGTAATTACATTTCATAAAACCTCAGTACCATAATTTAGCAGATCTTTTCATAATGTTAAGTCTGTATTTGTACAAAATAAAAAAAGCGCCATATATATGCTTTATCTCTAAAGCTTTAATTTATTTCTTGTCTATACAGTGTCCAAAGTTTGGTCAAAGTAGTGTGTTATGAGGCAAGAACTAAGCTAGTATAACACCTTGACAAGGCCATTCCACAGCTGGCAGCAATACAGGATTAGTTTATGTTTCAAGTTAGTTAACTTTAGCACATAACTTTGCTAATAGTGGATCAATAACCTCCTGGCCATTTATTATCCCACTTACTTCCAATGCCAAACTATTTCACAACATTTTAGAGGAGGACAACCTGCCAGCTAGGGCTGTGCCAGAGTTTTCTGCTCTGCTGCAGATCCCTTTTATAAGCTCCAGCAAATCACCAGGTGCCTCCAGGACCAGGATAACACATAGGTTTTGTCAAGGCAGCTATAGCAAGGACCACAGCAGGCTCAGATACGTCAGTAGGGTTCCTGTATAGCAGATAAAGCAGCAAAACTCAAAGCAAAGCCATACAGAAGGGAAAGTAGAGTATTATTTTCAAAGAAACAGATTTCTGTCCCTCACATCCATTCTCTCAAACTTTTCTTACTCTTCTATGTTTATAAGCACTGAGATGCATGCATCCAAGTAACCTGTCCAGGATGACTTATGGTTACACAGAGGGTGAGGAGCACCAGCTAACAAGTCCTCATGTAGTCTTCTGGGTTCATCCTGATCAGTGATGAGACACATGAGCTTTGGAGCCTTCACAGTCTCTCTTGCCAATGAAGGCTCATGTCCAGCATGAGTTGCTTTGCACCAGTGTGGCTCCATATCTGTGATAAGGTCTGTGAACTTGGAGCAATCATCACTGCTTCCAACACTTGCCCTTGCTTTTATTTACATCCTTCTATTTCATCTTGCTTTTCTCAATCTTTTGACTTACAGTGTATACACCATTATTTTAAATACTATTTTGACATTTATTCTGGTGCCTTTGCACATGCACCGTCTCTTTCACACTCTGTATGCTGATTTGATATACATAACATAACATCATGATATGAAGAATTGATTTGCAGCTTTCTACACCTAAGAACGTACTAGCAGCAGTAAGGGCCTCACCTTAACATGTAGGGCAAGAGCACATTCTCACCCAAATGCCATCTTTCACAGCTTTCAGGTACAGGAACTGGAGATCCAGGATGTGGAAACCATTCATTCTAAGAACAAGCAAAGCCGTATAGGTACAGTGGAATGAGTTTGTGATATATAGCTCTATCCATCACCTCAAAGGCACAATTTTCATTCAAGCCATGGCTCACATTGCTGAATAGGGGTTAAATCAGAGACATGAGCCCAAATTTTCTACCAAAAGATGGAATTTCATAGGAAGACAAGTCACACTGGAATTATTGGTTACACAGGCACTGCAGGTGTTCAAAAGCAATTTCCAAATCTTATGGTTAGGGACTTCTAACAAGTGTGGTTTAGTTGATCATGATTTTCTTCATTTATTGACCCCAGATGATACTTTTGGGTGCTTGGAAAAAAAAATCATTCTCCTATTACTCATGAGACCAAGGGTAGAATTAGGATCCCAAGTTTGTACAATCACTTCTGGACACTTTTGAACATTTCAAATGCAATTCGTATTTAAGAAAAATGCTTCTTACTGATTTAATGAGTGTTACTAAGTAGCTCAGTCCCTGTTGCTCCACAATTCTCCATTAGTCTTATGCATATAGGTAATAGGATATGAGATCATTAACCTGTAAGTCATTGGTTCAAATCTTGTACAGGTCATTAGTGACAGGAAGGCATTAGTATCTAATGACTGGTTTCATTCCAGTGGACAAATACTCACTGCCACAGCTGGCATTAGTAAATTATTTCAGTAGAGACCTAGGAAATGTACCAGGTCCGATTTCACTTCTGCCAATTTGATATCCCAGTCAGTCGCCCTATTAAGCTTTGAAATTAATAATTTTTTTGCTCACTTGTTTAAAGAGCAGCTCATAGAACATTGTTGGGAAATGACACAACACTTTGAAAAAAAAATCATTTTTTAATGTCTGGATCTATTTTTCCAGAGATTTCTGCCTTCTAACTCTGTAACTGTGGTCTGAAAAAAATCCAAAAGAACAAGCAATGCATTTCCCACAGCTGGGACATCTCATAATTTCTCTTTCTCTCCTCTGTGGATTTTTCTGCTTGATCAACATCTGGAAATCACAGTGGTCCCTGCTAATACACAGAACCATTCTATACTGTGTCCCTCATACATCCCGCAGCAAGCCTGTGATGATGTGACTCAAGGGCTGGAAGGACTCTGAATGCCACAAAGGTTAGACCCTTGCAATCCAGAATAGCCCAACAACATCCACGTCACAGGCACTGCCAGACACATAACACTTCCACTGGCCTCTAGCAAACTTCATGGAAGTCAGGACAGATTACAGAGAAAAAATACACCACTATTGCTCAGTTTCTGCTAATTTAAGCATTCTTACTGGGAACACAGCACTGCGCGAAAAGGACCTTTGGTCAAACGCAATATAAGTTTTCTTCACCAAGACCAGAAATACAAAGATCAAAAATCACAAAAACTGCAATATGTCATAGGAGGAAAGCAGCAGAAATTAGGGATATCATGAACGCCTGAAGCACTAATAAGGTGGGTTTTTTTTCAAATTAAAACAGTCAGTAGACCCCAGGTGCCAGATTTTTATAGGTGGCCATCTGACTACACAGGTAGTAGTAGCCTTGTACAGCCACTCTCAAGTGTTTACAATGAGTTATTACATGAGTCAGAAGTCACATACTGACCTTTGCAGTCCATTAATTTTATTTTTTCCTCCTGTTCAATTAGTGCAAGACTTTGAGTCATTGTGGGTAACCCCAGGAGAACTGCAATTAAGAATTAATATAAAGCCAACATGTGGTGCAAAGCTCTGAAGTACTTTTGTGACCACGTGTTTATGGTAATGAAACCATGATGAAGATTATATCGCTGAGTAAAACACTTTTGAATGTACAGTCACTGACCTGCAAACTGTTCACATGGCGAATGTATTAGGACATTTTCCTAAAGATCTCTCTCACAGCTGAGAAATAATCCAGGCTGATTTTGAATAGGATTTAACAAGCTAATGACCACCTACAAGTTTTGCAAACTGCAAATCCTCACACCTCCTGCTGCAAACAAGGCTTAGGTATTCAGCATGTAAAATCAATTAGTAAATAGTTTTAGAGCATGTGTGTTTTAAGGTATTACCCATCAAAAGCAATAAATCAGGTCCTCATTTCTTCTGCACTTATATGTCTGGGTTAGGACACATTGAAAATACCACTCCAGCAATAACTAATTGTAGAAGTAACCAGAGAAGCCAAAGTAGCATTTGCATTTCTTCCTCTTACCTGCAGTCAGTCAACCAGCTCTTCAAGCTGCATGCTGGTGCAGAACTCTGTCATGCAGCAATGCAAACAGAGAGAGGAAATATCTTAGTGTGGGCTCGACCCTGAAAGTCCACAGCACACTCGGTTATGAAGATGCATGGTTAAGTCTCAACACTGTCCGTGCAAAGTTAAAAATACCCAATAGAATAAAAAGAAATCAGTTCGTTATTTATTATGTACCATAAGGTTCCTCTGGCTCATGTTACAAAAAGGCAGCTGGAGAAAAGAGAGCCAGTGCAGAGATGCGCTCCCTCTCCTTCCCACCGGATCTGTCCCCAAAGCATGAACAACCTTCAGCTGCTTGTGGGATTTGTCGGCGGTCCGTGCAACTGTCCTGCCTGGGTGGAGCGCAAGGACAGGCTCGAGAATGCCGTGTGTCCACCGCACAATGTGCCACAAACCTGCAGACCAGCACGGGCACCAGCCAGCCAAAGTTCCTTCCTGGACCTGTGCTTTTACCTGGCTTCATGCCCTGATGTCCTGGGCTCTGCCCACACCAGGCTCGGGCTTCGTGGGGCAATATTGCTCTGCACCTGGCAGAATTAGGCCCTGGAGGGCACAAAAGGCATAAACAGTTGCTGTCCATATTTCACCTCATCCGCACAAAAATAGATCACTCCAGTTTCCAAAGCAAGCAGTTAATCTTCATAAGAATAACCTGTATTTTCTGAAGGAGGAGAAGAAAGAATATTCTCTGCAAGTTTGTTATCTCTGACACATTTTTCCTAAGCTGGATGATTGTATTAAGAAGGCATAAGAAGACACATATATTAAAAATCATGCATTTAAAATTTACTTTTTTTGATCTACAACAAACTTACAAACCCAAAAATTTCAGTCATAGATAATATTTTATTTCAGAAAAGGAACAGAAATCTAAGACACAGACTTAGGACAGCAGAATTGTGTCCAGATGAAATTCTTAACTCATGTTGCATTATATCCAACAATTAACATTATAATCTGAGGCACAAAGGCCAACAGTTCTTGTATTTTTCTGAATTTGTTTACTTAGGGCTTGAGAGTGACACTCCGACAAAGCTCTCAATAGAGGGTAACATTTAATTATGCCACATTAGGAAGGAGCCTTGGGAGGAATACACTGCTTCCTATTTTGTCTTGATCAGAGAAGAAAGCATTTCACTGCATGCTTGAAAAAGTCTCTTGCTTATTCCTTTCTTCTCCACTTCAACTTCTCCATTCCAGTCGTGTCTAACATCAGACAGAGCCAAGCACTTTGGAGGAATGTTGATTCCCCCATCATAACAAGGATGAACCTCTGGGACCTAGAAATACCCTTTACAGCTAGCTAGAATCAGAAAAAATTATTCCCAGGCTGTCTCTTTCTTCTGTAAAAATCAAACAGACAAATGCTTTTCTATAAGCCCATCCTACAGCAGGTACCATAGCCTGTACCCCAGCCACTACGGTAAACCAGAGAAATAGCAGGTCTAGCGAATAAAACCATCAAACTGCTTTTAAAAAACTACATATCTAAGCCTCTATGGGGTAAACACATGCCTGATCACACAGAAAATAAAAATGGCACATGAAGTCACTAGTGGCTTAGCCACAAAATATGTTATCCAAGTAAAATGGCTAGATTATACAGCACAGCCAGTTCCTGCCCCTCCAACTCAACTTCACAGAGCCCCCATGCAAGTTTATGAACCCTTTACAGTGGGACCAGCTTAGCTGCAATTGCTGTGCTTTCTTTGGGCATAAAGCACATAAGATATTACAAGGGATGGGAAATTTGTGCATAATGCACTTCAAAGGCATTTTCCCTAAAACAAGGCATTTTCCCCAGTTCCGACACACCCACTCAATTCTGTGATCTTTAGATTTAATGTCATATATTAACTTACACTTGATTCTTTGGTTAAAGCAGGAGCTTTTAACCTTTAGAGAGGTATTTTTAAAGGAGAACAAAGGAGGGCTCCCCTCCCTCAGATTTTTATTCAAGCACACATAGTCATACTGATGAAACAGCTTCCCCTGATGTTAGCAAGGGTAGTCACAGGTAATAATTTGCAGCATGAGGCAAGAAGAGACACTAGACTAGTGGGCTATCTGACATCAAAAATGAGTGCGTGTGCATCAAAAATGCTGGCCTTGAAAGGACAGGTCCATAAAGACCAAGGGAACAGAAGTCTTTCCTTTGTGCCATGGAGCTCTACCCAGGCTCCCAATCTGAATAATACAACCCGTGCACGCCGAGAAAGACTATTTATTCAACATCCCTTTTTCCTAAGAGGATAAATGGCATACTGGAACTCCTAGCAAACTTTGCTGGGGGGAGAGACGTATGGGGTTTTCCAAATGAGCTATGAAATTGTAAAATTTATGACCTGGAGGCCACAGTTCTTGAGTCAAGAGTCCAAAACAGTTCTGTTGCTTTGACATTACAAGTCCCAATTGTATGGAAAATATTCACAGCCAATAAGAATATAAGGGGCTTCCATGCCAGCTCTTGCTAGGTAATGAAGCCTCTCTAGTGAAGTGTTCACAGCCAATAAAAGTAATAGCTGAATTTCACTTATTTCCCCCATGCATCAGCAGACTTCTACACTTTTATATCTCTGGAATGTATGCATTATTAGATCCTTGTATGTTCCTGTCACTGTGGTGTTCAAGCGCTCTTCATCTTGAACCAATGCACACTATCCAAAACTCCTGATATCCAGCTCTAATTTTGCAGTTTCAGACCATTTTTAATTGTTCCATATGCTTGGAAATGAGCCTGTGAAGCTATCTTGGCTTTGCTCCCACTCCTCTCCATATTTGGGCAAGTTGTTTAATTATTTTAAATACGATTCAAATAATGTTTTCAAGGTGCTGGGAAACCTTCTGTGCTTAAGACACTAAAATTCGTCATAATAGGTCTTTCTCATCTCTTTTAGTTATTAGCCTATGAACAAATTTGTGACCATTGAAAGTTCATTTGCACATCTCCCAACAAGAGCACACAGCCAGCTACACTATATGGACCTTTCTTGATCCATATAGTAGTTACGTTGCCTGCACTGTGGATCAGTTACTTTTTTGAGACCTGGCTTGTGTTATTCCAAACTGATCTTCCCCAGTGTCAATGAGAATTGCACAGGATGTAGAGGAGAGATCTGCCATACGGATGGGAACATCCACAGAGCAGAAGCAGGTACAGAAGTTTTACAAGTGTTTATAAACTTCGGTTTATAATCCATCAGCCCCATCCACCCAGCTGACAACTGCTGCCTGTGCTTGCGTTCTCCAGATTGCACTTCTTCTTCCACTCCTCCTGAAACAGCTGTTTACTCAACAGATTGTCACAACCACGCATCCCTGCAGACACAGGCAGCAGCTTTTCAAATTTGTCTAGGAGTCTAGCTTTGACTAGTCTTTCCCAAGGGGTGATTTCAAAATGCAGACCTGCTTCTGCTTGGTGATACTTTCTCCTAGGTTGTTAAGCAATTTTGTGCAAGCTTCCATCTGCTTTACCCTTTAGGGTAGTTCTTTTTCACAATATGGTAAATGTACCCTTGGCAAGGCACCACAGCAGAGTGAAGCCCCTTATCTGCAGAAAAGGTACATTCAGGGCAACAGCAGGGAAAGCTCCTCCTAATGCTTACGCTTTCATCCTGCCCTGGAGAGTTTCCTGGCATTGTTGTGCTCTTGTTAATGACAGTTGTTCAGCAGCTGACCATTATACTAGCACAGATGGACCCTAGGTATAAGCAGCCAAAAGTTATTGCTAAAGCCATTCATTGGTATATCTTCAGTTTGCAGTTCATTCTCAAACTTGCATTCCAGCAGCTTCTGCTCCACATCACTTGCATCAGCTGGTACCAACATCTGGCCCAAAGTTTAAAGCTCAGGTCTGGCTGAATCAGTACAGACTACAGCAATTTCTCTCCTACACAAGGGAGTCCTGAACACTGTACTAAAATGAAAGAGTTCATCAATTTAATTCCAACACATAACATCACACATTTGGACTTTATGCCGAATTTCCCGTGGCCTAGCACAATACTACGACCTGCCAGGTAGGCTTTCGGGAAGTGCACGGTCAGGAGTAGACTGGAAAGGACCCTCACAAGTCAGCTGGATGCATGGAGAGCAGGTGGGCTTGCAGGTCCCTGCGGATGGCAGGCAATACAGCATTAGTAAACATGCTTAATTGTTGTTAGTACCAGCAAAGAAACAGAGTCATCCATCTATTACTTTCTCACTTAAGATATTATTTTAAATTATTGTGGAGCAGTTTCTGCTCCGACAAAACAAGTCAGACATCCAGCATCTCCGTTTCTTCCTGCATTAGCTGTACTAAACACTGAGCACTAAATGAAGATGGTTCCTTGCTGGGTTTGGGATAGTCATTAGTCCTTTAGTGACTGATCAAAGATTCTTGGGTTTAGTTTGCTTTGTTTACACAAGGAAAAAAGGAAGGAAAGTCTGTCATGTTTCTTAAAGAACAGTTTTACCTAGATTTGTTTTTAGTTACACTGCTGTGAATCAGAAATAGGGTGCTCAGTTTAAGTTCCCTTAACAACCCCTCCACTCCTTCATTCATATTGTGCGCATGGAAGAAAAGGCAGAGATGGAGTTAAAGTTGTCATGACAACTTTGCCTGTAAATTATCTGTCTTTTGCAAATTGGCTACTTTGGGCTACATGTTGCTCAGCAAAGCTCTTGACACAGAATGAGTTTCATGGAAGCAGTCTGACAAATCAATAACCTGGCTTTAATTTTAACAAAAATGCATTTCTGCGTATATATAGCCAGACAGAATAAAGACTGACCATATGATGAATCTGAGCATCAGCTAAATCAGAATATGTTGCACACTCAATCAATACAATAATGCTAGAAATATTTTTATATTTTATTTTTAGTATCCCTCAACCTTCATAGAGAACACATTTAGGTGATGTCTGAACTGCCACAGGTGACATATTCATTTACCATCATCACCAGTCTCAAACATTACCAAGCTATTTCATTTGATTTTTTAGAAGCATTATCAGAAACTGCCTCCTCACAGAGGAAACAAGATAAGCCCCCAAACACTACACAGAGACTTCTCTGCAGTGAAATCAAATCTCCTTGCATAGTATTAAATATTATTTCCTTGAGTATTTTTAACCTCTGGACTTCACAGCAGAAAAAGAGTCCTTCACAGGTCACTCTGCTTGCCTCATATTCCTAGGACCACAGCTTTCATACAGCCACCATGTTTGTAAAGTTAAAAAAAGCAAAACAGAACACAAGAAAGCCTTCACCTTTGGCCCTGTGTTCTTGAAAGTCCTCCACGAAGAATTAAAAAGTTCTCATTTGATCTTACAACAGATTTCTCTTGCAAAATATGATTTCAAGTGGTAAACAGTGATCTTTAAAAAAGGTATTTCCTCTAAAACACTTTCAGAATCGTAACTCGAAGTCAGACAAGGGTTTAAATCCAGTGTCCGTGGAGACTGAAAACCTCAAACTGCTTTCTGATTTGACTTTTCCTATCTGGTCCTGAAAATGTCACCAAGACCTGCTGACAAAAGAAACTCAGAGAAGAACTGCGAACCTATTATTTTTTTTTCCTCCCGCTCACCTCGAACAGATAACCTTCATCCAGGAGAGCCTTCCCTGAAATAGGAGCTCTGCTTTATGGCCAGTGCGTGTAGCAAGTGCAAGTTGTAGTTCACGACTGTGATTCCTGGGTACTGCAGTGATGTGCTTAACAGCGAAGTAACAACTGCAACAGCACAATATTAGCAAACACCAGTAAACTCTGCATCCAGTCCAGATTTTCTCATTTCACAGAGAGAGTTTATTAAGTGGATCCACAGCCCAAGATCTCCACCTTCTCTGCATTAGACCTACAGAGGTCCACATTTTCACTTTTCACAACTATTTTTTGCTACCAAGCATACACAGAGCACCATGGGATCAAAGGAGATTATCCAAGTGCTACTAAAAGGCTGCATCGCCTGCTCCCAGGGGGTCCCTGTAACTTGGCGTAGCTGTTAAAAGCTGCTGAAATGATGGTGCTAAAAAACTGAACAAGCACCACAGAGAAAAAGCTGGCTAAAATAACCGAACCGTGAAAATAAAGTGAAGACGAATAAAAGAATGGGGGAAAAACCCAAACAAATAAAAGCAGAAGAAAGATAAAGGGCAAAGACATAGGCAGACCTGATAATCTTCTGAAATCAGCTTTCTCTCCTCTCCTTACTTTTTTTTCCTCCTCGCCGTTCCCCATTTCCTAACTTTTCAACTCCACTTGCACTACTCCTCGGCCTGTCAGTTTAGCATTACAAATCCTCACACTGGATTTCATGAAGTCAACCAGGCTCAGTGACGATCACTGGGCTCAGCTTACTCCTGGTATAATCTCACCCAAATCCATGGAGTTACATGAAGGATAAGCCGGAATCAGTGATGCTTCCTGAATCTTCTGACATCCAGCCTTGGAGCTCTGTAACTCCAGACTGATGATACACACTGAAGGATTTTCCAAACACAGCAGGGGAGAAACTAAAAATATGAGCTCCTTGAGTGGTTTTCATCACGGCAGTTACACTACATCTGCCATATATCAGAACTGTTCCCGTGTTTCCTACCCAAGATTCATAACAGCTCTAAAAACACCACCATACTTCACCATGTTGAAAAACAAATTTCTCCATAGCTGAAGAAATATAATTTTCTAGGTGCAATGGCAAGGAACACAATGTCCTTTAGAGCAACTTAAGAAAAGAAATTATCTAATTCCTGGAAAGCCTTTTGCAGTCTCTGCTTTTTTATCTGCAAACTCTCTGCAGTTGTTTACTCGTGAAGTGATAATCCTCTCCCTTTGTCTCAGTGAAAACTTCTTCCTGGGGGATAAAAAATAGTTTGTACAAATCTGCTGTATTGCTTGTGAGTAGTAATAACCAAGTCGCATCAAGGCTGTATTTTTTTATTATCATTTGTTCTGCAATAGTGCTGGGAGCCCCTTGCTGGCACTGGATGTCACTGAGTTGGAATTGCGTACATACAAGATCAGAGACACTGACTGATCTGATCGATCAGATGCACTGCATTTTAAATGGAAGGGGCAGGGAAAAAAGAATCAGAAAACAAGGCTGCAAAAGACCTCAGGAGGTCATCTAATCCATATTTGGATGCGTGGCAGACTCACTTATGGCTGATCAGCTACTGCTATAGGTTGTTTCGTCTGACGGAAAAATAAGAGATTGTGTCGTGCCCAAGAAGACTACTGGCCGGCTGTGGCAGAAGTGGAAGTTTAACCCAAATCTCACAAGTGCTGGTTGATTGAGTCAATGAAAATATTTTATGTTAACTGAACTAGGGAGCCTCTAAGGAAAACAATCATAAACCTGCTATCATATTTGCTACTGCAAAACAGTGTGTTAAAGAATATCTAGCTATCAGCTACAATTTTTTATTTGCTCTTCTGCACTCAGATGTACCTTTAAAAAAGCACACAAAGTCCACAAATAGCTATATATATTAAAATATCTCCACCTCATTTATCACACTGCATTAGATATTCATTTTTCCTTCCCTACTGGTAGAAAACACTATTCTATGCCAAATATAATATATGAAAGTCACACTATACAAAAATTTACAGAAGATAAAATACTAAGATCAAAAGCACTCCATATCTGACAAAGGCTTTTTACACACTGCAATGCATCTTTTCCCATGTATTCTGTCTATTCCTTGGAGCAGTATACATGCGTAATATCAGATAAGCTCATCCATTTAGTCAGTTATTGTAGATACCGAGTTTTCTGTTTCAATGCAGAAGAAAAAATAGTTCCAAGTTACAGACGATTCCTTTTCTATCACCATGTTATCATTTCTTCTCTGGGCTGAAGTGTAGTCACCCTCTTTCATAGGTTAATGTATCTACCTCCTCTTTCAAATAAGTTTCATACATTGATGCAACCTAGGCAAGATTAATATGGCTTTCCTCTTTAATATAAGTCTTTTGATTTGTTGCTGAATGGACTGTTCTCAAGTATTGCTATCTAACTGCAAGGGACAATGCTGTTTGTCATTTCCCCCTCAAAGCTGCCATCCAGATCTAGATATTACAGTACTTTGAATTTAGAAACCATGAAATATAAACGTGTTTCTACCAAGAGTGAGTAGGAATTAAATGAATGTTTATTTTACATCTGAAGTACCTTCTACATTTACTTCCCATCTACGACATCTAAATAAAATTCCCCACTAAAATAGATACATAACACTGAAGATTTCTTCCGAATAAGAAACATGCAAGTTCAAAATCAATGAAATGTAGATCATATAAAAGAAAAATAGAAGTAATTACGCTTAGTAAAAAAAATAATGGAGCATTTCTCCCTTCGAAAATGTTGGGCTTTTTTAAGCTAACACATCTTGTGAGAACTCCCTGACAAAGTCTAATTTTTGTTTGGAAAAAAGACCTGGAAAATTTTTTAGAATACTTCAATGTACTATTTGAAATTATTGCTTGAAACATTTTTACGTGATATGGTCTATACATTAAAACCAAAACAAACCAACTAGCATGATACCTTCATTCACGTTAAATTTCAATTTTCACCAATTTTCTTTCCAACGTGGAAATAAGACAACATTTCATAGCTGATAAGGTTCCAGTTTTCAGAGAATACTTACTTTTTGCCATATGAATGGTTCCTTCCACTAGCCAAGCTGAGTACTAGAACACACAACATACTTAAACACAGCAGAAGGTAACGAAGTAATGATGTCCTTGGTTGCTGACAGCACATCGGGAGCATGAAGAACATTAAATCTCTTTCCCATGCTATAGAATCAAGTTGTTTAATAGTTTTTGACACAGACTGGTATCATCCTAATGACTAACCAGGGCCAAGCCTGTTTATATCAACTGAAGTGTTCATGCTGTACATGCACCTATCTTAGCTTGAACCAACAAGCCACATTGCGATGATGCTTTGAGATGTACCTTTCTGTGCCTTTTCCTTGAAGCCAGGAGACCCACAGGGCTTGTGAATGTCCTAACAAGATTCTGTTAGAGCATACCCCAGAGTATTTAAATTACTCAAATGGAGGAGGAAACCCAGATCCACTGGGCAACTGAATAAAAATAAAAAAGGGATGCAAGGCAGACTTCCTCTTGTCCCCTCCTTGCAGAGTGACTTCTTTTCTTCAGGCTCAGTCTCAATCCAGCAGACTTGCTGGGTTAGAACAAATTATGTGGTCTCTTTTCAACTCCAAAAAAAAGTCTTTTTCTTCCACCCCTTCTGTGTCCGCTCCTTGCTCTCCTTGTCAATCTCTGCCTCTGCCCAGCTGATCATGTTGAGTTACTCTGAAAGTCTGGAAGCTCTCCCTCCTTCCAGAGGGCTCCACCTGAACCAGGGTCTAGTGGTGAGGCCAGGCTGAGAGGCAGACCTCCTCCTTACTGCCCAGACATGTTCTTTCCCCAGACGTCCCTAAGCTCTACCAGAGGTTCTCAAATGTCAGCCAAGGAGGTCTTACCTCTGCAACAGGACAGGACAAATAAAACTCTTTATCTGTAGTCTAGAAAACCATCCTCACTCTTGACCAAGGGAAACACTCTAAACTAAAGGAAACAAAAACAGCTTTAAATGGGTGAGTGGAGGACCCATTTATAAAGGATCAAAAGAAGGATCAAAGTGGATGAATGACTGCCTAGGGATGGAGGGACTCACGAGCTAAGACGGTTGTTGTTCATTACTGATGGGTGCCCCCAAAACGCTAAGCAAAGACTTAATCTTAGTACCTGAACTCTGGGAAGGCTTATGGCGGTACTGCGATGAGTACAGTTTATTAAGCTCAGAGGGACAAAAGGTAACTGGTACTTTTTTTCAGATTCTTAATCCATGCTTCTGGGGAATGACACAGACAAAGGGCTTCATTGCACAGATGAGGCTCCTTTTCTTGAGAGAAAGGGTAGCAAAATGGAAAAGTAGCAATTTGGCTATCTGAGAGAAGAAAAGTGCAATAGTTCACAGTGAGGAAGTGTAAAACTGAGTATGGGTTTTGAATCCCTGAGGTAAGAACCTGGCACCTGTTCCCCCCCTCAGCGTGCAACTAAAGGACCAGGTGTAGGAGAACAAAGTCTATCAGACTTTTTGATCTGGAGAGGCTCACATCTGTCAGAAAAGTGAAGTTTAAAAAAAAGTTCAGAGGACAGATAAAATTTTTGCAGAGCATGAAGAGCAAGACCCAAAGAAAGAGACAGAGAGTTGCACTTGGTGCCTGAAGGAAAGACAGAAGTGCTCTAACAGGACAACTGAGTTGCTTATGACTGACCCAAGAGTGATGTTTAAAGGACTAACGCTGCACCATTATTGGAGAGGATGTCTCCTGTGTTTCCACTGGAGGGGAGATGTGTAATGGATAGTATATGTTGTAGTTTGTGAACTTTCTCTAAGGCCCTTGAAACAGGAGCAATGCCTTTTTTTCTCATCAAGCCCCCACTACAATGTGAGTGGCACAGATGTTTAGGGGGGTCTTCTTCACTGAAGACTCAGTTACTTCATCACTGTATAGAAGTACAATATCATTCTTTCACCTCCCTTCCCACTGAAATCAATAGCAATATAGTCCCTTCACAAAAAGCAAGATTTGCTTGGAGAGCTTGATCATGCAAGGAGGTAGTGTCACCTAAAGAAGAACCTACAAACAAGATTAATCTGAAGCATGCAACTAATGTTATCGATTTCAGTGGGATTAGTCATATGCAGGAGTTAGAACAAAATATCTGCTCCAGTGGAAAAAGGTGTATAAAGCACAATCTGCTGTGCATGCATGCTTTTTAATGTGTACCCTTCCTGTTTCAAAATTGCAAGACCTGACTATAACCAGTGGTGGTTATAATAAAAGACTCTGCCATACTGCCTTTGCTGGTAGGGAAGATTCTTTTGTGGTTACTCTGATAAAGGTTATATTTTAAGTACAAAACAACTTAATTATGTTCCCTATGTCACAAGTTGGATATTTAGTTGGAAGCAGTATGTCTGGAGGTAAGCAAATGGAGAATCATTACAGGTTCATTTCACAGTTTGCCTTTGCTGTATCTGAAAAAGAAATGGGCATAGGTTAATCCCCTTCTGCTTAGAGGAGAAGCAAGCAGAAAGACTGCCTAGAGCAAAATTAAGAAACAATTTTCTGTTCTCACTGTTCCCATTTTATCTCATCTTTCCATCTCATCCTGAAGCTGCTGCCAATAGTGTTAGTTGTCCAATTAATGTCTTGCCAAAATGGTGAGAAAAGACTTTTAAACAGTGAGAACTATTAAATTATGCAGTAGTTTCCACAAAGGAAAAGATGGGAGCCTTATTGCTTAAGTAACTTGAAAAAAGGCATGGATAGTTCAATAAAGGGAAGTGCGAAGTCCTGCACCTACAGAGGAACAACCCCAGGCACCATATAGTCTGGGGCCATTCAGCTGGAAAGTTGCTTGGCAGAAAAGGATCTGGGGATCCTGGTGGACACCAAGTTGAACATGAGCCAGCAATGAGCCTTTGCTGCAAAGCAGGCCCATGATATCCTAGGGTGCATAAGGTAGAGTATTGCCAGCAAGTAGAGGGAGGTGACCCTTCCCCTCTACTCAGCACTGGTGAGGCCACACCTGGAGTACTGTGACCAGTTCCGGGCTCTCCAGTACAAGAGAGATATGGACATACTAGAAAGAGTCCAAACAAGGGCCGTGAAGATTACGAAGGAAGTGGAGCATCTCTCCTATGAGGAAAGGGTGAGTGAGCTGGGACTATTCAGTCTGCAGAAGAGAAGGCTCGAGCGGACCTTATCAACGTACATAAATACTTCAAGGGAGGGTGCAAGGAGGACAGAGCCAGGCTCTTTTCAGTGGAACCCAGTGCCAGGACCAGAGGCAATGGGCACAAACTGAAACACAGGAGGTTCCCTCGGAACATCAGGAAACAATTTTTTACTGTGAGGGTGACTGAGCACTGGCACAGGTATCACAGGGAGGTGGTGAGTCTTCATCCTTGGAGATATTCAAAAGCTGTCTGGACATGGTCCTGAGTAACCGGCTCTAGATGGCCCTGCTTGAGCAAGAGGATTGGACCAGACGACCTCCAGAGATCCCTTCCAACCTCAACCTTTCTTTGATTCTGTGAAAGCAAGCACTCAAAACTATATTATAGAACCAACATTATATTCATGTACAAAAAACCAGGGTGATAAGGCACCAAAACTGACCTTTAACGATATCTAATATTTGTAATTAAAGCTCTTATTTATGCATACCATTCATTGATATCAGTTACCTGTATTGCATGAACTAGCTTAGATGCCCTGACTAATTTCAGGGAAGAAATACAGAACAGTGCTTGTTACTGGTTGTTTTTCTAAAAAGTATGACCAAATAACAGTTAACCAAACCTATGAAGCACACTTCATAGACCCCCAGCTGTAATGTTAGAAGTTCCAAAAATAATGGAGGGTCAGCTTAGTTAAGTTTTCTTAACTGAGAAAAAAATGCCAGCAAATTATTTGCTTGATGGCCTTGTCTGTTCTTCTTGTCCCCGAGGAGACTGTGAATTTCTAAAACAGAGTGGAAAGAAAAAGCTAAAAACATTCAGTGAGATACTTTTGACCATCTTATCACTGTATATCGCAATAATTGAAACATCTTCCATATAGCATTAGTAACAGCAAAGGTGCCATTATCTCTGTGGACCTTCTATCTGCTTTTGCTTGAGACCCAAGCATCTTGGTTGATTGGTTACTTTGCTGATTTTTTTCAAGGTTTACAATTAGTATGTGAAAGGCTGATGGCCCCTGGAAAAGAGGGTACATAGGTGGACAGTGCAGAGTTAGGAGTGACATTTTAGCTGTAGTAGGAGGTCTTCCTAAAAATGGGCAAGATTTTGCAGCACTCTGAAAAAAAAGGCCTGTCTTAGCAACTGTCTAATATTCCCAAGAAATTTGACCCCCCCCCCCCCGACTAAATCAGCTTAACAAGTTTTTCATATTTAAAATGTGAACTGTTCTGAGTAGACTCCCTAGTCACATGGAAAGCTGCTTCTCCCAGATGAGAAGGATGCACTACCCAAATTGCTTCCTGTTGTGCAACCACAAAATTATGAATAGGAATTGCACTTTGCGAAAGATATTTGCTATTTGAACTAAATATTGTTTTGTCTCACGCTACTTACTGTTTATGCACTCTTTTGTTAAGAGTACTGGGAGAAAGGTGTGATCACAACCAAAGAGAACTTGCTAAGAATTTCACTGAGTCACAGAATCACAGAATGGTAGGGGTTGGAAGGGACCTCTGTGGGTCATCTAGTCCAACCCCCCTGCCGAAGCAGGGTCACCTACAGCAGGCAGTCTACTCTGACTATTGACTAAAAATATTTCTGTTGTCCTCACCAAAGCTCTGTTTGACATCTCCCCTTCTGGCAAAACAAATTATGTCTGACAGCAAACAACATTGGGTCTCCTGGCCCAATTTCATACTCTCCTCTATTTTATTTTAGAGTGTGCTGTCTTATTATTCTGCCTGAATACAAATCTTGCAGTTGATTTAAAACTGCATGTAACCCTGGGAAATCTGTCCCAGCATTAATGAGAAATGGCACCATGCATTTGTAGGGAGCTCCTTCAGCTTTACTGTTGACATGGGCACCTTCATGAGTGCAAGCAAAAATGAGGAAGGAAGGGAGAATATTTTCTGATGGTTTATCTTCTATCAATTATCTCCAGTTATTACATACAAGTAGTTCTCTTTTGGTTAGTGGATATACCAAGTGAGAAGTTCATGCTGCAAAAGCACCACCAACTAACACAGGTCTGGTTTGATTAACAAGAGAATTACGGTTTTGATCCCAGATGCTGTAGCTCATGCACATTACTGGCTCAAGTGTCAGCAGCATTTGACCTCAGAGCTGTATCCAGCAAGCCATCTGGATCAAGCTCACAGTCCATTTAACATGAGCTAGAAACATTTATCAGGACAATAAAGCTTTCAAACTAGCAGCCATCTCAGAGTAGGAAGCTTGTTATGGAACCAGCATCAGCACTGGAAGATGCCAGCACATTAGCCCCACTCCTCATGTATCACCTAAAAGGAGTTCTTCTTGAGGTGAAAGACATGTCAGATAGCACATGTGAGAGAGTAAAGCAGGTAACTATGGTCAGTAAACAGAAATATGTCTATGCCTGATAAGGTTTATTCACTTTTCAAAATGGGGTCTGCCAGCACAGATCAACCAGGAGACGAGCCAGGAAGCAGTATGTCATTGCTCAGGATTAAAAGCTCTTACAGCTCACCCTTGGTTCCACCTTCACTGATACCAGATATATGCATTACCGAACAGTAAAAAATTCGATCTGGGTCAGACAAGAGCACATTCTGTCATGTTAGAAAAAAATGATATGGTACTTATATCAGCTCTTTGCCACTTGGAAATGATAGTCAATACCCAGGCCGCTATAAAAGAAGAATGATATGAGACCATTTCTGCTCTGGAATAGAGTCCACTGTCACAGTCATCCCTTCAAAAGCAAAAAGCATTACATCTGAACTGACAGGATGAGCTTGCTTCAGTTCTGTGTTTGCACCATGTGTCTGAGGTATTTTTGGCTGTTTCAATCTTGTAAAGTGAAGTTGTACACCACAGCTTCAGGAAGCTCTAGCTATGAGGCAGTGCCTTTAGGATGCATACAGGATTTCTCTAATCTAACTTTAGATATCAATAAAGTAGGCATCTACATCTAAGCTAGCCATCAGTGCCTCCCATTATAGTGGAGAGGGAAAAAAGGAACATGTGGAGCATGACTTGCCTGGTTTGTTTTAGCAGCTCTTTTCACAACACAGTGACTCTAACCAGAGAAGCCACCATTTCTTTACATTCACCTGAAAGAGAACTTAGGTGACCAGCTGAAATGCAGTCATCTATATGATATGTATCTAGTCAACTGAATCCCATAAATGCAAATTTGAGTGAAACTACCAGTCCCTTTTGTGTAGGTGCCTCTGTATACTGTCAGGTGGCTGCTACTTTTCTCTGGTTGTTGAATTTGGCCATATTTTGTCCTTTAAATGAAAGTCAACCTTTCTTCCCAGAACCTTATAATTCATCTTAAAGGATTAGCAGAAATATTTTATCACCTGCTCTGGTGTTAAAACATTTCTTAAAACAATCTGCTAGACAGGAAGAAATGTGAGGGGGAGATCATTCAGGGAACTCTGTCAGAAGACTAAGTGGGCTGTGAAATACTCCAATATATAGTAATTATGAACTTAATAGGGTATGTATTCTGTTCCGATTGGCGGTGGGGAGTCATTTAAACAATTAGAAAGATTCCAATGTGTCAGTACAGCAATCCTGAAATTGCATTTAAAAAATACCGTGCCAGGACATTGGGAATTATAATTACTAAAGAATATGCTGTGCACTTAATTTTTTTAATGGTTCCTTGGTTTTTGCTAATGAATAACTGGAAGCACAAATGATATTTGAGTCAAGATTTTTTTTAAGGGACTAGTGATCTGTGGTTCCTCAGTTACCCAATGCCTGACTGAAACCACTTCCAAGGTGGCCAGTGCTAAGGACATTGGATGTTCAGCTGCTTCCAAATGTCCAGGCATTTAGAATGACTCAGGCGGCTTTCCTGAGCACTAAGCCATCGCTGTAAGGAACACTTCAAGAATCTTTGTCCGCTTACTTCCTTGCATTTTTACAAGAGACAGAAAGACTGCGGACCTGCCTCTAAATACAGATGGAGGCAGATGGAATCTCTCTCTGCCCGTGTGCTGAGCTGGACACACGCAAGCTAAATGCTGCTCAGCAGTTGTATAGCTGTATTAGCACAGCAGTGTCAACACAGCTACACAACTTCTGGAGCAGAACAGATGAGGGACAGCACTGTGCAAACACAGACAGTTTCTGGATGGTGTTTGGCGTAGCCAAGCAAATATGATTTTTTTGCCTTTCCTAGTAAAAGGCCCCACGTTTTTTATTGACCTGACAGCAAAGGGTTTATTTGGGTTGTCCTGGCCTAAGCTGATAATCACCTTGTTTTATTTAACTGGGGTAGCAATAGTCTAGCAGTCAGGTTTGCTTTGGGTTAGCTCTAGTTTATAGTGATAACACGTAGATTTTCTGTGTAGGTTAAGTTACCTGTGATCCTAGAATAAAATATGGGTTGCAAGAATGCAAACACAGGAAGAAATTGGAGGTTCCAGACTGTAAACACAAATCCCAGTGATTAGTCAGTGGTCACTGCAGGCATGCAACTGTCTAAACTAGTTTAGATATAACAAAGAGACCACAAAACTGAACAACTGAGAACTAAAGAAAAGAAAGCCCATGTAATGCAAGCTGTAGTAAGAAAACACACAAATATAAACACAAACTGACCCCAAAACAAAGGAGGAATGGACCTTCAGCATCAAACTCGTCCTGGGGAAGAACTGAGGACACTGACGGCCGCTGACACCCCCTCCAGCCCCTCTGCTGTCAGCCCCAGGATCCAGAGGGACACTGGAAGGATGGCGTAACACCATGGAAAAGGGGGGGATACTTTAATTTTGCAGTTAATAGGATTTGGGGCTTAACACTGGACTTTTCTGCAGCCGTCCTGTAGACTGGGAAGAAAGATGCTGGCTTTCTGCCCCAAAACACATTCACCGTGAGATTCATTTGACTTCATTTTAGATATTTTCAGTGTAGACATCTACATTTGATCTAGTCATCCTGGGCTCCCTTTATAGCCACTGGAGTGAAACAGGGACTCTAGGGCATGAATTATCCAATCTGTTTTAGATGTCTGCTTTTGGCTGACAGGAACTGCACCCTAGAAGAGGTCATTCCCCTCCATTGACTATAAAAGGGCTCAGTGCAATGAATTCCGAGAGGGACAGTTACACGGACTTTTACATGTGAGCACATGATTCCTATCTTCTGTGTTCGTGCAGTATCCCTGTCTTCTTTATTTACAGATTATTTCAATGAGTAATTCCTCATTGAATTGAAACCCCTTAGAAAGCATGGCCCCAGAATTTAATTATAAAACACTGTTAGAAGTACTGATTACTCATTTGGAAGGAATTTGCATTGTACAAATAATAATAACAGAACTAATAAACAAAGGCCATAATTGCAATTCTGCCAGTTTCAGAAGAAATAGATGGGAGCTACAAAAAATCAACATTTTCCAGGAGGTAATTCAGCATGTTCCTGAATCAGCTCAGCTATAAAGATTGTAACTTAAGAGCAAAGGCACAGCTACAGGAGCAGAAGGAGAGCTCTGGCAGCAAGTCCCATAGGAAGCAAGGAGGATTTGACATGTTTCGTACCTATTTTACGCTAAGCAGAACATTATTAGGGCACCACAGAGGACAGGACTGCCCTGAGCTTGGGGCTTCCCAGCAGAGAGCTCTTTGCTGATCCCTGGGCACTGCAGCCGGCTCCTGCCTCACGGCTGGGCTCAGCCTGAGCGAGGAACAGGCCGTGTGCGGCACTGGTTACCGCGCCGGTCCCCAGAGAAGACAGCTCAGCTCTGTGGCCATTTATAGCTCCATAAACGACAACAATACTAGCAATTTACTAACTTCTGGTAAAGACCGGCTTCTTGGGAATTGCTGATACCTCTATTTCTATGGGAAATAAATCTCTCTGGAAGCTTTGCTCCACTGCTTTCTGAGCACATGAAAGTGCTGCTGAAATTCCTAATTGCAAATTAGACTTTTGACAAGGGAAGGCAGAGCAGATGGATTGAAATAGCCTTAAAGTGCTTTTCTCTTCCTGATGGCAGAAGAGTTCATAATCCAGACAAATTAACCGATTGTAACAAACAGCATTAAGGCAGCACTGTGCAATGTTGTGTCTGGCAGCTGGTGGCCAGACACTAGAACATACTTAACCAATTAGCGCAGTCCCCCGCGCCGGCCAAAAGGCACATTAAGAAGAACTGAGATGTGATCTGGGACATTTTGTGGTCCACATACAGCAGCTTTACCAGGTGGGCCAGAAAAGTGAGATTCTCAGTGGATGAGTTAGCTGGGGCTGTAATAAACCTGAATCTGCTGGAAGTCGGTCTTTGCATATCTTATTGGCTGAACCACTCCAGGTTAGCTGAGCTGTCTTTTCGTGGCTTTAGAACACTTCAGGGAGATTTCAGAGGGGTTTTGTGATTACTGATGCTCTTCTATACTTCAAAAAAAAATAATAAATACGCTGCAGACCTTTCAGAATATTCTTTTTCTGACACCAGAATAGCTACTCTTACGGAACAATTATTCTTGGTACTTGTACAGTACCTTCCTTCAAGTTTCATAACAAGTTCCAAACATTAATGAGTTACAGGCTGAATTTCCAAACTCAGCTTCAGTGACTCAGCAATCCTAAAAAAAAATACAGTCATTTGACTGTGTTCTCTGCCTACAGCTTTAGCTACTTAACTCTAGTCACTCATAGTTGAAAACGTAAGCTGCAGAGACTGGAGGGAGAGGTGGGAAGAGATCACAGATCTCATGACACTCCACCACGTATCTTCCCCAAAAGACTACATTTCATCTTAGGCCTCAATGACGTGAGGGAGACATAGTTTTTTTTCTAACAGAGCACAGGAATGCTGTCTTGTTAACACTCTGGCAGCACAGTGTGTGTGATGGAGAAACTGGGGATCTCACAGTAGCGTTTTCTCTCCCTGATTACCCATGGCTGGGGAAGATGGGCTGTCTTGGATTTCCACCTGCCCTCAAGGAAAGAACTCAGAGTGGCAATGACATTGTTAAAATCAGACTGTCTATTCACCGAGCACATTAGTTTAATTTCAGTCACAAGATGAACGAACTTTATTTTTGGTGCAGACTCATGATTCATTCTGAACGCTTTTGCTGCCTAGATACCCCCATCCTCACCCAGCCAGTGTGACCCCACTATCCAAACACCACAGAGTTATTAATGAGCTAGATTTTCACAACAGCTATAAGGAAGCAGCCGCCAGATGCATGCCCTTTGCAGAAAGAAAGGAAACCAGAATGCTGAAATCCTCATTTCCCTGATTCTCAGTGCCTTGAACCTGGAACACGTCACATTTTCTGTTAAATCAAAAGCATTCTACCTGATTTTAGTTGTGTATGTTACAGTAAGGTGACTCATGCCCTAGAAATGCCTTTTTCTTGTTTCCATCGACTACAAAGGGAGCCTGGGCAGATCAGCTCAGAAAAAAGGATCTCTGCAGTGTAAGTTCGTTGGAGTCACATTAAAAAAATACCAGTCACGGAGTGTGAGGGAGGCTGTAGCACTGTGCTGCACATGCCGCTCCAGACAGCAGGGAGTCAAAAGTGTGAGACATCACAGGTTCAAGGAGAACTCCCAAAGGGAAACTCTCCAGAGTATTCTGGCCAATTTACATATTGTACTACCCTGAAATTAAGAAAAAAAAAAAAAGGCTTTGGTCACTTCACACATCGCTGAAATGAACTCCCTTAGGAGTTTGGCTTGGGTTTTCAGCTGTGTAAAAGAGAAAATCATCTGACTGCACTTCCTAAATAGAATTACATCAAAAAAAGAAGTAGAGGCAGAAGAAGGTGAGATTTCTGAGTTCCAAGCTATCCATTTGAATCAGAAGACTGTACTCAATAACTTTGCTAAAAATATCTTCATTAAAGCTATTCAGCATTTTTGTTGTTTTGAGTGTTTATCTACAAAGCAAAATATTTCAAGTCTGTTTCTAATTTACCTTCTGAGTTAACTTTAACGCCGTAGAAAACAATATGTAATAAATTGCTTTCCAACAACAAAACAAGTTTACTGACGCTTACCTGATGCCTGCCTAGGACTAAATTCAAGAGTATCCAACATAATGGCTTAACTCTGATTTAGCCTTCATTTCATAGACCAACACACCAGTCATTTGATTGGACTGAGTTTGAGACGGACATTATCTTACTTGCATAATGAAAACATTTACTGTTACTGCTGAAACTGCTGAAGTCCAAATAATACCTTCCAATGACTGAGGAGAGACTGGATCCTTCTGCGTCTCACTGCTCCTATCATCTAGCTGAGGATCTTCATGTTCTGTCCACTTCTAAATCAGGGGGAAAGCAGATTCTCCTTGCTCTTTCCCAGCCACCTGCCTCCACGGTGTGTTCATTTCTATGCTGCTTAATACCATCCATAAAGTATTGTTATTCCCTCATATTGTGTTACCCTATCAATACTTTAACTTCTTTCCTTTCCACCTTCCCTCAAGTTTGGCTAATACTGACATCTCATCAAGATTTGAGCGTACGACCACCATAATTCAGGGTGCTGCTTTGCAAACTGATGATACAATGTTCATGTAGGTGGTGGTCACCTAACCGGAGTGGGCTCAGTGCACTGCAGGGGTTGGGTTTAGGCAATACAAAGCCTGTCAGTGCCTCAGGAGCTGGTTTCACACAGGGAGATACCTGCTGCTCTATTTAGTTCTTTCATATGCAGAGGCCAATACTTTCCTAGAGATTATCCTTTTAAATCAATGTCAGCTGATTTATAGTCAGATCGGCTTACACAAAGTCTGATGGTATTTGAAGCTGTGGCAGGAACGTGTGTAAGCAGGGAATCCCATGCTGAAACTTGGTCATTAGCGTACATCCAGGCTCTGTTAAAGCATTTTGCAGCTTCTTTAGTGTCTACATACGACATGACAGCAGATTTACAGCACGCTGTGACAGCCCCTTTAGCAGGACAGTGCCATTAATCTCCAGACTGCTGAGATCAGCACTGCCTTTGCGTTCGGATCCCCTCATCCGGGACCCTGCGCCCAGCAGGACCCCTCACTGTGTTAGCGTGGTCCGGAGGCACAGGGCCTGATCTCAGCCCGGACTCTCTTAACTCATGTTTAATCACAATACTTTTCACAGTTCTTCTGCAAGCACTGTAATGCAGCGACTAAAGGCACAGTCAAGCATTTAAGTACATGATTAACCTAAAGTGCTTGAACAGAACTGTTGACTTCAGCAGGGCAGCTTGTACGATGAGAGTTAAAAAAGCACTCCAGCATTTCACAGATCAGTTAATTATCATTGAACACACACAACAAACAGAAACACAGAGATGACCCAACCACAGAAGTCCTGCAGCATACATCTCCTGGAGCACTAATAGCAAAACTTGTTTTAGATGCACCTTTAAAGTACGTATTTCAACATTAAGCCAAGAGGATATTTGATTTTTATAGAAGAACACAACAGTCCAAACATGCAGAACAGGAATACGGCTAAGGTGCTCCCAAGATGTTTCCATCTCCTACATAATAATGGAAATTGTGTATTAAACGCATGCCAACAGTAAATTATAGAACATTGAAAGCTTTGCAAGGCAAGGAGCCTTACAGAATCACAGAATGTGAAGGGGTTGGAAGGGACCTCTGTGGGTCATCTAGTCCAACCCCCCTGCCGAAGCAGGGTCACCTACAGCAAACTGCACAGGACCTTGTCCAGGCGGGTCT
>Ga0065711_1028216_pt1 | contig 42887 bp, 18 predicted proteins | sample Hoacrofraction12_FD_59098 | JGI IMG/M metagenome (GOLD analysis project Ga0065711, IMG submission 59098) | Hoatzin crop microbial communities from Cojedes, Venezuela - Epithelial fraction 12 v2 (version 2) | ecosystem: Host-associated > Birds > Digestive system > Esophagus > Crop | place... | reverse complement strand
CCCTTCCCCGCCCAGGTGAAAGACACTGTTTTCAATGATCTGGCATTTCCCAATAAACTTAGAAACAAAAGAAACTCTCCAAGCCAAGCAAAATACAATTTATCAGAAAACTCCTGACCGTCTCGCTGGACAAGATCTTCTTTTGTTATCCAGTCTTAGTTTTTAGCTTTCCCCTGGAGTTGGCAGTTTAATTGATATGAAGCAGGTTGACCTCTTTTTTTTCTCATTTGAGGGTACTTGGATCATACCCTGTGTCCCTCGAAGCAGTAGAAAAATAGCACCAGTGCTCTTGAAACTAACAGGATGCTCATCACCTTGGGTTTGTAAGACGAACACCAGATAAAGAGAATCAATAATCTATCTCAGAGCAGCAAAAACATCAGAGCAAGCCCTTCCATACAAGCCTCAAAGGCTCAGAGTGAGTCACCATCAGCAAACGTGGATCTTGTTTATGTCTTTCACACTGTCAAGATAATACACTAGAAATAACACCGCTATTCAGATCTTTCATAGCATTTGTAGCAGGGTAAAAAGCCTCTCCAAGCGCTTGACAAAGGCCATTGAAGCATCGCTATCCCCATTTTGCAGACTGGGCAAAAGTGAGACCCTCAGGAAGGGTCTGGGAGTCAAGCTGGAGACACCTAGTGAGCAGCTCGGTGCCCCATGGGCCCCTCTGCTGTCGCGTCACCTGAGGCATCAGTGGGGAAACCAGCTTTGGCTACAGCTACTAGGGGTGGACAGCCATTTCAAACACTTATTTCTGAAAGCACCTGACTCATTTCCATGGAAACTCTGTCCCCAGGAGCCAACTTCAGCAATGTCAGAACAGAAAGGGTGATTCCTAACTCCAAAGGTCCAAAATATCTCTAAAGAGGGAGGAAGTGGGTGCTCCTGGTTCGAAAGGACATTGAGGAGCAAGCTTGGTTCTGACCCTACCGTTCAGTTGCCGTCTGTGTGCAACCTTCATCTACTCTCCCATGCCAGAGTTTTCAAACGTGGGTCCCTGAAATTAAACACCTGAATCTTTATTCAGACATCAAAATAGTTGGCCTTTGTCTCAAAGTTGCTAAGCAACCATTTCTCATATCGGAGCCAATTGGATCTGCTGGCATGCAGCAGTACCACCTCCTAAAAGCAGGTCATTCCTCTGGTCCCTAAACGCTGAAGAAAGTTGCTGTGTTTAAGCATGTGAGTATGAATTTTTTGACTTAAATTTCTTCATGCCTCAGTGTTGCCTTCTATGAAATGGTTATTGCACATCACTGAGCATGGGGATCTCTCCTGCAGTGCGTCTGCAAAACACCTCAGACTGCTTGGGTGTAAGAAAACGCAAGCAGGAAAGTGGAAAAGCAGGGGTGAAAAGCAGAAAAAACCAAGTGAAAGGTCTGATATGCAGCTATGTGGCAATGGGGCAGTGCAGGGCATAAACAGCTTTCTTTTTTCTGCAGCTGTGCTGTATAATTAAATTGTCATATTAATAAACGACACCTCACAGGAAAAGCCCCACTAACTTCATATGCCCATGCAAAGACCTGTAACAGGCATTTGGAAAGCCATGGTGGGGGTCTAGGGTGGTGAGGTAGGGGCTTGCAAGCAGTTATGAACTTCAAAGAGAGTTCAAAAACCTATCTAGTGTAAGGATGGAAAGCCTAGTCCTGGGATCTGGCTAACAGGTTTATTTGCAGCTAGGAGGGCAGACTGGCTGGCAGACGAACAAAAAGGCGGTCCTGCTCTATTGAGGTCCATTAAAGAGGGACTAGAAATTGTGCCTGCCACCAGAATTTGGTAATTCATATGCTTATACTGTTAGAATGGCCCATGAGGACTGAATTACATAGTATTCAACTAAAAAAATCCCCTGGATTATTAGGAATTATGATGGGCCAGAGACCATCCTCAACTTGCAGTGTGGATGTGAACACTCTGTTCTGGAAGCTAAGAGACTTTGATAACACTAGGGACTCGTATGTTGGTTGCTCTCCTCTACTGAGAGAGGTCTCAACAAAATTTACTTTAGGAGTCACCAGAAAACCAAGAAGCTGGACATCTTTCATCTAGTCCAATCTCCTGAATACACCAAACTGAAATATTTCACCCTTCAGCTTCTGTGTGCTGCTTGTTTGAACCAGAGCCTCTCCTTAGAACAACATCCAACAGCAGATTTTGCCCATGGTTTCTTCAGTCCCCCACACTGCTTTCAAAGATTAGTCAAGTAAGTCTCACAAAACTTCTGTGAGGTCACCTCCTGTCTTTATTAGAATTTCATAGGGTTAAGAGAGGGAAAATACCCCACGGACCATGTGCCCCATGACCAAGTGGAACCTCAGCAGAGCTAGGAGCACTGCTGAGATGTAGGGATTCATAGTATGTTCCACAGCACGCTTCTGGCAGGTGAAACTCAGTACTGCATGGACGTGGAGGGTGCTGTCTGGTATGGAGTGGCAGAGTGGGAAACAGGAGACAGTGTGGTGCACCATGGTCAGTAGTTGACAACAGTTGGGGAGGGTAAGAATGGAAAGCTTTCTGGAAAGAAATGAAAGGGGATAAGGGCCATTATTAGGGGTACTATTATGCCTGTGTCCAAAGAAAAACTGCAACACTTGAAATCTGGTCCAGCCCAGATAGTCCTGGACATTTCATTGGCATTCTTGTTTCCTTGATCACCCAGGACTTTTTCCCAAACTCAGAAATTCCTTCCTTGTTATTACCATTTTCCACCTGCCTTTGCCATGTCTAGCTTAGACTGAGTTTAGGAAGTGCAGGAATCACAAATAAATGAATGCATCACTGCTTCGAAAGCACCAGATACAAAGCAAAGACTGGGTTCAGTGGGAGAATTTGGGGTAAATTCTTACTGTTTGAAGGCTCTGAGTCAGTAGTATTCAGGTGCTTTTTTTGTCTGTAGCTCCAGCTCTCTGGCCTGATGCCACTTCTCCCTTCCCCTCTCTTCTAGAAAATATATTAAGAGACATTCTGACAAGCACAGACAGGAGGAAGCTGCGACATATAAAATGGCAGTCTCTGTCAACCTGTGCTTGCACAAACAATCCCCTGATGCTTGTGAGGGGGAAAAACACGGAAAGAGAGAAAGCAGAAGCTATGAGCAGCCTGGGTATTTTCAGGTCCCGTTTCAGGCAAAACTGGTACTAAGCTATTTACCAACCAATTGTGTGAAGGAATCAAATCCAGTGGCATCCACATGCGGCACTCATAACCTACTAACTGCATTAAAGCAGCTGAGGATTAAGGCAGGTTTGAATCAAAGTAATGGGAAAGAAATCATGTGCTGAAGTATTTAGAAGTAGTCACTTTTCAGGCTGCCTTGATGCCTAGGGACTCATCTTCCCCCATCCCTGGCAAGTGACTGCAGCCAGCTACTAACCATTGGTGCTGACAGCTTCCAGCTCAGCCAAGCTTCCATTTTGGAGATCGAATTTGCAGAGTTGCAGCTGGGTCCGGGAGGAAAAAAAATACAACAAGAAAATAGACAACGAAAGAGAAAACTAAAATAAATCCCCATTGCTTTGGGCACACTCTGAATTAGTAGCAGGGGACTGGCAATGGGAACGGGAAGTCTGCTAAGGGTCTCCCAACTTTTCCCAAATGATTCTGCTAACCAGCCAACATCTTTTGCTGGATTAGTGCCTGATGGGATTGTGAAAGAAATCTGAATAGCAATAAGGCAGAGAGATGGAGCAGTTAGTCTGTGAATGAAGAGCCAACTTCTGTGGTTGTGAAGACAGACAGTATCCCCCTTGAATGAGGAAGCAGGAGGAGGAGGAGGGAGAGGATCTTATGATTTGGGGAAGAAAAGGGAGAATTGATGACTGTCTCTACAATATCCTCCTGCCTTTCACCAGCACTACAGAGCTGCTACAGCAAAGCAGGTCTGCAGGGCTGCAAACTTCATAGCCAACCTCCAGGACTGATAGGTTATACCAGTGTTGGATGGTGAAGGAGAAATCTAAGCATGAGATCTCCCATAACTTCACTTTTTGCTGTGGAACACACAGATGCTGAGGAAGAGCTGCATCAGTGAGAACCTGGGCTGGAGCACATGCAGAACAACAGCAGCCACAGAGGTGAGGATTTAGGCCAATGATGAGTTACCCGGTAAATACCCCAGCATGCCATTTTTCTTTTTTTTATTTTTGGTGGGCAGGGAGAGGTCCAGACTTTGGGGTCAGGCAAAGTCTTAACGCAGACTCAGCTCAGAGGATTCACAAACGGGTGTCAGAGGAGCCCAGCCTTGAGTGTGGGCTTCATCCCATGGACCACTACCCAGACACAGCATGGAGTGGTGTTTGACGACAGTGGTGGCAGTGAGGAGGTTTATCTATGCAGAGTCCCTAAACCAAGGACACAATTTGGCCTTGCATAGTTAAACTCTGGAAGTCATCACACACTTAGCTCACACACAGCCCTGGTGTTACAGGGAGAGGGAGACATTGGCAAAGACATTGAGGTGACATCTCTTCTGAGAAAGTTACAGTGCGATCTTTTTAAGGTCTTTTTGGACAGCAGCCACGGGAGACAGGCAGGACAAGGGAGCTCTGGTGAACAGCTTGTCTGAAGGACACCGGTCCCGAGCATGCAGCCCTGCACTGCAGGGAAGATCAGAGTGGAGGGTTGGGAAGGGATACTTCTCACTGAGCCATGTTAACTGCAGTATTTGTGAATCTGAGCTTGAAATCTTTATTCACTCCCAATACCCTATATAATGTGTGTTTTTTACATGGGAATTAATGGCACAGTTTCCTAGTGTAGCGTTTACTCTTACCAGTAAAAGGTGGCAGGATCAGACCTTAATGGTGAGAGAGGAAGGAGCCAAGAAATGCATGCTAAAGTTGAAAGCTACAAAAATGGCAACTAGTTTGGACCTGTCCCAAATCCAATAGTAAATGAAATCCAGTGGGATGGGATTTTTTATTCATTTCATCATGCAAATGTTTCTTTTCCTCTCTCTTGTGACAAGTCCACTAGACAGATCTATACATATCTCTTGTACTTTGCATAGATCAGGAAACTGAGGCATGGGCAGGAAACAGAAGGATATGACTTGCTCTGGATAGCTTGGATTCAGACTGGCATCTTAACCTTAACCTTGGAAGATGCCAAATGAATTGACTGAAGTCTCAAGAGCTGCTTAGTGTCAGCTGAAAACAGGACTGCCTGCGGGATATGATAGATGCTTGGTAGTAATTAGTTGTAGGGAGAGCAGTGAGAGCCGTACACATGTAACTTTACCTAACTATATGTAACACCAGCTATAACAACAGATCTTCCAAACCACCCAACACTCGTCAGCAAATTCTTCTTGAAAACTATAGCCCACTCCTGTCTGTGTGAATGATTAATGCTGAGGCCTTGTACATACAGACAGGGGCTCATCAGTTTCTTTAAATGGTGATGGCTTTTGAATGCTTTACCTAATTTCAATGAATTTGCAAACCCCATTTCATTTTACTCAAGCCTGTCCCCCAAGGGCTTACGTTGTGCAGTTTCTCTGAAAATGTGTATTGCTTTAGATCTGTGCTTTGTAATCTGCTAACCACGTACTTAGAAGTGCTTGTCATTTGGGATTTGGGATTTTTTTATAGTCTTAAAATCTTATGAAAACACGAGTCCTAAATAAAATTCCTCTTACTAACTACCAGTCATGGAGTTATTATAGGAAAGGGCAGCTGGTAGAGGATAGCAAATCTGAGCTCAGTGCCGCTATTTGGAACAGACAGCTTTGTACTTAATAGTAAAAAAAAAATCACTGAGTGTTTAAACTCTGTTTTCCTACATCTCTTAGCATGTAGCCTGATCAGATTTTGACTCTCCTCTAGAATGAAACAGCTGATCCAAAACCATACTGACCTTCTTTAGTTAATAGTAATAACAATGAAGAAAAGAAGAAATAGCATTCATCGGCTTCTGATTAACCAAAGAGAGCACTCAGTTTCATGAAGGAGCTACTATATTCCTATAAGCCTACACCTTCTGAAGCAGGGTATAAATGTAAAACACTAAAAAATTGAAGCAGAACAGACTTGTCATATATTTTAACTTTTAATCATCCTATCAAGCTGATTAAATAAACAAAGAAAGAGGAGATTTATTTGACCGAGGCAAGAAGGTGACAAGGAAATGCATTTGAATGCATTCAAGGGTCGGATGTGGTGCCAAGCCAGAAGTCAAGCAAAGAAGGAGGTACAACTCTAAGATAGTAGGTCCTTTGGACTACCTCATTCCCAGCTCACCTGTAGCTCATTATTGTGAACAGACACCAAATTTGCAAATGAAACAAGATTTAACTCACAGTGTAAGTGAACCATCTACCTCCTACCCTAGCATGATACTACCCTTACAGAGACTGACCCTGGAAAGAAATCCTGGATACAAACCCAGCAAAAAAAGTTCACATCTGAGACCTTTTTGCTATTTTAGGCCCAAATCTAACCATCCTAAACAGTGGCACAACTTGGAATAAGATCCTAGAACAACCTTTACTCTTCATATTATTAAATCTCCATCCGCTGTCAGATATCACTCTTTAATTTTGTTTTTACCCCTTGCACTTGAGAGTTACAGTTTGAGTAACAAAGGCTGTAGAAAACACTGATGAACGTACAGGCAGGTTAGGGTGAACGGCTCTTGTATTAGTCACAAAAGCCTGAAGAACGAGATGAATTATGCGCATGCCAGTCGTTGGGAGAAGATTCATTAGATCATTGGGCCTTGAGCTTGGTTAAAATCACACCCTTTTAAATCACCCTGGAGAGTTTTTCTGGTGCAGGGGATAACTCACTAGAGAGAGACTGAGAGAGCTGGGGTCTAAGCAGGCTCTGACATGGACAGCAATATGACCTTGTAAAAATAATTTTCACCTCTGTGCCTTTGTTTCCCCTCCTATCTTCATTGTATGGTCTGGCAAAATCTGAAGGTCAAGAAGTATGCATCCTATTAGGTGCAAATACTTCACTCAGGACTGTCAAACCTCTCTCAGAGGACACCTGGAGTTGCTACCAAAAGGCGAGTGGTCATGCTGAACACACACATGCACTTCTGGACAGAGAAACCACAGTATCAAGGCGTGCTTCCCATGGGAAAGTATTTCAGAATTACAATGCAGTGAGCGAATTGTACTGGTCTGACTGACAAACACCACAAGTTACTTCATCAAGCCAAAACAAACTAGAGAGACGGAGAAAGAGGAACCCAAAAGAGCTGAGCCCTTGCCTGCCATAAGAAAACAGAGGCTGGTCCAGCAGCTGCAGAAAATTTACACAACTTTCAAGGACTAGCAAATACACAGACCAGAGGCTGCATGTAACCAGCAAGCAAGATGAGAGGAGCTTATTATGTGTTAAGTATAAACAAACACAAAAATGAAATTAAAAAGAAAAAAGATCTGAGATCGATACTCTCTCAAATGCCTGTCTTATCAAGCCTGGCATGTTGATTGCAGCCCAATCAAAATGACCTGCTGTGAATGATTCCCAATCTTTTTCTCCTTCATTTTGATTTTTTCCATTCCTGCATCAGATAATCTTTTATTGATATGATGCACGCTTGTAAGAACAATGCTGCAGAGATTGTGAGCTTGCATCATTTCACAGGCAATGTCATGTTCAGGACTTTTGCACCCATCTACCGAAAATACAGAGGGACACAGGCAAGATTTTCAAAGGAGTCTATCCTCAAACAAAGTACATTTAAGGAGGAGTCGGAAAATGCAAGAATACAGTTGAATTCGCTGTGCAAAGGCTGTTCAAAAGCAGGCAAGAAAGGAATTTTGTGCTTAGTACTGTTAATTTACATCTGTGGATTATCTGGCTCTTTCTTTGCCACTTCCATTTTAATAAAGGTAAAACTAAGACCCAGAGAAACTAAAGCCAGTAGGAAAATGCCCTGTAGCCATCTTGTTGCAAATGAAGGGAATTAGTCAGCATAATTAACCAGTAAGGGTAGTTAACCATTGAGACTAGGGATATAGCAACTTTTCCATCGCTTTGAGACTTTTCAAGGCAGTTACATATCTCTGATTGAGCCAGACAGATGCAAGAGTCACTGACTGAAATTCTGCACTGTGTGTGAGGCTGGGCAGAGATGTCAAAGGCTACTCCTGACCTTCAAATCTCCACTGAAGAAGTGCAAAAGTTGGAAGTGCTGTCATTATTTGTACCAGCCCTTTGCTTTATATTCCCATTAGAACACTCCAGAGCTTATGCATACAATTGCAGCTCCATCTCTTCTTTGATAAACGAGCTGCAGCCTCTACATAGATCTGGAATTTCTGAGTTTTCCATTCAAAGTTTCTCCCTTAAAATAGAAAACAAAATGAATAACTGCTCTCTGCTTGCTTCACACTCAACTCTCCATCTGAAAGGATTGCACAAAGGAATGTCAATGAAACATATTTAAATGTCATTATTTGGACACGGTTACCAACCTGATTAAAATTAAATGATTGCATGAACACTTTGCATGTATCCAACAACTCATGCGCCATTACACCCTCTAATTGTATGAGTCCAACATGCTGGATGTTATGAGGCAACATCGTTGAAAACTCATGGAGCTGAACCAGGCAGAACCTGAGGTCTGAAATACTTCGTATCTAGAGGATGTTTTCGTTTGGTTCAAAAGCATGCATGCCAGTCAGGTTCAGGCAAAATAAGGGCTAAATTTGGCTAGGACACAGGGGAAGCAGCTCTAGACAAGATACCAAGTAATTTCTGTTGCTTTGGTGCATGCATTTTGCAAGAAAGGCAAAAGCAGAGAGCTTGGGATCACACCTGTATCTACTGTAGGCACTTCTAATTGTCCCTGCCACTGAACAGAGTTAAGATGGGATTATCAGTTTACGTTACCATCACTGCCCAGTGGACTGGATAAACTACCCAGCAGCAGGCCAGCTTCAGGTGAATGTGACATGGCCCATAAACACCACCCAGCTCTCAAGTGGATGCAGAAAGGATAGGACATGAGGACCAGCCTTTGAATCACTGCAGACCAAGATTGTATCATCCTGCAGTTGTTATCCTTCCAAATATAGCAGGGGATTCACTGACAACCTCAACTTCTTTTCTTTGCTGCTGACCTTTACTGAGTTACACAATTGGTTTCCTGCACCAAAGAGGACACAGATTCACAGTTTACTAGGCACCGGTTGTCTCCACTTTTAAGGTTTGCACTTTTACTTTATTATCTTTAATTTTCTTTTTCCAACTCTAGAGTGGGTATTAGAAAGTCAATACAAAACCTATTCCGGCCTTTTATTCTAAAATAACAGCACTAAGCTTGTTTATTTACACTGGGACAAGATGATATTTCTGACAGCCTTGTCAATAGTTCAATGGCACGACGCTAACTTTTTTCTTTAAACTCAGACGCACTTTATTTGTGTGTGTTTGTCTGTCTCTCCAGATTAACTTTTGTTTTCCAGAATCAATATCAATATTCTCCAAAGAGTTGAAAAACTGCTCAGACAACATTTGGTGAGTGAGGCGCTTGGTCTTAGGGTAGAGGAGTGCTGATTTCCATGAATGAAAGGTCATCTGCTCATGCACTGAATTTACAGTTCTCAGCTTGCTTAGTCAAACAGGATCATACGACAGAATAAGTTTTTACGAGCTAATAGGGAGTATTTAGGAAATCATAAAATACTTCTGTCAAGGAGTTCCACTGTGCCCTTCCCTTTACAAATTTGAACTCTTTTTGTGTCTCCAACCACAACTTTCTGGTCACCCTGTTGCTGTTGATCGATACTTCTGTTTCTGGGAGAAGCTGAGAGAGAAAGGACAAGTAGGGAATATCACTCAGCGCTCCTTTTGGGAAGAGGTGAATTATTCATCCCCTCCTTGATAGAGGTTGGTGTCTCACAGCCATATCAGAAGAAATACTTGCAATTCTGACGATAGCTTTGTTTCCTTGGTCCTATGGTAGGACCCTTTAGTCCAGGTCCTATGTTTTCTGTGCCTCAGTCTCCCACCTGCAAAGCAGGATGTATGTAGAAGAGTGCTTTGGCTGGTTATAGATGTTGGTTGGCGAAACCATAAATGTTTACAAATATCAAGGCTTAGAATGAAAAGTTTTATTTTCAGAGGAGCAGCGCAATGACTTTTCCCAAGAAATCCAGAGGAAGAGTCTTCTAGCAATGGCAAACCCCCAAAGAATTAATAGTGCATGTAATAGCTTCCCCACAAAATTTAATATTGGGGTTGGAGCCCTCAGCTACAGAGCACTGCTTCAGCCAGGGGAATTACCCACTGCATTGCAACAGTAGACATTTCTCTGATGTGGAACTGCAACCTGTGGAGGATTTTGCTGCTCTCTTTTGGGGTACATTTAAGGTGTTCATCTTGTTTAGGAATCACTGAAAAGGGAGGCAACCCCCCAGAAAAGATTGTTATTCTCCTCAGAGGTTTAATGTGGCTGAAATGCAAAGCACCTCTCTATCTCCAAAGACCAGTAAAGCACATTCCTCTGGTTAGGTTACCAGGGCTATCACCTCCTCCACTCCCGGCAGGGGAAGTTGTGGGGACCTGCTAGCCCACTCAGCCTGGGGCTGTTCCTAACAACACTCTGGGAAGGAAAAGTAGGCAGGTCAGCCTGGTCAGAGGGGAATTCATTCAGATCAAAAGGTTTGACTCAGATCAAAAGCCAGAAGTGAGGTTGTTCCTCTGAACTGTGCAAAACCCTCAAGCCTGAGGAAGGAGAGTCTGAATCAAGAATGCCTTGCCATCTCCCTGTATTGGGTTTGCATAGCAAGGGTTTGGTAGCAGAGGGGATACAGGGGTGGCTTCTGCGAGAAGCTGCCAGAAGATTCCCCCTGTCTAGCAGAGCCAGTGCCAGCCAGCTCCAGGACAGACACACTGCCGGGCAAGACTAAGCCCATCAGCGATGGTGGTAGCACCTCTGGGATAACATAGTTAAGAAGAAAAAAGAAAACCCCAACATTTTGCAGCAGGAGAGAGGAGTGAGAGCATGTGAGAGAACAGCCCTACAGACACCAAGGTCAGTGAAGAAGAAGGGGAAGTAGGTGCTTCAGGTGCTGGAGCAGAGATTCCCCTGCAGCCCGTGGAGCAGACTGTGGTGAGGCAGGCTGTGTCCCTGCAGCCCATGGAGGTCCACAGTGGAGTAGATATCCACCTTCAGCCCATGAAGCACCCCACGCAGAAGCAGCTGGATGCTCGAAGGAGGCTGTGACGTCGTGAAGCTCCCGTGCTGGAGCAGGCTCCTGCCAGGACCTGTGGCCCAGTAGAGACACAGAAGCCCACACTGGAGCAGGTTTGCTGGCAGGACTTGTGACCCCGCAGGGGACCCACGCTGGAGCAGCCTGTTCCTGAAGGACTGCACCCCATGGGAAGGACCCATGCTGGAACAGTTCGTTAAGATCTGTAGCCCGTAGGAGAGATTCACTTTGGAGAAGCTCCTGCTGGACTGTCTCCTGTAGGAGGCACCCCACACTGGAGCAGGGGAAGAGAGTGAGGAAGAAGGAGTCGCAGAAATAAAGTATGATGAACTGACTGTAATTCTTATTCCCCAACACCCTGTGCTGCTCAGGGGGGGGACATAGAGAAAATTCGGAATGAAATTGAGACCAGGAAGAAGTGAGGGGTGGGGAAAAGGTGTTTTAAGATTTGGTTTTATTTGTCATTACACTACTGTGATTTGATTGGTAATAAATTAAACTAATTTCCCCAAGCTGAATTTGTTTTTCCTTTGACAGTATTTGGTGAATGATCTCTCCCTGTCCTTATCTCAACTCATGAATCTTTCATTACATTTTCTCTCCCTTGTCCAGCTGAGGAGGTGAGTGATAGAGCAGCCTTCGTGGGCACCTAGCATCCAGCCAGGGTCATCCCAGATCTCCCCCTTCTTCTTGGCTCATACAAAGTCCCCAGCAGCTGTGATGAATAGTGGGACACTTTCTTATGCTCTCCATAACATTTCTAGATGTAGGTTATCTAGCCCTTGCAAATCCGAAGCAGGCTGCTTTTGATTCAGATCTGACTGTTCTTTGAGTCACCTGCTATGGCTCTGAATTGTTGCAGCTTTGTGTGGAAGACCATCATCGAAGGGTACATCCACCTAACGAGAAGTCAGACAGACACGAGTGCTGATTTCCCCACAGACACAAACCAAGGGCTCTGTCTGCAAGGTTTTACAAGATATGGTCCCCACCACCTAGTCTTTCACAGCCCTCTCACCAACTCTGAGATGAAAGACAAAAGCAAACTTTTGTCACCTTAGAGTGGAGATGTTTGCCACTGGAAATGTGTTAGCTGCAACTCTGCAAACGTATTCCTTTCGTAAGGTCTGGGGTGAACATGTGCATTGATGATAAGGGAGGTATAAACTAATTTAGCCATGCCTTGTTGTAAGAACTGCAGTGCAAGACTCTTCAGAAAGTCCCAGCAAAGTAGGCAAGGTTATAGCCTGTCTAGTGAGTCTGTTCCTTCTGAAGTCCTTAGTGCTTGCGCTACAACTTAGTTTACCTGTCCCCAGTGAAGAGTTTACCTTCTTAAAGTGCTAAATAGGTTTCAGAATGTAAAGCCTTGTGATCCTATAAAGCATGACTGTCAGAAGAGTTTGACCATATTTTGAAGGAAAACAAGGTATTGCATGAATCTGGCCTGTTTTCATTCTGCCTGAATTTTTGGGAATGAATGAACCCCATAAATCAAGACAACACTCACTCTATGTCTTTAAAAACACCTGACGTGCAGCTTGAACATAAGATGTAACTTACTAATTGCACTTGTTTTTACACACTTTTTCATGTTCTACCTAGCACACACAGGCTTTTTTTCTCATCTGCTAGTCCAAGGCATCATTTTGCCTGAAGCTTGTCTCAGACTATGGACCTGCTCTCAGAACATACTGGGTTTTCTATCCTGCAGTAAATGTTTCACAACTTTGCTGTGACCTGCTCCAGAAGTAGCTGCCTTTTGATGCTGGCTACAAACAGCACTCTGCCAACTTCTGTAAGGACACTGTGGAGAGAAGGTGTACAACAAGTACAGAGGTGAGTCATGAATTATGTTTGAAATCTGATTAGCAGTAAAGTGGTACCTGGGAATAAATGCTAAACTGTGGAATTCAGATGTGGCTGGCTTATTATTTCCCATCTTCTGTTGACCCTAAAGTCAAAAAAGCTCCCATACTGCCCTTCTCTGAGATTCCACTTTCCTCCCTATAACAGTGTGATTAAAATACCCCAGTTCAGGTCCAGCCTATTTTGATGGTGCATGTGCCTCATCTCCACAGATTTCTTTGCTCTGGCTGTCAGCCAATCAAGGCTTCAGCAATCTGATGAGCTGCATGATTTAATGAACACTCCTTTTGTGGGGAAGGGCACATTCCTTTATAAAAACTGGTGAGATATCACATTTCACAGGATGACCTCTACTTTCATAAGATGATGGGAGAAAATTGGTTTTGGAAATCGAGGAAGATTGCATCTTGTGAAACAGAATCCAGAGAGTGACACAGAGACCACCTTTCCATTCCAGTCCATTTAATTTTCAGGTTTTGGTTTTGATGGGAAGCTAAATACAGTTTGGGTCACCAGACCAGAAGCACAAATAATTAACAATGAAAGAAACCCCTCTCCCACTCCACGTCTTTACTGCAGCAAACTCTCACAGCAAATGTACAATGCTCAAAGCTGAATAAAAAAATAGAGGTGGTCCTCCATGCCACTACAGTAATCTTTGGGGGGAGAAGTAAACTTTTATTAACAATATCCCGCAACATCATTCCACTGCTATTGCCCTGCCCAAACAGTGGATTTGAAGAGGCAGAATACAATGGTTCAGACTCTAAGACCTGGACCCAGAGGTTTTGTGTGTAGTCCAAAGTCCTACATAAACCCAGAGAGTTTGGCACCTACACAACTTTCAGGGTCTTATTCTTAATTCTTGAGGAACATAGCAAAATATAGTTCATGCTTTTTACAAGTAGAGATTATTTTTTAGAGTTGTTTAGAGAACTTAAGAATGATGTTCTTTCATGAGGTCATAAACTTGATGCTATAGGCTAAATAGAGTCTGACAGGCATGTTCAGGATACATTTATTACTGAGCTACCCAGGGACATCCATAATTACTGTCATGAGTCTTCTGATGATTAAAGAGCAGAATGAGGAAAACGGAAGATTAAAGGCATAGAACACAGAGCAACAATGCCTGTTTTCACTGAGAGTATCAGGCTGACAGGAAATGTTGAACCATTCAGGAATATCCATGTGTGTGTATGCTGAAACTTGCAGTACATTTCTTAGACAGTGACCGCTCTACTTCCATAAAATTTTACATATATAACAGACCATCAAAGGTCACAGATCTTATGGCCTGCATCCTTAGTTCTTTAGAGAGACCGTCATGCAGAGTTTGGACACTAGCAGGGATGTATCAGTGCTGCTCAAGTGGCTGCTTTTCTGTGGCCCTTCTGTGATGCCTTGTAACCCCTAGTACCTAAAAAATGCTTTCATACTCATTCTTCTTTGTGAGTTCGTGGCAGAAAATGGAAGTAGCAGAAGTACCATCAGGTTCTGTAACCTGGTTTCTTTCCCCTGTGTTGCCTGGCTTCCAGTTTACCCTGTCAGAGTATAACCCTTTTACTACAGTATTGGGTGAAAGCCTTTGCAGGAGTGTTGTGGTAATACTTGCCTTACCGTGGAAGTGCAGTAACTGACCCCAGGGGTGGATGGAGAGGGGAGAACCTACCAGATTCCACATGAAAGGAAGGGCAAAAGGTTTTCCTCCTGTGCCCTTGTGATGTGTATTCATTCACTCTCCCTGTTGAGTCAGACCTCTCTGGACTTGCTTCTCCTGGGGAGATCTCCGGGGACAACTAACAATGTTAAAATCCTGTCATTTTGGATGTGATTTGATCTAAAGGTGTATAAGGGCCAGCAAGTACGCCAGTCCCTATGTAGTCACTCAGATCCATTCCAAACAGTCAAAAAGAGAATAAAAGGTATGTAAGAAAGTAATGTCCAATCAATAAATTGTGGGAGGAAAAGGGGTGTCCCGAAAGTTTTACTTCTAGAAATGATGAGATGACAACATAAGAAGGACATTTTATAGAACATTCTGCAGTTGGTACAATTCAGCACAGCTTCACCTGTTCCTTCAGAATTCCTTCTCTACGTCAATAGAGAGGCCCTCATAAACACATCCTAGAAAACTTGTGGGGGTGCTCATACAATGATCCATTCAGGGCCAGATTATATAATTGTCCACTAATGTCTATTCTTTCATTTCTTCATTCCTCAAGAAACATTTGCCCTTTGTCCTTCCCTAGAATGAGCCTGGAGAGCACCCTGCCTGCAAATGAGGTTGAAACAAACAGAAGAATAAAGAAAAAAATTCTTTTCCCCAGAGTCTCTTCACCTGCAAGCACTTTTCTTTCTGTGTGTTCATAGCTACATGTACTGCAACTTTATGACTGCACTGGGTTCCCCTGGGGAGCTTCAAACTCTCTTAATTCTTATGACCACCAGTCAATTTCCACCCAGAAATATCCTCCATAGAAAAGACGTGAAATAGGCAAGGAGAAAATAAATATTCATTACTCCAAGAGTTAAAGTAGCATCCATTTGGATTGCACATCTGTAAAAGGCCAATAAATTGAAGGCAATGCTGATAATTACATTGCAGGCCAGGCTGCAAAAATGATGCATTCCTCTAGAGCAATTTGCTATTGTTGGTATTTAGGAAACTCTTCCCTCCCTGCTGTTGCCAAAAGAAAAAAAAAAAGAAAAGAAAAAAGATACTTCTTTTTTTGGATGTTGATGATTAAATAAAAGAATGCAGAATGGCAATAGTCATTAGACCAGCAGGAGGAATAAATAAGGAACATCATTTGTAGTTGTAAATAACGGATGCCATTTTGAGCACAAAGCAACACATCTGGTAATTATTCTCAATTCCACTCCAATTGCTTTGATTTGGCGGCGTAAGGTGCCACAATGAATTCTGCTTTTATTTATTTTTTTATTTGGAAATCAGTGTTTAATTGTAAATTGCCTTGGAGGAATCAATGGGATTTATTGCTTCTGCCATGTGAGGTGTGAAATGTTTGCCATTACTGAACAATGGATTATTTTTTAATAATCTCTGCCTAACGTCCTTTTCGTTTGTAATAGGGTTGTTTTCTCATAGGCAGAAGTTGCTTTTGATCTTCTCTTCCTCACATACTTACACTTTTTGCCTCTCTGCTTATACTTTTTTTATGGCTGCTCATCTGATACCTCCTTAACATTACTTCCTTTATTAAAACAGAGCTTAAACAAGACTATTCTGCCAAAGCCTCTTTCTGTGACCTTCTGCCAGTTACTTTAAGACGTGTTTTGGAGGGGCATGTTCGGAACTGACCAATACATATAGCTCATTAACCAAAAAAAATGATTTCTTTTGTCTTTTCTTAGCCCTGATGATTTTTCCATTATGATTTGTCTTTAGAAAGAATCCTTCCTATCCATTCTCAGTCTCTCCTAAATTCAAGATAAAATCCCTCCTCCTCTCTGCAACAGAGGGTAAATTAAGAAGGTTGAGCCTTTCTCCTCCCTTTGCCTTTCAGTGATTATTAGAAAATTTCAAGAAAAGAGAAGGAATTTTAAAGAAATTTGCATTTATAAAAATTCTCTTGCTTTGATTGATAGCATTTGTGGATGTCCTTTTCCTCTGTTAAGAATTTCACTTTTGCACATAGTATGTCCAAACAGCAACAGGAGTGATGATTACTTTTGTACCTTTAAAATGTCTCTGGATCTTGGTTCCTTATCTACGGCACAGTAATAATGGACCCCTTTTTCTGAATTGTCTACTGAGATTATAACCATGCCAGGACTTCTTTTTCATTACAGTGCGTACAATACTTAACAGAACAGGGACACAATCACAGTTACTTTCTCCAGATGATACTGTAATTACCACATTAATTTGTAAACCAGCATTCAGTCCTCTGGCTGAGACACTCCTTCCCCTGGGCCACACTTATTCCTCTACTAGACTAGCACATCCTCTCGCCTTAGCACTGGACTCCATCAGTTTGAGTCTGATATGCTTTTTTTTGAAAAGTGGGGAAGGGGAATTTTTTTTGGTTTATTTTAGTGAAGAAACACTGGTTTTCATAAAATTATCTCTACTTTAAAACTAGCTAAATAAATAATCCCCACCCTCCATGCTTACAGCACACCAGTTTGAAACTAATGACAGCATCTCTGGGGAACCAGAGCCCAGGTGGTTGCAGGGACAAGTTCTCAGACTGGACTGCAGCTCCCCAGACTTCAGTGAAGCCCAGAAAGCCCCAGGAATACTCCCAGAAAACCAGAGGGAAGGGGAGGACCATCCTGTTTGCCAGCTGTGAAGACTCTGCTCTCCTGTGGATGACTAGAAAGCTGCCTTCTTGAAAGCTATTCTTCTGCAGAACAGCAAAGGCACTGGAACTTAGCACAAAGTCCTCTCTGTCTTCTTCCAGTGACAATCACTGTGCATTTAGCTCCACTGTGGAACAGAGCAGGCGAGCTAATTAACGCAATAAGTCATAAAGAGGCTGTGCCAGTGGGGAAAAAGGAACTGTGCGAGCTGTCTGTGTTCCTACCCTGTGCAGTCCTCCTGCCATGAGACCCTAACTGTATGATTAAGAATGACAAGTGTTAACCCCTCCAGTCTAGAGGTCTCCCGGCTCTCCTACTGCAGTATTTTCATACCATTTTCTCTCTCAGAATTACAGCAATTAACAACAGAAAGGACATCTTAGTTCATCTATCCCACAAGCTCACTATTCTCCTTGGACAGAAAAAAATGACTACTTATATTCATGCAGTTCATTGTCCAGACAATTTTTAAATTATTCTTACAATGAAATTCCTTCAGAAAGCTGTTTCATTGACTAATGTCTGTCTCTCTAACCGATTACCTCCCATACACATAAGAATAAAATTAATTTGGGGAACTGAATTGAAACGCTCCCCTCCAGAGCATTCGCCAGACTGCTCCCTTGGGCATGGGTTAACCCTCTAGGCAGCAACCACATACTGACCAGTACTCTCTCTTTTACCCGTGGGGTATGTTTTCCGTCCAGGCGACACTTCTAGATCTGGGATGCAACTTCTTTGGAAGCACAGAGATAAAACTGCCATTCGTACTGTTGGAAAACTGTTCACTTTGTTTTTTAAAACAAAAATTGATTTTGGGGTCGAAGTCCACGGAGAAAGGAAATACACAGTTCTGATGACATTCCCTGAGGAATATTGAGCTGGGTTCAGGGCTGAGTGTGACTCAAAACTAAGTCAGAGTCACACTCACGTGTGTGGGAAGGGAAGGAGGGAAAGTAGCAGAGAAGAATGGAAGAAGAAAGGATTCAATACGTTGATCCAGATCATTCAAACTCAGTGGCTCCCAGACCCTCATTTCCTGTGAGAAATGAGGGTCTGAGAGCCAATGATTTCAGATTTCCTGCGAGAAATGAGGATTAAGATATTTCCTATGAACTGCTGAGTCAGATGATCATCTTTGTTATTACTTTTTCTTGGAGTGAATGTCCCTATTTAAATTTTACAAAATAATAATAATTGAAGACACACAAGAAAGCTAGGTAAATTCCAAGTACTGCATCCTGTTGGGAATGAATGCTGTTTTCAAGCTATATTTGTTTTTGCATTTATTTTCTTTCTTTTTAGCTAACAGTGCCTCACAATTAATTACTCCCTGAAGGGAAAAAAATATTAAATACTACAGAACAGCTGACATAAAAAATAGCACTGAAAGAGCACCTGACTAAAGTGGTTATTGCTATTCACCTTGATACACACTCATATACACACACATAAATATTAATCCTTAGCAACCCCTTTACTAACAACTTCTCTGACAGTTGAGAGGGTTACACTTCAGTAATAAGAATTTATTGCATTTTATCAATAACAGGATCAAAATTGCCCAGCAGTATCCCTTCAACTTCAACTGGCGTGCGTCTACCCAGACATTTTGTGTAACCTTTCAGGACTGATACAGAGATCACTGGTATCTACACTGGTGCTAACATGAACTGTACTGTGTGTTGGATGAGATCTTCAGGTTTGTTTTTACATCGTTACTCATAAAAAGAAAATAAAATAATATTAATTGTTGAAGCCTGATTCTGGCAAGCGGGAAAAATCCTCAGCCCATGATTGGAATCTTTTTTAAGTAAATTACAGAAATTGTTCAATTTGGGGGAGGGAGGGAACCATGCTTTTTACATTCACAAATAAGGAGATAAAGATCATTGCTAGGATACACCACTCCAGAAATTTCCATGTCTGTTTTACCTATGATTTAAATCTTCAGAAGGCAAAAAGCAAATGGGCCATTGAAGTCAAGAAATGTTGCCCACCACAGGTTCCAGACCTTACTAGGGAACCTGAGTAAACCCAACCAAAGTCAAGTGAGAGGAAGAATCGATTCCAAGTATCAGGTGAAGTTCATCCTTAATGAAGCAAGAGATCTGAAGGTGGGCGTAACCTTCAAGCGCAAAGATGCCCATTACAGGTCACCATGGAGGAGTATGGAAGATCTGGGACTGCAGGCCACGAATTCTGCCACTCAAAGAACTAACTACTTCTGCAGGGCTCTGCAAGGAGAGAAAAATAACTATGGGGAGTTGTTCAAGCCATCTCAATAATATTTCTTGGAGACTAAGACTGTGCACAGTTTGAGTTAAAGTCTGATTTGTAGGTATCTTGTCTCAATTGCTGGACAATTGATCTTGGGAAATAAGTATTCCCATTAAATGATGAAGTGCTTGATCCACCATCAGAACAGGTATAGCCAGGCGTGGCCTGAAGGAATATGATCGCTGGAGTATCGCCCCTGGTTTCCTAGCTCAGCGGTGTGTTAAAAGGCTCACTATAAGACTGGGAACTGGTGAGAGTGACTTGCAGGAAATGTGGAAAAAAGCTCTACAAAACTCTCCTATGCCCCAAGATATTTTTTCGCTGTTATTTCAGAAAGCTCTGCCAGGTACTGGACAGCATATATATTACATTTACTGTATGGATCTAGGTGCCTTTATGGTTCTGTCATTTTACCGCAGAACAGCTCACAGGGGCTGGTGGACATTATCCTTGCAGCGTATGAAAGAACAAGACAAGTAATATTACTGTTCTAACATCAGCTGAGTGCAAAGGCCATTCTCCCTTGTGTTGGCTGTGCTGCTAGATGGCAAAGGCTATAATCCAGTCCTGCTTGGCTGGGGTATTGTTCTCAGGTTGCTTTCCCTCCAATAATGGTAAGCTAAAAGGGATAATCATAAGGTTTAGGTAAGTAGATGTAACTCTGCAAACCTCTCTCCTCCTCCTGTCTTGTTTCTTCACACAGTCAGGAAGAACTAGAGATACTTGAGACAGACTTTCCTCTGCTAATTCCTGCCTTGAAGTTTCGAGTGAACAAAATGAGATTATCTGGATGAAATAATCTAAATGTGAGGGCAAGGGTGAGTGATGGCTACAGAAAGTGGTCTACTTTCAGCAAATAAAACTTGGCTTCTGCAAAAGGCCATTTTGGCAACACCTCCCGCTGCCAAACTGCCTGGTCTTGTCCGGTTCATCATTTTGCACATATCCACCTATCAAGAGGGTGATCCATGGCATGCAAGAGGACTCTGCAGAATCCTTGCCACAAAAAATGTCCTCCTTGATACCAGGTGGAATTGCTCCCTTCTGCCTCCTCCTGCGTCCTCGCTTCCCCTCTTGTATGATTTCATTCATTGAGAAGTGTTAGAAAACAGCGTTTTTAGCAGTTTCAACCTATTGGTCTTCCATCCGTATAAAGAAATTCCCTTGCAGGATAGTGTATACCAAAGCCTGTTCTAATGTACCCCACAGTAAATCAGATTGACTTCTAAGAACTTTTATGAAGTTACTGCTTAGTCACTGTCATCTAGAAGGAAGAAAACCTGGTCCTATTCTTTCACCTGCTTGTAGTAGCTTCTAGAAATTATGATGATACTACCTAAGAAAGAGGCAGGGAGGCAGGAGGAAGAAAGAAAGAAGAAAAAAAAAGAAATAAGATAAGAAAGAAGGAATATAAGAAGTACCTACTTCCAGTAAAAAGAATACAGATATGAATTAAAAAAAAAAATTTGACAAATTGAAAATAAACCAAATAATTTTTCTGCAAAATTTCCACTGACTTCTAAAAAATCGAAAAAGACATAGGACTTGAACAATGCGTGTGCATACACTGCCCATATAGTACCTAGTTATGCGTAAATGCATGTATTCAGGTTAGTGTGATTTTCTTTAAAGGAGGAATTAACTGACTTTTCTTTTACCCTGAATGGTACAATGAGAACAGATAATGTAAGCATACACTGAATAAAATCTCGATCTAAAGAAATAAAGGAAGGGAGCAATTTCTGATGCTCATGAAAAGCAGTAACTCAGAAATAATGTTGATTTCAAGTAGTCTTTATTTGAAAACAAAGTTGCCATAAGACTGGTATCAGCTGGGGGTATATTCCAGTTCTTTGATGCTGTCCGTGCAATAAAAGTTTTTTGCATATATATATATATATATATATGTTTTTTAACTGCTTCCTTGCACTTTGCAGCCAAGTTACATCAACTCTACATCAAGAGTCTTTGCTAGAAATCTTTGCCTATAGATGTGTGTAGTACTTTACATCCCGTACCTTGAACACCTCTATCTGCATACCTGTGTCCAGAGGTATGCCTGGGTAATGCCCAGAGATTTTACTTCCATTCAGGAAACTATAGGGATTTCAGAACTAGAGTTCGAGCACCATCTCTCTTGCAGTTAGATATACCATCACACAAGCCTTGAAGGTCTGCTTCAGAGTGTGCTTTCCCGCACTTCATGATGAACAGAGATGCTTTGAGGAGCAGCTTGGATTTGTTTATTCCTCATGACAATCAAGCAAAGTTCAACACTACTAATGAAAAAGGACTTGGGAGAAGAACTGACACAGGCTGGACCATGTCAAAAGAAAATGAGATTTGTTCATACACCTTTCTTAACATAGCAGTCAATCTAGACAACCTGAAGCTGTCATTGAATAACAGATATCAGATATACCAGAACCATTTTGTAAGTGTATGCTGTTTTTCCTGTTACTTTCAGGTACTCCTCACTGAAAAACAGGCACCTCTGATGTTGTACTAATTGTTAAACAATGCATAGGAACTCTCTGCGGTGGTTTTGGCTGGGGAGGGAAGGGAAATGCAACAAATAGGCTGACTTTTCTGCTGTGTGAAACACTGTTGAAATCAGCAGAAAAGAGCTAAGACATCTGTCTGACATTCTGTTAAAACCAAGAAGCTGTTACTGCAGGAGGCCTCTTGACAGGGTATCAGAGTGCACACACTGAAACAAGTTGCTTCATGGGCAGCCGAATGTGTAAACCCTCTTCCAATGTCCCTACCCCCATGAGTTCATCGATGTCTAATAAAAGATGGGCTTATGAGCACTAATGAGAACTCTCTGCTCTGCCTGGCTGCCTATTTTCATGAAATTTATAGGAACACAATAGCTTTGGGACCTCTTCCACCCCATCAACAATAGGTTAAATTACCCAGTGGGTTCAAAGCTCAAAGGAGGAGCCCTTGACAGATTGACTGATAGATGGGCCCAGGCACACACTTACAAACAGCTTGATTGTACAAGTCTGATTTCCTTCGGAAGAAGTAGCAGAGGTTTTATTGGTCCCAGCCAACAGATGGGAAAACTTACAGCAAATTGATTACTATTGCCTTCTTTAGATGTTGCTTTAATGAAAACTCAAAGGCAAAGCACCTTATGGGTTTTAAAGATATCACTTCAATACCTCCCTTGGCCAAGTATCGTTGTTGAGCTTGAGCAGCTATGATATGGTCATCACTGAAGGTGGCACAGGTGCAAGTGTGCTGAAAGCAAAGGTCTAGAAGAGAAGGAGAGCTTTCAGCAGCATGCCCTTCATTTTAAAGGGCAAGGCTGTGGCTTTGGGAACCTGAACAATTTCTCTGAAGCATGATTCTGTTTGTGCTGCAGGGGTATTTACTGTTCTAAGATTTCCTGGCATTTGGGTGGTGTAGGTAGAACAGATTTACGTAAAAAGGGGGAAAAATAAATCAAAACTTCAAAGGAGCTTTAAAAGGACAATATCCCAACCCAGTTGCTGGGGGATTTTATTTGGACAGTGCTGTTGCTGAGCTTTTTGTGACCAGACATTTGTATGTGTTTTATTGCATGTTTGCACGGCTGCACGCAGGAGATAATATAACTGACAGGCTAGAGGTGACAGATTCCTACAGCAAAGAGAATGCAAGGAGGTCAGGAATGGGGCTACATCCTCTCTAGTATGTCAGCACTACTTTTTCCTTTGTTTCCTGCAATGCCAGCAGCAAGATGTTCCCCATCCACAGCAAAGATACACGTGGGTGGGTGCTAAGGTCCTGACAGGCTGGGCCCAGAGGAAACTCTGCTCCAAACTCCCCTTGGAAGCACCCTTACGCCCTTTGATTCGCTTTCTAGCACACTTCCAAAAGTCTGGAGAAGACTCAGCTGAGATGGGGAAAGAGGACAAGAAGAATAAAGAAGGTGGCCCAATTTAAGTCAGGTACTGAATAGAATTTAGAAAATATAACTTCTGCTCCAAGCTGTGTAATGAGGTGCTGCTTCCAAACCACAATACTCACTGCTCCTCAGTTTCCTTGTCCATACACTTAACAAGGAAAAGAGGCAGATTTCATAAGAAGGAGGCTTTGAGAGACACTGACAGAGCTGCAGAAGGGCTAGGTATTATCTACATCACCCAGCAAAGCATCATCCATTTTAAAGCCGTTGTTCTGCCCTTATTCACTCTGTGGGTAAGTGTGAGGAGCTTTGCATTGCTGGTACAGCAATGGGGACAGGAAGGAAGTGCAGTTTCGCTTTGCACCCCACTCTGTTCTTTTCTATGGTCAGGAATGGATGTATTCACAACTGGCTTAGTATTTGAGGCATGGCCGTAGGAAGCATTGTCTAAGTGTGGAAAGAATCAAGAACTGGAGGACAGAAAAACAAAAAGGAAAAGAATTAAAAAAATCAGTCGGAAGCATACACACACAGGGAGAAATCCTTCTGCAAAATTCCGATGCCAGTTCTTCAACAATCAACCTATCCCTTTTAACACCAAGTTGCCGAAATAAACTATAGTTTGCATTTGTAGTGGTTGCTTTTTTGGCCGTGGTTTTTTCTATGCTCACATCTGAGCTCTAAATATATTTGCAGGAGGGGAAACAAATGCGTGTCCTTCTTGGTAGCAAATCCACTAAATGTCTTTGCACTTCATCAGGCTGTGAAAGGCAGACATCACACCATGAGAAACAGTCCAGAATAAATCAGCCCATTCACTCACTTCATTCATCTTTTGAATGTGTTTTGCATGTATTCAGATTGTATCATGGTTTAGATAATGCTGAAAGATGCTTCAACATTCATTTTCAATTGTTGGCTGTTACAGTGTTCAGCATTCAGAGAGTGAATGTGATTTCTGAAGAAAATTCAAATAAGCAAACACCAAAGTGATGGTAAGAGGATGCTTAAGGCTCAGATACTTGGGCATTTCTCAAGGAAACGTTCCATGGAGAACTTGGTCCAAAGGCCACTGGAGTCTGAGCAGGGTTTGGACCAAATCCTGAATAGATTCGTGAGTACACACTGGTTTCAGGCTTCATCTCTGTACCTCTGGAGACTTCATGAATTTTCACAGGTTAGAGAGAAAACCTTAGCACCGTTCAGGACCAGACTGCCTGCCCTGGCTGCAGAAAGACATGCTGACAGTGCAAGCAGTTGCTTACATGGAGAAAATACCGTTAATGGACTAGTTCACACCTTTTGCCTGTCCTTTAATGGGTGGAGCAAGAGCCAGACACAACCACAGAAGAGAGTGCACAATATACCCTGTCAAGAAACCCTAACTAATCTAAGCATTTATGGCTGCTTCTGTAGGGGTAATTGAGCATTTGGATTGTGGATACCCGAACTGTATTTTTTCAAGGACATCAACTGATAAAAGTGAGGATTTCCCTGCATTTCCATCTTTACTCTGAAGGCAAAATGTATGTGGTCTGTGAGCTCTGCTGGCTCATGTGATACAGCGGGTTCATCCAAGGGTCATGTATTTGCTTATGATCCGCCTGGTGCTGGTGAACAATAATTTCTTGATATGAAACCAGCAGAATTGTGTCCTGGACCAATAAGTCTTTCTCTTTTTCAAAGGTGCAGGAGAGGACAGTCTTATACAAATCTCCTTGTCTCAAGCTTCATGACTGGTAGAGCATCCCACGTGTTTCCCTGAGCCACTACGAGGTGGGATCAAAGTCCTGCAACCTATTTGTTGGTTTCCCACATGAAAAGGCAGGATCTTGAAAACAGCTACTAGGAAGTATGGAAACCTCAGAGTTGGATTGGCCTCAGAGTTTCCTTTGAACACTTTGCAGGCAAGAGGACCAGCTTATCAAAACAAAAGTCACGTGAAATATGATGTTCCACCCTGACAGTGCTAAATGACAACACTTGTGTGTGATAGCTCTCTTCCATTCTGCTAATTGAAATAGTAGCAGCAGGTACATATATGCCCACTAATATAATCCTTTCTCCTGTTAGCAAGGCAAAAGGTCTCACACAGCATACTGCCTTGCACGCTTAATCTTCACTGCACCCTGAGCTATAGGAAGGTACAGATCTCCCTTGCTCCAAAGCAAGCAGTGGTGTCCCAAAGAAGCAAAAAGATATGGCCAAGGTAACCAAGGCTGTCAGTGACAGAACAGACATTTGAATAAAAATTTCTGGTGAGCTCTTTAACTTCTGGGCTGTCCTTTTCTGCTCATAACAGAAGTAAGTGACAGAAGGAGCCCAGCAACGTCCACCAGCTTAATAACAATCATTATTATGTTAGGAGACTGGATGGATAATGCAGTCCCAAAGCATGGACATGAACTAATGTCATCAGCATCAGTATAAATAGGGTGTCTGCATTTAATTAATAAATAATAGGCTGCAATGCTAATCTCCTTCTGCTAACTCTTTTCTAAAGGTGCAATCTATTAATCACATGTCACTGCCAGCCTGGTCACTTCTTTTTTTGGATTCAAGAGAGAAAAGAAATAGCTAGAAATAAATGGATCCTAAATACAGCAGGGCAATTGAATAGCACAGCCAGCATTATGATCCACTGCTGATTTCAATCCTTAGCTACAAGTTTTTCCCCTGTAAGCATGGATATAATACTTTAAAGATAGAGTGAAGGCTTGCAATGTTGTTAAAGGTCAGCATGTTACTTGTGTCTACAAAATGGCGGGCTTTTTCCCTGATTATTTGCCCATGGAAATTCTATTGCTCTCGACATGCAGTAAGACTTATTTCTGTGGACACTGGCTAAGGCAGGTGAGATATTGCTGTTGATATGGGGACAGCATAACTTTCTGAAAAGCACTGGAAATATCTCACCTGTTTGGCATGTGGTGAGACTAGAAAGCTAGCAACTCAAGGAAAAGAAGCATTTGTGTTGGTATGGAATTGTTATATAGGGGAAATGACAGCATTGCTCATCCGGGACTGTACAGAAGGAGTCACGCAAATTGCTTCCTTTGCATGTGAATATCCACTTTCCAGGAAGCTTCCCTCTCAGCGCTCTGAATGAACTCCATTGTGTTCACAGACACAATGAACATTTTCACCTGTTCAGCTTTAAGATTATCACCCTGCTGTGCCTTGTCTAGGGTCTCTTTAGGAAACCTGGAAAACTTTGCCCCAGGAAAACATTGCCCTCATGGTTTCATGTGCAGGAGGCGGGGAGAGGGATATGTATTTAGGTCAAAAAGAGTTTCCATTCAAATTATTTTTACTGGAAAGTATATCCTACTATCTCTAGTTGTTACACATAAATGATTGCAAAAAACGACTGCTCAGTAATTGAACAGATTTTCAAAATGATTAAAAGCTTTCCAGAAAGTTCATCTCTGCAGTTCCAACCTGTCTGATATCAAAGTTGTACTGAAGCCTCAAAAGAGTCATTCTCTGGCTAAATTTCTTTATTCTTCTGTGAAATGCAAGTCAGAAGTCTTAGCATAGAATGTCTGGGTGAAATTTTACTGTCAGTTTACGCAAGAGGTTAAATGAGATCTAACGCTTCCTTCTAGATCTAAAACCTATTCATTTCCTTTTAATCTAGCCAGAAACACCAGAAGAATGGCTAGTGCTCCAGTGTTTCGGCCTTTCCTCTCAAAGTCCAAACATCAATAAGGGAACATTACAGGCTCTAATAAAAACCACATTGCCTGTAATAGCAGCGAAGAGTGCTGGATCACACACTGAGATCAAGGAGACACAGGGATAAATTCAGCTCATTGCAAACACAGGAGAATATACTTGCATCAGTACATCAGGATTTGAATTTCTGTTGTGAGACTTGATGTTTAACCCCTGTTTTATTCTAGATGGCTCTGGTGCCTTTGAAGAGTTCGCTGTAAAGAGACAGCTGTTCTTCAGCAACAGCTATATCCTAGTTTCCTTCTGCACCCTTGTTTCTCCCACAGTACCCACAGACCTTCCTCCCCTGTGAGTAGTGGCACAGTGGCATAACGGGCTCAGTCAGTGCAGTGTGTCCCTCAGGCAACTGTTGAACCTCAGCTTTTCTGCTACAAACTTTTATGCCAAAGAGACCTGCTTGGCCTTAGCTGTGACCAAATACACCAAGCAGGACCATGTAGTATGAGAGTGCAGAAGGAGGTCCTTGTGAAGAAGGTGGCCATGTTATTAGCTTGAGGTCTTGTGTGTGTTATTCAGGATGGCATCTGCTTTTTCTCAGAGGATGTGTTCCCAAAAGGAGCTCTGCTTGAAGGCCATCCTTAATGCTTTCTTTCCCCAGGTAGACCCTAACCCCACAGCCTCTGTCCTGATGTATTAGTTTCACTCCCAGTTGTGCAACCCAGCACTGTGCTTCTCCTCACATCTGGGAAGACACTATAAGACAGGTCTGAATCCAGACACTGTATCAGGTCTTATCTTTAGAGAATACGCTCTTAAGGAAAAGAAGGCCTCCATCTATTCTGTATTCTACAATGAACCTGGTGTCATGGTTCATAACTGGTCTCCTAGGCACCGCCTCAAGATAGATAGTAAATAATTAGATTTTTGATCTAGGGACTGGAGAGACTGCTTTGGTTCAGTCCAATCTCTAAAGTCATTAAACTCATACTATCTTCATTTCCCCTTGCCTGAGGTTCTGGCCCATTCTCACACATCTCTTCTTCATTAGCTATGCATAATAATAATAGTCATAGTCATTTTGGAAAAAAAACCAGTAAGACATCCAAGAAATCAACTCATCTAATGTACCATACATTGTGGTAACATAATTTCATGTTAATTAGATGGCTGCTTGGAAGTGTTGGTATTTTGTGGTTTATAATCAATATGTATAGCCATTCATCAGTGACTCAAGAGATGGATGAAATAAAAATTTGGGGGAATTAATTACCATTCATACGGCAGCTCATGGGCAGGCAGTATTTTACTAGCTATGAATTCCTGGATACTAGTTTTGGTGCTATAAGAAAGCATCCATCCACTAAGGCCAATCCTGATATACTTGACTTACTTATCCCTTACTTTTAACACTCTTCTAGTCCCATTCATTGGGCAATCTCAACTACTGTTATGAAACAAACCTGCCCTGGCATGGTGCTTGTTCTGCTGCAGATCTCAAGAGCATGAGCAGGCAGCATCTCCTACAGGAACAAGTCTAACTTGACTGCACTGCAAAAGTTAGAGGGATCAGCCCCATAAAGCTGGCTGCAACTGTATGGAAGATCATCATTGTTTGGGGAGATTTTTAAGGGGAAGATTTAGATGCCCAAGGCCCAGTGACTTAATGTGAGATTTGAGCAGTGAAACATATTTGACACTTTTGAATATCTCTATTTATCTAACAAAGTTACTTCTGTGGAACTCATGTTTAAAGATTCTGAGCACCTAATAATCCCAATGCATGTATCTTTGAAGCACCAATGCTATATTATAGAAGGAAACTGGAACCAGAGGAAGGTGTTGTGCCTGTCTTATGTATATATTCAGACACTCAAAGATAATACTAGTCAACAGATAGAAATGGAGTGAGAACAATAGCCTGACCCCAACTAACCTATTCAAGGTCAAGAAGAAAATCTGTGGCAAGTCATAAAGCTAAGCCTCGGTCTTCCATGCTATTGCCCTGTATAGAGCTTTCTCTTCCTCTGTGCAGGATCAGGCTGTAAGACTGCCCTTAATATTGAAAAGAAAGGAAACAGTCCCTCACTAATTGAAGCCAACTGTTTATCCTCCCTGGGGTAAAATATTTCAGTGCAGTGTTGCCTTGAAAATTACCTCTCTATAAATGATATTACAAGGGGCCTTATACATTTTCCATCACAGATTCCAAAACAAGCTGGTTTTAAAGATAAAAATATTTTTCTTAATTATGAAAACACATTTTTAAGACACTGATGTTATGCACTGCTTTTAATATGAAGTCTTTTTTTTTCCTGAGTTCACTCTCTGGCATGAGAATGGAAGTGGTAGAAAACCCAAATATGAAAATGAAAATGGAAATTGACTTTAAAGAGGAATTAAAATTGATCAGATTATCTTTATTGCTCAGGCTGATTGGGATGCAACCCCTCTTATTCTTGTCCTGACATTAAGAAGGAAACACATTAATGGAGAAAGATGTCTTTCCTTTTTATGACAAAACTTCAGCATGTCCTACAATCCATAGGTTTTGTATAGCAATTTTATTCATAGATCTTAACTAGGGTTTCAGAAAAGTCAAGTATCATCATTTATACAATGCGGATGGAGAACTGTGGCATGCAAAGGTGAAAGTTGTGATTCATCTTAACTCTCTTCAGGTGTCTAAAAGTGAGACATCTAGATCTGAGTTAATTGGCATAGGTTCATTCCAGATTCACTGGAGAGAGAGAGAAGGGAATCTTCTGAGCACCGTTTATTCCATCTGTTTTAGGATGCGGTTAATCACAGTTTGGAAGTGCCTCTCTCCCTCCACTGTCCATAGGAAGAGTCTAGATGACTAACTTAGACTATATGCCTCGTATTTAGGCACTAAAGCTAGGCAAAGTGAATCCTGCCTGAAAAAACATTTTAAGGACAGTGGCACAGAAGCCCTATTTAAAATTTCTTTTGTCCCTAAGTCTAAGGCTCCTAAGAGGCCCTATTTCTGGGTAAAAGCACTAGGTACATTTTGCTCCGAGGGCTAAGTTATCCACATAGCAATTTTCTACCTCCCAAACCAACTTCATGTACATACTGTAAAATATATATAGCAGTTGGAAAATACTGTGTATGCCATGGAGAAAAGTTTTCTTGACCCCTAGTATCTCCTGAGTCTAAAAACTTCTTGCAAGCTGTGATATTATAATCTGGGATCTCAGCAGGCAAGGGGCAAAACCCTTCTCACTGAAATTCCCACTCAGAGAAGAGAGAGTTCAGTCTGCATCGAAACTGCAGGACTGAGCCAGTCTTATGTTAAATTGCTCATTTGTAACCTCTGTGTGCCAACAGCTGAGGGTACTGACTATAGTCCAGACATTTCCTAACTCCTAGATCATGCTAAAGCTCTCTTTCCAGAAAGTCCCTGGATTACTCTAGAGTCAAAGGTCTTCACAAGCATGCAAGAAACAGGTGACTGTCATGAGGAACAGGCACACAGCATCACGTACTGAACACTGGACTGTTTATACCCTGGCAATACTCGAGGCAGTAGTGTAACTGTACGAGTGGTACTAGATCTGGAAACAACTAACTTATTTATCTAGATCCAGGGTTTTAAAGTGTTTAGGTACAGTGTTAAGACATTAAGTACAGTTGAGGTGAGATGAATAAACTAATACATATTTATTACACGTGTATGTCAGATGCATACAACTGTAATTTGCCAGGAAGGACAGAAATTCAGACCTGGAGTAATGATGGCAGGTAGGGGAATAACTTCGGACAACTCATAGCATTTTTTGTTGTTAACTGTAAAACATACCTCTTTTTACCCCAATTTTAAGTGACCTGCAATCAATGAGTTTTCTGCCAGATGTCTCAGTTTGCTTTGTACTAATTCTCCTCTTTGTCATTCCTCCTTACACCACATTTTGCACCAGACCTCTTCTAAGAGGTCTGCCTTCCTGGTACAGCAATATCAGCAATGATGGCATTTTGGCATGGGGAGAGAGATTGGGTGTTATGCATTATAGGTCTTGCCCAGGGATTGCTTGTGCATTTTCGTTTAAGTATGACTTGGTAAAATAGAGAAGAAGAACCCACACGACAGGAGTAAGGGCAACATCAAGCCCCTCATACCTGACTCGTTGCTGACTGTATAGGGGATGTTGGTGCATGACCGCTCCTGGAGATGGGCTTGGACTCAGTGTGGGAACATTTTAATCCTTTGTGAATGTCAGACCGAATGCACAAGGAAGCAGCTTGGAAAATCTCAACAAGTAAATGAAATCTATAAAGTGCAAGCATCAGTCACCATTACTTTATTCAACAAGCAGAAAACTGGCCTGTATGTTCCCTTTCCCCAAATGCTTATCTGAAAGAACAGCAAAACATGCCTTCCATTTTTTAAAGAAATGCCCATGTAACCATAACTACAAGTTCATCAATAAAAAAATATCTTATAAATGGCTTGTTATTTCAAATCTTTTGTGAGACGGTTCATTAGAATCTTCATTTGTCTACATGGATTGCATTTATTCAGCTATATTCTAATAAAATGCACATTGCTTCCAATAAAGGGAATGCGTTTGCTATTGATGTGCTATAAACTACTATACAGAGAGGTGTTATTATATCCCTGTGTAATAACAAGCCAATTATAATGATCAGCAAAACCTTTACAATAAAGTCAATGCACAAGGAGTGATTATCATAATGCATTCTAACTATTCAGTGCCATAAATGCTTTGCAATTAGTTGTGGAGCGTATCTATAAATGTATTATTAATGCTGTATAAAAACCCATTGACAAGCAACCTTTACATTAAAAAAAGCTACTACGATTGTAATGTGTCCCTGAGTTCACCTAGGAGGTTGAGCTGTATTTACAAAGATGGAATTTTTTATAGGATTACATTTTTTATTTCTTCCACTCTACTCCTCCCACCACTTCTTCCATTCTTGCCCTGCTGCTGAAAAACCTCCAAATATCACTCTGCAGCGTGAGGACCCTTGATCATCCACCACACTAGATTTTTGGTCCTGTACATATCATTTTGGGCACAGCCACAAGCTTTCACTGGTGTCTTAACACTATGACGCCGACAGCGAAGCATGCATGAATGCCAATGACACTAGCTGCAAGAAATAAACAAATAAAAGCATATCACAATCTAAGCAGGCAATGTAAGAAGGGTGAAATGGAGAAGGGAATTGAAGTCACATAATTGATCAAAAGTCCTGTGGTAGCAGAGGAAAGAATCGACGTCAAAATCTCAAAGCAATGAGCTCCCCAGTCTCTCCCCAGGCTCTGTTCTAGACTCTCCTCCTTGTCGGTAAACTATTAGATTACAGATGCTGTATGAAAAATGTGCAGTATGTTGGGTTTTTTCCCTTTTATTCTCTTAATACTTGATTTTAAAAGGTTGTTCTTAGGACACGTGCTAGGACACAATGTCCTGTGGATCTTTTCCAGTTCCTATTGATGGGCACTCTTCCATCGATTTCAATCACGATGGAAAGGGCAGATGTGAACAAAAGTTTGATGTCCCTTATATTCTTTCAGCAGGTGAGCGTGGAATGGAGCACATCAGCTTTCAGCAGAGGCATTGAATATAAACCACTATACAAGAGGATCTGCCAGAGCATTTTTTCTCCCCCTGAACCACACAGTGGAGAGCACAAATGAGGTTATCCAGGTCTGCTCTGAATTTACAGATCCATTTGCATGCAGGTACATTCTGCCTGCGTGAATATACTGCCCTGTGAGGACAACAGGGTGTCAGCTGTCAGCAGATTCATGCAATCCTGAATTCCCACAATAAACCAGGAGATTTTCATTTCCCATTGACTCTAATCAGTCCCACAACAAAGCACAGCTAGAAAGAGAAGATTTCCACAAGTACTAAAATGCTCTTTCTAGATCAGGTTTATCTTGGAGCTAAAGGAAAAACACTACGGGTTTTAACAGATATTCAGACATGGAATAAAATTTAGTGCACGGGTTGCCTTTGAACCCAGTGGCTTTGAGCATTACTGTAGAAGGCTCCGTCACACACAACGGGGTTTAAAGCTTGACTCTGCCATCCAAAGACTGTGACTTCACCTGAACTGGGAGAAAGGAATAATGTGCAAATATGGGTGAGTTTCTTGATTCTGCCCTGGTCTCAATGTGTCCCTGTTCATATGGGGACAAAATCAGGACACATAAGCCAGAAGGGGTCAGAGTGATGCTCAAGACTGTGGGATATCTAAGGTCGCCTTCATGGTCTTAGGTCAGCTCCTTTCCCAGCCCTTGACTAGGTAGGCAGAGAGACGAATGCACTTCAAGGCATGGACATCTCTCCTTCCCAATACTACAGCATCTCAGAGAGCCATTCCTCAGGAGACCACCCTGTCAATGACACCAAGGTTTTCTGTTGGTCCTGACACTTTCTCAGCCTCTGAGACAAGAAAGCTGCCTCCCAGTTTGATCTCAAGATCTATTCGTTAGGTTCTTGATTTTTCTTTTTGCCATTGACTCATGAGCTCATCTCTTCTCCCAATGGATTTTTGAACAGAATATTAGATTATTTTTAAACAGTCATTCCTTCTCTTTACCCTTCACACAGAGATACTGCAACTCAGCACCAGTGTGCTGTTTAATATAGGGTGTGTAATTAGCAGAGAAAAGATATTTAGATTTGGGTGTGTTTTGTTTTATTTTTTGGTTCCTCCTGCAAGATAAATCAAAACTAGCTTATTAATCACGTCTGAGGCAAATCTTGGAAGAAGAGATGTATGAGACTTAGGAGGAGGATTTGGCATGGAGCTGGAGATCTTTCAAACTGCAAGGGAAGATAAAGTCAGAGAGAGATGTTGTTTGAACTGTTGTGAGCACTGAGGCAAAGAAAGGAGAATATGAGGCCTTGGGTATGGTGAATGATTTGTCTGGAGGTCTTTAGTCCAGATCTCATAACATGTGAAGACAGGAACTCTTACTGTCCAACTAGTAGTCTCAGCCTTGCAAGTGCAGTGGTCACAGGAAAGGCTGGCATGTGTGTGTTACATGACCTTTGCAAGTCCCTCTCTGTGCCTTGCTCTGCCTGAGCTATAAAAAATTAGGGTGACTCATACTGGGCTCACGGCGGTGTTGAAAGTGTTAATGGGAATGTGTTCATGGAGAAGTAAGCTTGGATCTTTTCCCTCAACTGTGAGAAGGGAGAGCATTATCTGTCTCCCTGCAGTGTTTGCCAGTGCCATCTGCCTGCTCCTGCTGAATAGGTGTGGGGACCCTAAAAGAAAAAGAGATGAGCAGTTGAAGAAAAAGCTGTGGCAGGCCACTTTAAAGTAGGTTGTATGGGTTACCACCCGGAAACCGGACATTCCCTTAGCCTACTCTCCAGCTTCTGGAGTGGGAAGTCTTCTCAAGCTTATCACACAGAACTGCTGGTAAAGTGGCTTCGATAGAGCTTGACGTGCCAGGCAACACTGTGGCTCAGAGATAAGGAAGAGATGAGAAATACAAAAGTACAACTCTGACGTGTGCATAGTCCCAAACTTGAGGAATTCTTCCATGCAGGTGTAGCCTAACATTCAGCAGCACAGGAAAGGAGACGCTGAGCTCTGCTAAGATTGCCGTCTCTGTATTTACCTTCAGCTCTCCTCCTCAGAACTTTCTGGTGGGCAACCAAACCTTCTCTTTCTAAAACGCTTCAAAGGCAGAAGGAATTAATTCTCCACCAGTGTGAAGCCAAATTAAGCCGAACACAGATTAGTCTTGCTTGATTTTGACACCTAAACAGGCCTGGATCTGGCTAGTATCTGTATGGGAAGCTTCCTGATAGGTTTTGACCATCAGCAGGAGCCACAGGATTCTGGTCAGTTAAAGGGAAAACAGCTAGATGCCAGATAGTTAGAGGGATCTGAGGCTGTGTTTGTCACAGATAAACCCTGCCAGCTGCAGCAGAGGGCTAGTGAGAGTTAGAAATGGTCTGTATGAAATAAGAGAGAGATCCAGACTTCTGTCCTGAGGGAAAATAGAGCTTAGAAACCACGGACAGGCTATTCTGGTCCCATCATCATTGCTGAGCTGATGGAAGGGAATAGAAAGAAACAGATCATAGTGCAGGAGCAAGGCACTACTGTTTTGCTGTTTACTGTAAATGAGTGCTTGGATATTTTGCTCTGAAGCTGGGATAATCCATAACCAAGCAGATAATTTCAGAGCCTGCACATTGAGTAACGTGCAGGTCAGTTGGAATATGAAATCCAAACCTTCCAGCTGCTGCTGTCACGTCCCCCAAACTGCAGACAAAAAAAGGACACACTGCACATGCCTCCTCCAAACATACACAAACAAATTTACTTTGAAGAACAAACACAGGCAGAAGCTTTAGTAGATTTGCGAATTCTTGCATGTAGAAAACACTGCAGTGTGTCGAATTGCAGACTCTCCTGCAAATCTCTCAATACCCTCTCTGCAGGACATTGCACACTTTCAACTCTAAACCACTTTGGACTTTGCCTGTTTATTTTCTGTAGTTCAGGAACCTTCTGTATCTCTTCCATAGAATATAGGGGGACCCCAAAATCGCCCTGAAGTTTTTCTTGGTAGAGACATTAACACTGGGTGTTGATAGCACATAGTGTGCATCTTTGCATGCCTTCCTTTATGGACCTTCCTCTGTCCTTTGAGAGGAATGTGGAAGCAATGGACCATCTAAGCATCACTAACGGAGTGCAACTAGAGTAGCAGGAGAGTCCTTTGCTTTTAAAAAATGTTACTCCCTGTACAGCCTAGTGGGACTTTGGGGCTGCATTTATCATAGTTTAACCCTGCCAGCTGCAGCAAGAGATGTCTAGCGAGAGCTAGAGATATAGTGGATAAAATAAGAAATGGCTCCAAACTTTTGCCCCAAACCACAAAACAGGCTTGAAATCTTTCCCTAATTTTGCAAAACTTTAAGTCACTGATATCTACAGATTATTTTTAGAACTGAATATGAGTCAAGGCACCAAGAAAAATCAACTGGATGAAAATAGTAGAAAATTCTATCAATTTCATTAGGATTTGTCATGTTCAGACTTTAACATGGAGTTACAATTTATATCTCTAAAAGCATATTGTACTACCTAATCTATGGTAAAGTAGTTTCTGTACCAAGCTAAAATCTGGACAACACAAAGGCCAAGAAGATTCATTAAGATACCATTAACAGAGCTAGAGTTACACCCTGATTCTTCAGAATGAAACACAAAATTGTAGTTTTTCTATCAATTACATTCTATCAGTTCCATCACTGTTAAAGTCTCTATAAAATGTCCAAGGACTCTGACCTTCTGATCAGGTATTTGAAGCTTTGTGAAACATTTTGTAGAAGGAATACCTCTACATAACATTTTGCAGCTTGGCTATACACATAGAATCATATACACATAGAATCATAAAATCAATAAGGCTGGAAAAGACCTCTAAGATCATCAAGTCCAACTGTCAACCAAACACCACGATGCCTGCTAAACCATGTTCCAAGTGCCACACCTACATGGTTTGCGAACACCTCCAGGGATGATAATTCCACCACTTCACTGGGCAGCCTGGTCCAATGCCTGACCACTCTTTCAGGAAAGTTATTTTTTCCTAATATCCAATCCAAACCTCCCCTGACACAGCTCGAGGCCATTGTGTCTCATCCTATCGCGAGTTACTTGGGAGGAGAGACCAATACTCACCTCACTACCATCTCCTTTGAGGTAGTTGTAGAGAGCGATAAGGTCCCCCCTGAGCCTCCTCTTCTCCAGGCTAAACAACCCCAGTTCCCTCAGCCACTCCTCAAAAGACTTGTTCGCTAAACCCTCAAACTTGCTCTCTATACACACACACAGGCAGGAGGAACACAAAAGGCAAACTTTTCCCATTATTTTATACTGTTTCCCTAGAGAAATATATTGAGAATACATTAATTTCTAGTTCCTGTGAGATTAGGCAAATGTAAATAATGACAGTTTTTATTGAAAAGGATTGCACTCTTTGTCTTGCTCCTAGTCCCATATGGGGATTAACGAACAAAATAATAAAACCAGCAAAACTAATGTGGACCACTCAGCATTTCCACTATTTTTGGGTTGAGTGTAGTTTGTGCCAAGCAACATTTTGAATTCTACCCCAAACCTAGATGGTCTCATAGTCTAAATTCTCACCCCCACACACCAAATTCTAACACACCCACTTTTGATTCATCTGAGAATCAAGACAGAGGAAGGGTTAAAAACCAACAAATTCCAGATGCCAGAACAACAGGAAAAAATGCTGAGCAGAATCTGCTTGTGGGGGACAGTAGGTTTTGAACTCCAATCAACTCTGGGTTGTGGGAGAACTTACTGGAAAAGTCAAAGATTGGTGTTTTAGCAAAATGCAGTGATTTGTCCCTATATAAAACACAATCTCCCTTCTGCAAGAATACCGCTCAAAATTTTGAATAGAAGTCCCCTTTCAAACTACTGTTTCAAAGACCTTTGTTTTCTTTCTTTAATACCTTGCCCTGGCACTAAAAATCCCCATAAGCTGGAAGACAGAAGTATGTTCATAGCATGGGCTTTGGGCAGACTGAAGACTCGTGCTGTGCAGAAGAGCTGCTTCATCTTCCAAGACCCCCTTATGTCCCATCCTGATATAGAGGCAGGGTGTAATAAGCTACAAGTTAAGTTTCTTTGTTGTTGAAATTGACCTTTATCTTGCAGCCCTAATGAAGTCTTTTGATGTGCTCCTAAGATACATGGCCTCTTTTTTGACATTCTGTTTGCTGTGTCTGCTTTAACCAGTGCGCTCATAAAGAACATAAGTTTTCATACAATGCCTCCCTTGGGTGCCAGTTCTCTTCTGCCATAGCTGCCCTTGAGTCATGCCATCCTCAAACATTGCCAGCCCAGAAGCAGCTTGTCAGTGGGGAATTAAGACAACGTGTCTTTCAAGCCAATGATGAGTACACCTGCTTGGCCCTTGCATTAAGATCACCACCGACAGGAGCAATATGGGAGAAAAGTGGGTGAGAAAAGACAAGGTTTGAGTGTATTGGGGAGATAATTAGCTAAAAAACAATTGGGATGAAACCCCTGGTGTGACGGATAACATGGAATCAAACCACCACTGTAGCCCTTTGCACTTCAAACCACCTCTCCTGAAAGAGCCACTCTTAGCAAAAGAGTTTGAAAAGCCTTCCCAGAAAGCCAGGCATGTGTTCTCTATTAGTGATTTACATTAAAAAAAAAAAATGATTGGGAGCTACATACCCTGTAGGCACACTAAGCAAATTGTCAAGCCTAATTATTATTTTTTGGTATGTCTAATTAAATAGACAAAAGGCCCTCCCTTCACTCTTGCTGTCAGCACGAGCTCCACTGGAATGTGCATAATGTCCCCTCTTTTGCCCATGCAGCTGAGCCCTTCCCTTTTCCCCTAGGAGATCATCATTGTCAGCTGCCCATGGCTTACCCACTCCTAGTCAAATATAGAGCCAGATCATCGGATGTGAAGGTAAAAGGGGTAAATTAACCTGGTTTTGTTAAAAAGTGCCTTAAGATCCTGCATGATGTGAAATGTCTTTGTTGCAGGTTAAAAACATGCCATGGCCCTTGATAGAACTTGCCATCCCGGAGCCTGTCAAATACTTTCTGCCCAGTGTTGGCCAAATTCCCTCAAATTTACTTTATGGGGACTCTAAAAGTGCAACATTTATCCCTGAGCTTTCTGGTATTTTTCAAGCACTCAGCTCTTCTCCTGATCTGCAATTACACTGCACCACAGCCCTTCCTTACGAAGCCTCTGTCGACCTGCTGGTTTCATCACTCCGTAACACCAGCCCTTTAACTACAAGTTACATACAAAGTCTTCCAATGACTTGAGTCACTGGAGAGTTTCAACCTCACACTGATGCAGTCAAAGCCTCTGGAATCCAAAGCCTTCAACTGAAAAAAGAACAAAATTTCAGTGCCTTTTTTCTGGGAGGCATTTTACTCCTTTTAAGTATCTGTTGCTGGGGATTTCCACAAATGCCTGCACAAAGATAGTAGTCGTATAGATGAGGAAGAGTTTACTTCTATGACAGAAATTAAGGAGTTTTCACACGTCTACGAGCCACATCGTTACTAAATGACAAAATCTACTCCCACGTTTATACACAAGCACTAGTGTTTTTACTGCATATATGGGCAAAATACTCTATATTTTTTCCCAAAGAGATAGGAATAGAGAGGAAGTAAGGATCATGTTGCTATATATATGCAGGTGTATATGTATAAATGTACACATACAAGAAAAAAAAGCAGAATGTTAATTTACCCAGCCTAACAGACCATCTCACACTTTCTCAGTGAGCTCAGTATTTGATCTGACAAACAGGCCCCAATTAGAAGAGTACAGTGAAGTATCACTTCATCAGTTCTGGTAGAAAAGCTTTTACAGGAAACACCTTATCACTGGTGATCTACTGAACAGTCACTTAGCAAAACCTTCCAAATCCACTGTGCAAGATGGAAAAACAAAAGAACGGATCCTGATTTCAGCTACACCTGTACAAATTTTGAATAAGTCCCTGGGACTGAGAGAAGTCTTCAGTTTCTGCAATGGGTTTATCCAGATAATCTGACACAGGTGCAGAAAACTCTACTACCTCAGAATTCGCTCTTTCCAAAAGCAGAGTTACGTCAGTCCAAAAAGAGAAACCATAAAATTTCTGCCTTACCCTGAATTAAACACCTTTGCAGTTCAGCCCAACATAGGTTTGAAAAACCTACGTTACCGTCACTGCTGTTAAACTTTGTTAAGTCAGCACCTGATTCTTCACTTCTTAACGAGGCAGTTATTTGTTTCCCAGGCAATCGCTGGCACCTGCCTGCCTTTTAAAATCAAATAATAATTGAATATGAGGAAAGCGAGATGAAGTAAAGGAGATTTAATAAAGAGAATCTTTGCTGCAGAGGGAATTTCTCTGGCAGTGATTACGTTACTAATTGATCAGCACTTTGCCTGAGAGAAGCCAGAGACAACAATTATACTTAGCACCGTGGCTGAAAGCAACAATGCAGTCAACTACCTCCTCGGCTTTCGCTGTCCGCTGGTTTCACCTGGATCGGTCTGTTCATCTGTAAGAAAGAGCAAAGAGACAAACATAATTAATCATGGAATCAAACATTCATATACAGAGGCTTGCTTAGTCTTTTTAGCATGCATCATAGTTAACACCAGAATTTACTCCATGGGGGGAAGTGGGGGGAGCAGTTAGTAAGCAGAGAAATAACAGCAGAGTATAGGCTGCTTTTTGGTCTGAGGTAAATCAGTCTCACCCCATTTACCTGACAGAGGTTCTGCTGAATCACACCGGGAGAAGGATCTGACTCATTCCACACACGTCATGAAAGTTTAAGCAAAACTTTTGAAATTTCTAATAGTTTCCTCTGGAAATACTTTGTCGGAACATTGGGATCAGTGAAGCTTTAATTGCCCAGATTTCTTGAGATTGGCTTGATGAAAAGAATATGGAAAAGTGAATTCCACCTCCACTGTTAGCTCAGTAGGACAGTCACCTATAACACAGCTGACTCCATTTCACACCTGGGCAATGGGATTTGGACATGGTTTGTTCACATGCCACAGGAATGCTACCTATTCAGGGTTTTTTTTTGGAAGAGGGTAGGATATGAATCAAAATATCTCATTCTGTTGCTTTTTCAAATATCTTTATCCTTTCTCACATCAGAACATAAGCTAGTACAAAAACCTCACCATCATGCTGTGAGTACAATTTCTGTTCTCCAACTTTTCCCTCTCTTTCAGCAAAAGCACTGGGGAATATTGCTTTCCCCAGAGCTGTTCAGTCACAGGAGAGAGGGCAACAGATGCCCATGATCATCTTCACTGGTAGTGCATAAACACAACGTGGGTGTCTGATGAACAGGGGTGAGAATATACCCCTCCTGTTAATAGCTGGAGATGCAGATTGGATCAGAACCAGCTGAGATTTTAATCTGAAAGCCCTTCCCTGCCTCTTCCTCCAAGTCACTTAGAGCAATCCTTACACTATGCAGATGGACTACTCAAAATATTTTTCTCTATGTGACTAACCCTGAGTGGAATGAAATTATGGCTTAGATCTGGCAGCTAAAGAAAAAGCAAGTTCAAACAGGCATCACAAGAAGCAGGATGTCAGAAGGCAACTGGAATCTCCCAACACATTGCTTCCCAATAAAGTCAGACCACAGATTGGTTTATGAGTGTCACAGGATGCCTTCAGGTGATACTGTCCCTCCTTTATTTGTGGCTAATCACATTTGGGCAGCAAGGCTGATAGTTTACTTTTTAATTTTTTTTTTCCTAATTTGTTTTTTTTTCTGAAAGTAGTTGATATAATTTAAATTTATTCTAATTGCTCTGCACACATATTTAGTAATAAAAAGTTATCAAGCTGGCTGACAAGTAGGTTAAGATGATGGAGAGCCTAGCAGATCCTGCTGCATTGTTTTCTCAAGAGGAAAATGTACTTGGCCATAAACTGACTACAGTTAGTCTTGCACTCAGAAAGAGAACGATCAATGGCTCCAGATGCTCCTGAGCAATTTCTGCTCTCCTGTATGCCTGTATCATCCAACAAACTCCAGACAGCTGAAGTGCTAAAACCTACAAAGAATCTGGTACTAGATAAACCTTGTATCAGTCACTGCTTCTGCAACTGTAAAGACCTGTCGCTCACATACATATCACAAGATATTAGCAGGGCTGAAGGCCATATATTTAGCAGCAGCAGCAGAATAGGCATCCTGCCATAGGGCTCCTGTATCCACATGTGAACAGCTAGCTGTTACAGACTTTTAAAGATCTGACATCATACAGGTGAGGAGGGTAATCTATGCTATGTCTAAGAAGCATAGTTTTAAGCCACTCTTAATATTTGTGTCTGAGATAAAAAGGATGAATGGTCCTCTGCAGTGTCTGTTCCTCTCCACTGATCGTAGAGGTAGTTTATGCAGTTAGAATTAAGTGAGATGAACCCCATCTTGATTCTCTTACACAGGATAATGAAGCCAGACTGCTCAGTTACTATGCTCTAATGTCCCCAGCTGCTCAACCACTTCGATTGGTTTGCTTTTACAGCAGGTTAGTGTTGACATCATCCACATACCAACGTCTGACTTGAGAGCTGTTAACTTTTGACAGCTGCACTCACGCTATATATTATGGGTTCCTAATTTAGACACAATGTCTATTCTAACTTCAGTGGTCAGAGGACGGTGGTTAGAGGTCCCTGGTGCTCACTCCAAGACAGCCAGAACCTGCATCCCAAGCAGTCAATAACAAAAATACTCAGACTAGCTAGGAATTTATAGGAAGTATGCTGCATACAGTCCCGAGAGGCAATGTCTGGAGTCTAAAATGGACACTGCCTTGCAATGCAGAACACTCCACATATCTACCAACATAGGCGCTGATCTGAAGCTTACTAAAGACCACGAAAATCCCCACAGAGCTCGAGTAAGATTTGGATCCAGACTTCAACAAAACTAGACAGAGCTCTTCTTACTTGTTTTTGGAATGGATGTGATCAGCTTGCAAAAGGCAGAGGAGATCATCAGATCCTTTAGCAATAATGAGAAGAGACTAATACTTGTTTGGTTTTGGTG
>Ga0065711_1001488_pt1 | contig 42887 bp, 20 predicted proteins | sample Hoacrofraction12_FD_59098 | JGI IMG/M metagenome (GOLD analysis project Ga0065711, IMG submission 59098) | Hoatzin crop microbial communities from Cojedes, Venezuela - Epithelial fraction 12 v2 (version 2) | ecosystem: Host-associated > Birds > Digestive system > Esophagus > Crop | place... | reverse complement strand
CGTTCTTTGACATGACAACTGTTTACCTAACTTACTGGAATGGTTTCTTTGGAAGTTTTGCAATCATCCATATAATAATAAATCTCCGTTTGGGGACATTTTAAAAAGCAGATGCTTAAGCCAGCAAATCATAAGGATTCCACTGGAGAATGAGTCTCTAGGCATCTTTTAGGGAAAAATTATCACCATGAAACACCTCAACTGTTATTTTGGGACTGCTGCAATCTATTGTCTCAACATAGCTGCTGGTTTCTGAACTGCAAATCCACTCACATGAGGAGAAATTAACACAAATGTTCAGTTTAACTTCTGTCCTGCAGATGTTAAAATTTACTTCTTCCTCACTTGCTTTTTTCTTCCACAGAACCCAAAAGCATGCATAAACATAGAAAGTTTATGATCACTTCTTATTTGTTTTTCAAGTTTCAAAATGGTTTGGGTCAGCAGAGAACAGGACAGCAAGTGAAAACTTTGTGCTAGAAGTACAGCAAAAAGTTTGCTGCTCTAACACGTAACAGAGCTTGCACCTGGGTTGCTATTAGTTTCTGGACTAACAGTATTCAGTCTGGAGTTGATCTGAAAAAGTTTGGAGGCCTTTCTGCTTAAGACAGCAATAGTTTGCTTTTCCAAAATGTCCGTAGCTCCTAATTCCTATTTTGCAGAAATCCTTTAGCACTTGGGAGGAAGAAGTTGTGCAACTTTCAAAAAAAAGACAGAAATAATAAAAAGAAATGAACCCCAGTCAATGCCTGTGGCATTCTGGATGCTGGGCTGGGTTTTCAGGGTGGTTTTCTCTTCCAGTAGCAATCAGAAAAGATTCAAGCAGGCCTCCCAAAAGTGATGTACCCACAGAGTATCAACCCAAACCCATCACATGGTTGGGACCTCACAGCTTGGTTGAAAAACCCTGTAGCAAATAAGCAAGCAGCAAGCAATCTTTAATCAGCCTTCCCTGAGACAGCCAAGAGCTCCACTCCTAGAGCTGACTTTCCAGTGGAAGCTGTGCTTGCCTGACCCTTCCAGTGGTTTTCTTGCTCCAGTACTTCTTCAGAAGGGAAAGGGGCATTAAATCAGGTATTTAAAAGATGATTCTGACTTGTTGTCAAACACATCGGTGTTGGTACCTAACTGTTCCAACCCACCACATAAGCAAGCTGAGCACAGGGCAGACCCATAGCAGCTGGAGCTTATTCCAGTGACCACTTCTGGGGTGAAAAGATGACAGCTTTGCTCAGGAGGAGACACTAACCTTTGTCCATGGGAGAAGGGATTTTAACATTAGGATGAGGAGGAGAGAAATCAGCTGAGAGAGGTAAACACTGGAGGGAAGCTGACCTTTAAGGGAAAGGCTGAGGAAGCAGGACCCCCTGGCACCTGCAGCATTGCCTGCCTCCCGTGCATCCCCTGCTAAAACCTGGAGGCCAGAACTCAAGAAGAGTGTATGGGAAGGAGACAACTGGAGATTGCCTCTGCAGCAACGGACTGACAAGCAGCAGGAAGCCAGAAAAACAGAAAACTAAAACACAGCACCTGTTTAAAACCCATCATCTGGAAAAATGCAGGCATTTGCTCAGAGATGAGCAGACAGAAAAGACATCTACAGTCTCTTAAAGGCAAGCGACTGAGGTATAGAATTCAAGACACTTCATTAGCGGCCCTCAGCCCAGAATATCTCTTGGAAATATATTACCAAGGTTCTTATTTTCTCCGATATTTATAGCCACTCAGCCACATTTAACTTCCAGTTAATGCAGGCAATAAAGAATCATGTTCTACACAGCAGCGAACACCGTGCACTCCCCGAGTGCCAGCTGGATTGTGATTAACAGTGATTAACATTACACAGCCCTTTCAGGAGAGGAAGTGGAGACTGACTTATCTGACTGAAACAGAAGGGGGCAAGTGGGTGACAGTGGAAGCAGATACGCTCCCAGCTTTACGCGAGCTAATTAAAGATTGCCAGAGAGGCAATTTCTTTTTATTATTGCCTGTGACCATGCAAGCTTCTCCAGCTCATCTGTATATTTCAAATTTGTTCCTGCTTCGCTGCCTCTGTGCCCACCCCAGCTACTGGATGTCATTTCAGCGTGCCATACAGGAACCTGTACCACACCAGTGAGGCAGCAGACACTTCACTTACATGAGATGCAATGTGATGATTTAGTACTAAGTATGTTTCTTCATACCCCTTGATGTTAACTTTCAGCTGGGAAACGGAAAGGCTTGAACTCAGGATTCCCTATTTTAGCGCATTACCATCCCAAACCAGATTGCTCATTTCTAAACACAGAATTAAGTAAACCTCGTATCTTAAAGAACATGTAAGGGGAGATGAGATCACTGGGAAAAGGAACAACACAGAAACAAGATTAATAGGGCGATAAGTGGCTAATAATTAGGTGAGTTAATTTGATTAGACACATGAGGGTGCATAGTGCTTATTCTAATTTATGAAATGAAGCTAGGCAGGAAGGAATATTCTGGGCAAATACTCTACAGCAAGAGACAAAAATAGTAAGATTTTGGGAGGATGCCTATTTTCTTTTTTTATAGTCTATTTTTCAGATGTAAAGGAAAAGACCTGATTTTATCACTGTAAGAAGAGGCCTCTTTCCCTTCAATTCTCTTCACTGCCACAAAAGCCGCTTCAAATTCTGCAGTCTTAAGAACAGCTCACTCAAATAAATACATACAAGTCTGTTCGATGATGCTACCTGTGTCACAAAAAGAAAGAAGATTTGGGACTGATTAAAAAAAAAAAAGAATAGAATGAAAAACTAGGTTATGTCAGCATGTTAATAACCTGGTAGAGAAAAGACACAGTGTGTGTATGAGGTAGGGTGACACCTTCCTTTCTCCAGCAAGACAAATATGCCTCCATCTCAAGGAGCTGTTCTTTTACAGTGTGAGGGTCCCGGCAGTGCAGGCTGCAATAACCGCGTGCTCTGCCACGAGGCAGGGACAATCAAAGCACCCTCATTTCACAGGTGCACAGGGTGAATATTTCCAGCCACTGTTTTAGGTTATTCCTCAAAGGTCCACCACCTCAAGAAAGTTTTGTTCCAACTGGCTAGCAACAAGAAAAAAGATAATTACTGAAACACTTACCGAAGGAGGAGGTGGTTGCTGGACTGTGTAGGGAGGAGGCGGTGTGTCTGTTATTTCTGGATCATCATGTTCACTTTCGCTGTAGCATTCTGAGGCAGACATGGAAAATGAGGAAAACCAAAGTGTTAGACCAACACTCATTTATTCCTCACAGTGCTCTGGTAACCAAAGAGCACCAAGTAGGATGCTCGGGGCTGAGGACCACACTGTAACTGTCTCCTACAGTGAAAATTAACCCACTTGTGGTAATGCTACACTACTTCACAGCAACATTTTTTTCTTTTTCAGCAAAAAAAAAAAAAATTTGCTAATTTGCTATGGCAGGAAACACTAGGTGGCACTGCTCTAGGCAGCTTCAGGAATTAGTTTGGGTGCGTTTTTTCTCCTCCCTTTGCAGTCTTTAAAAGAAAGTCTGTATTATTTGCAATATAAGTTAGGGAGACCTGCTGCAAGTAGCATATGCTGTCCCTTAATCTCTGTAAGCAGTAAGTTTTCCTGGAGCTAGCAACAGGCATTGGTATTCTGGCTGCAGTTTTGGAGAGAAGAGATTGCTCGCATGGTGCTTTGGAAACCACAGAGCAGCCTTATGAGAGTCTTCTGTCACCACATGGTAACTCACACAGGCACGCCACGTGGCATGGCAGTACATATGCAGAGCTAGTACTAGAAGTCAATGCAATACTCTAGGACTATACACCCCACTTTTTTTTTTTTTAATAAAAAGCAAGCTGAGACAGACTCAGTATCTCTTGACATGAGGCAGAGAGGCCGTCATGTTGTTATTTGCTTCAACTAGCTGTGTAGCAGGTGAAAACATTTTCTTAATTTAATCCATATTTTAAAAGTGGATTAAATTAAGTGATAATCACTGATAAAATGAGACACAGAAAAGGGGAGGCAGTAAGTTGCTGGTTCCTATTCCCAGGAGCTGGCTGTAACTACTGGGCAAGATCACTTCCCTCTGCTGAATCTCCCAGCCCGCATCAGCCTCTCACATCCAGCCTTTACAGGAGCAAGTGCTTGCATCCTGCCCTGCACCACGTGTGAAGGGTGACAGCGTTCACCCTCGCCCAACTGAGCTGAGGACATGAAAGGTTGCAAAGACATAGATGGAGCTTAATGAGGACAACATGAGCGAGTGCTGAGTGCGACAAGAGCCGAGGCTGCCCATGCGGTCTCCATGGGAGCCGGCACTCTGCGCTGCCTCTCCCTGCGCTGGCTGCATGCAGCAGCTTGTGCTGTCCAAGAGCAGCTGGGTCTCTCCGGTGGAAGCCACCAACCCTCCAAGCTCTCTCCCCAAATGGGCAAGGGTTGGTCTTGTTCTGGGAGCACTGCATAAGAGCTGGACTCAATGGGTTCGCAGCACTAGAAAACAGTGTGTTAGCACAGCCTCTGGGAAATCACCTGTAATTATGTCACCTTTCAACTAAATTAATACCCGCACACTTTCTTTTTGTGCATGTCATTTGGGGGTTTAAGCGCAGTGCAAGGCAAACAAAGTTTTGAGAAGAATTTGATACAGGAGAGAGAAGTTTCTAAGACGTTAACAAAGTGAAACTTAGAGATTCATTACTTTTGCTCCCCGTACCGTTTGCAGAACTGTAGGGGGTTTTAACATTATAGCTGCTACTCTTTTTAGTGGGAATACGTGCTGGCACATCTTAGCATAAAAGACTGAGACTGGCTGCAGTAAAGCCTGTATCAAATTCTAAGGCTCTATTAATGCCTTCTTGACTAACTCCTAGTAAAGAGCTTATTGATTCTACAGCTCCCCTTTTAGGCACACAGAAGAACTGAGAAAAAAAAAATCAACAGCTGTTTCTCATACTCTAAACAGGCAAAAAGGGGCTGGGGGGAGGGTGTTAAAATGCATAGAAAGTACATGAATACACAAGAACTGCCATAATGAGAGCCAAGACCCTCCTGCAGAGTTATGGTGTGTGATACAGAGGGGAGAACTAGGTCAGCAGAAACAGAAGTGACTGTGAGTAATGACAGTGTTTTTCTGAACCATAGCAATGCCTCTGCAAGTGCATGTCCAGTCAGGCATGTCGGTGGGCTGCTGAGCCCATGGTCAAGGCAGCTGCTGGAGCACCTGTGACAAAACACACATGGGAAGACAAGGGGGAGTATGATGCCAGAATAAGAGTGCCTTTTTCTGAAGGGGAAATGGCCCATCAGCTTTAAAAGATGAAGAAATCTTGGCCATGTTCTGTTTATTGCAGAGTAATTAGATAACCTGCTGCAGAGGTTATTAATGGATTATTTTGTATCTTTCTGTCATTTTTTTTAATTAAGATTAGTGGGCTGACTAATTTTGAATTGTTTTATAATTCTTGGCTCAGCAAACACGACCAAAACTACATATTATGAGGCTTTAAAAAAAAATATTTCTTTCATGTACAGAATTTTGACAATCCTCATCTTCCAAACGCCTCCTTTGTGAAAACTTGGACAACATGTTTGGACACTTCCTCCCCAAGTACAATGACCATGCAGTTCTTGCTAGAAAGTCTAATACTCAATATCACAGAATCACAGAATCACAGAATGGTCGGGGTTGGAAGGGACCTCTGTGGGTCATCTGGTCCAACCCCTATATATCCTTTTATGCTAATTATCTCAGACTGTTTTGATTAAAAATTGGGTTCAAAGAGGACACAGGCATTTTGGAGGAATTTGGAGGTATGGAAGTTAATAAGTTTCCTGACAAAAAAGTGAGAAAGAACTATGAGCTGAACACAAAGAAATTGATGAGACCTGCTGAACCTCCAGTGGTATATATGTTTACCAGGAAATTGGTGGTATGTGTTTATCAGCCCCAAAGCTGCTTTTAATGGCAGAGTATAAATGAAGCAAGAGCACAAACAACGCCAGATCAGGCTAATCAATAATGGCATTACGCATCCAAAGCCTGGACATAAACCACAACCTTATTCTGGGAAACAGCAGAAGGAATGTGGAGAGGAGCATTTCAGTGTTTAGACAACACAGGTTGCATCACCTAAGTGTTCATACTACTACAAATACCAGTTTCTTGTTCATAATGCCAGCTCCTTCACAGGCTGAGACTGAGCCATTCTAAAAAAGGTGCTGGGTACCAATACTCTAATGGAGGGTCAAAAACCCAGAAGATGATACATTTCCCTCAGGTCAGAGTCCATCCCTGGTTTGCTAAATAATATTACTCACAGCACTTCTCATTCTAAACCAATTCCCATCACGTGTGTCTTCACCAGCAGCCTTTCCAAGCACTCTGACAGGTGACTCACTTCATCCTTTACCCAGATTTGCGATTCAAGTGCAGGTATCCTCCCACCAAAAAGTTCCGTTAGGTCAGTGTGCAAGTTAAAACAATAAATAAATTGCTAAGGAACTTTATAAATAACTCATTCCACAATGAACTCTTGGGCTTGGCTCTGAAGGAATTTGTATGCTTCAGTACACCACTACCACCCCCACCCCTCTTACACTGCTGGTCTTGAAACCCACAGAAATGCAGGAGACACTAGGGACAGGTCTACATTGAACAAGATGTTCCCAAGCTTGCGAGCTCCCGGGCTGTAGCTGAAGTCCTGTAATTTACTTTACCAACTCAAAACCCAGAGTAGCACAACTGTTTCTCTTCGCATTTGGTAGGTTTATCAAGCCAGCAAACTGCCAGAAGGTAGCTACACAGCTCTCATTAGATCACCGAGTGTCTCTCAGCGGCACTGTTTCTACCATTGTTTCTTTTTCTGTGATTACTCTGTGCTGTGTCAGGGCAGTTCCTGTGAGCTCATCTGGTAGACAGTCCCAAGCTGACAATTTAAAAGAAACAAAAGAGCTGACACAAATTTGGCCAAGCAAAAACTGTGAAGAAAATGATGTAGTTACACACTGAAACCACCGCTAGGAGCATACCTTCTTCATTCTTCCCGTTGGGTCCCTGAGGGTCTACAGCCATCCCCAACTTACTTAGCCACCTGTGTTTGAAACATAGCGAATACAGAGTTAAGAATACTTGCATGCTGTTCGGACAGAGCTTTGCCCCTTTCAGATGTGTTCTACATCACCACATCTATTTTCATTAACTTGAAGACTAAATGTCAAAGTTTCTTTCTATTTCTTAGGTCATCTTCTAGAAAAGCACCAGTTACCTGAATACAAATATTCCCTATGTGGAGCAGGACTAGTTGCCTGGGACATCTTCTTTCGCTGATCCTGAAAAAAGCACTGCTGATGACCAAGGAGTAGTGTTCGTGGAAGCTAAAGGCAAAGTATGTGCGCTATAACACAATGTCAGTGGCTCAGCCCTGCTGTTGAGCTGTCATGTTTCACCTGAAATGGAGCTAAAGGCACAAGAGCCGTAGAAGATGACGTCAGCTGCCCTGGCCAAAGCACAGTCTAAGAATGTCAGCCATTTAAAACCAGACTTTCAGACCATTACATACTGCTTTCTTCAACTCCCTGTGTACTTTTGTTTTTAGTAAGTCTCACTTCCTGTGTTGCTTTTGGTTATTAACAGGGGTGTTTTTTTCATTTCTCTTCCTTTGTGGCTGCATTTTTGTAGTGCTAGAAACAATCCCTAGATGTACGTTTTGCATGTTGTGTTTGCCTCTAGGTCATTCGGTTCTATCCCGGTTTTAAGAAACTAACAACCAAAAAAACCTTAAGTCTTTCAGATTAAAACTCAAGGCATAAATAGGGAATGTATGAATGGCAGGAATTAAGATTCATAACTCTGAAAAAACATTGTGTCTGATCTTGATTCTACTGAAGCAATGGGAAATTTGCTGATAAGATCAGTGTTAGAGTAACTGAATTTTTAGACTGCAGTATGAACAACAGAGCCACGTAACAATTCAAGAAAACAAAGTGTCATGTCTATGACAGTGCATTACTGACTTTCTTCTAACAGCTAATCATAACAGAATGGGGTTTTTTGAATAAAAAATCTTAGCAAAAGAAAAAGTTTTCTGAAAAATCCAGGACTTCATTAACCACAAGGTCAGACAGATCACTAGTAACCATGTGCAACAGGCCAGGTAAATGCACGTAGCTAGCCAGCACGCGTTTATTTTTCATGTGTGCGTGACGATGGCAAATGCATGTTAAATTAATGAAGCAAATGACTATATTAATAAATCCACTGTTGGTTTCATAGATATATACGCATGAAGAGCTACGAAAGGTCATGATCCATCAAGCATTTGTGCACACCAGTAACTCGACACAGGCAAATGCCCCAGTGAGTTCAGTGGAACAACTCACACGCATATGTATTATGCAGTATTGGGATTGCAGCCAAGAGAACAGATGTCTTTTAGTCTGTTTTGACATATGCGTGAGTATGCGTGTACTTTATGTATTAAATGCACAGATTTTATACCTTGCCAAGGAAAACATCATCAGTTACAACAGTGAGGAATTAGTGCAGTAAGGTGCAAGCTGCTCTAATGCTAGGCTGCCTAGCTTTAAGCCAAAATTAAATTTATTTGAGGAGTGGAACGTGAAGAAAATTATTCTGGGGGCATAAAAGCTGGGACACCTGCATAGATACCAATCACTCACTCACACGAGACTAAACATTTCAAAAGTGTCATTAATACACTGAGAATTTCCATCTGGGTTCCAAATCGGCTGTTAGCACTCACTAATGTCCCCCATCAGCTCTAATTTTTCCTTTCCTTGTCCCTACATCCTTCCCTCTCTTCTCACTCAACCAGGGTTACTCTCTCTACAGAAATACTCCTGTCCAGCAGTCGCTCATTCTCAGTCACCCTCAGCCCATCTGTCTTGAACTTCTCACTGCTTTCAAGAGCACTGGTAAGAAACACAACAACACAGACATGGATGGTTATCTCACCACCAGTATGCTCTGTGTTGCTCCAAGTTGCAAAGGACAACACATTCTTTCCATCTATATTTACTTGTATGCATCTATAGAGTACAGATTTATGAATATATATGTACATACACTACTGTAGTATTGTACATTTCTGTATTTATAGCCCTTTCAGAAGGTCACACATGTTCTCTCAACCTCTGTCCTTTTCTGTTGTGGTAACTATGTATGAGATCTCCTCTTTATAGAGGGAAAGAACAGTCAATGACCTAACAAGAATCACACAAAGATCACCAGCAGAGCCATGATTAAAATCCTGACCTGACTACCATAGGAGCTCTCTTCCCATTTAAACTGTACCGCTTTGTGTCCAGTGTTCGCCCATTTAATGCAATAGCGTGGGCACAGATTGCAATCTGAAGTCAAAAAGACAAAGAAGACATGAGATGTACCTAAATCAGCCAAAACTGGATCAATAGCAAGTAATACCTATTTCTGATAGCTCAGTGGTTTCTAAAACAGCAGTTTCATGTCCATTTTTACTTCTTGCATTAAAAGCTGCATGAATGAATTGTTGTTCTCACAGACGTTTGTGGAAAGAAAATTTCTAATCTGCCGTGAGGATTGTTTAACTGCAACATAGTTTGGTGGTGAAGTAAATGCTTACTTACATTAAATAAACAGCCCTTTCTATATCTTTCACCCTCCTTGCTAACTGACATGCGACTCTGAAAGCAGACAATATTATGTTCTAGTCCTAGATCACTTCTAGGACAAAACTATATTAAGCTTTTCCCTCTCTCGCCCTTCTTCCCTCACTTCTCCCAAGGTGATGAACTTGCTATCAAACCTTTATGCCTCTCTGATGGAAAGGGATTTATACCAGGAAATGTTGAGAAGATCAGTATCAAAATCAAGCTAATAATGTGATACTGATTTCAACTATCATTAGTGAACAAATAGCAGTATTTTCCTCCTATACAGTGACCAGGAAACAAAACAGACTGAGTAATTCCCCAAATAACTGTGTCAACAACTGCTTGACAGTGAGAGAAGGAACTTTCAAAGGGTGTTCTCAGGTGTGAGACAGGATGAAACATGGCCAGTTGTTCCTACTTACGTGTTCATTTCCAGAACATTTTCTGCCGCAAAATAAAATGTCTTGATTTGTGGGTGGCTGATCTTAATAGCACTTTAAAAAAAGAAAAATAGAAGAGATATGAAGAAAAGTAGTTTATATAAGAAAAGAAAAAAAATAGCAGAATGAATTATTTAAAATATTTATTCACTCCACTATATTAATCCAGATCAGCTTATCCATCCATATAGGTTTTTCTTTACAACTTTAGTCTATTTTTAGCTCATTTCCTATGCCACACATTATTCAGAGTGTATGAACTACAGGAACTAAAACGGAAAGAATGAAGAATAGAAGAAAGACTTTCATTATGCCGTTACATATTTCAGTGGTGTGCCCACATCTCGAATACTGCACACAGCTCAGAAAAGCAGAGTAAACCTCAAAAACGCTCAGAGAAAGCACCAGAGGTGACCCAAGGTGTGAAACAGCCTCCATCAGTGATTAATCAGGCTAAGACCCCATAGCATGGAAAACTGATGGTTGAGAAAAGGGAAATATCATACAATGAAATCACAAGTGGCACGCAGCAGGTGAATAGGGAATGACTCTTCACTGTCTTTTCCAAGACAAGTTTTAGGAGGTACCAAAGAAGCAAGTAGGTGACAGGTTTGAAACAAACAAACTGGAGGCAGTCCCTCAATATACCAATAATTAAGCTGCTGGCCTCAGCCCCAGACTATGCTTTATTTGAATAGCCATCAGTAAGACTTTTCAGAGGGCTTTTTTTCCCCCCCTAAAACATAGTCTCCAATCCTAAGACTGTGTGGCTTCCCTCTTGTTCCTCATTAGATAACTGACTTTGTCCCATGGAAGCACACACTATTTGACTGGGCCCCAGCAGCCCTGATCCCTCTCCACAGTTCTCCTAACTTACTGTCCCATGTAAGTGATGAGCACGTGTTTTCCTCCCAGTCACTGACAGCCAACAGCTGCAGAAGTGAAGGGCAATGTTTTCTTGTGGTCCTGTACTGTGTGACTCAGCCTTTCCTCTGAGAAAACAAAATGGAACTCCCCATATTCAAGAGAGTTGTCCCCTTTCCTTGGAAGAGTCAAGCCTGCAGTTAGTCTCAAGAACACCTCCAGCTAATGTCAGCATGAGAGCCAAACAGAAGAATGAAGGCTTTCTCTTGAGGGACAGAATAAAAACCATGCTGAACTTTAGAACTCTGAACAGCAACAACACTCGTCCAAACCTTTGAAGGGTACTCAGAAGCAGCTGGAAGTCAGTGCTACATACAGAGTTTGGAGACAATATTTTGAAACCTGTATGCTGCTAAACAAAGTTGCACCACAGCAGCCTAAAGAATAGTCCCAGCTTTGAGGGAAGCAGCATTAATTGCACCACTGTTGACCTCCCCTTCGAAGAGAAGGTATCTCAGATAGAATACAACTTACTCATATTCAGCAAACAAAGAGAAGAAAAAAAAAGCTTTTGGCATACTGATCTACTTTTTTGTTTGTAGCTTTAACAGAGCACATCTGGCAGAGATGTTCAAAAATATTTTTGCAATATGGTTTTCTTTCAGTAGCTCAATTAATATCTCATTATTCATACAACACAGAAGAGCTCCCTACAGCTTTGTTGTCAGGCACTACTGATATTCAATTCTTTACAACATTGTAAAAATCATGAAAACTGGGAGCAAGAGATAAACTTACTGCTTTTTTTTGCATTCGGTCGCTCGATCAACACTGAAGTCTGGAAGTCTGATGAATCCTTCTGCTTTTTCAGCCTGCAATAAAAAAAAAAAAATTAAAATCACCACATCAACCAATTGGTAAACTACCAGACTCCAATGCTTAGCAATATTTAACATGCATGTGCTTGGTTTTGACAGCTTTTTATAGTGAGAAAATATATGCTCATCACCATGGGGACAGATTAGCACCTGATGTTTTGGCTGATATTTGGGAAGAAGAAATATTTCTATACCAGCTACTATTTGTGCAAGTCCTAGATGTTAGAAAGCCACCACTCCTGTCTGTGCAAGTCGCAGAGTGTGAGCATAGGATTTGTTGTACGCTTCCAAATATCAAAGCACCTGAAAGAGGAAGGATCATCAACTCCTACAACAGAGCTGAGGTAAATTCCCCCTCTTCCTCACCTCGAAGTACTTGTATCAGAACACCCTTATCTAAGATCCATGATTAAGTCCTAAGTCTAGTCCAGAGTCTGAAATTGTCAAGGGTAAAATTTAGGTTTGAATCAAACCAGGACTAAAAACGTCAGGAAGGTGGAGGAACCTGATTCCTTTGCTGCCATCAGTGACCACATAACTTCTTTTGACAAAGAGACCAGCCACTCTTTGTGCATAGACCACAGAAAATGAAACTACTGAATCTCAACTCTAAAAACAGAAGCCTCTCAAAAGAGATGGATGACATAAGAAAGGGCGAATAAGGGTTATACCATTCATTCAGGTCTGGGTGTTACATACAGTCTCGAAGGAGCCATTATACAGCCTGCATGCGGGTAACACAGATGTGTAACAGCACTGCAGATAATGACATATATGTATTTGAAAAATACATGTCTGTAGCAATGGGAATTCAAAAGTGACCCAAAATGACCCTAGACAGAGATGGAGGAGGGTCTCCCCTGGGTAATTGTAACATGGACTGTTTCATAGCATCACCTATGTATGCCTGTACATGAGCAAGGCAGAGGCAATGTGGGCTGCTCCCATGCCAGGAGGTCAAACAGAGCAGGGAGGTGGTTCCACGCAGCTGAGCTCTATTGTTAAACAGAGCAAACCAGCCTCAGATGGCTTTGGCCATCCAGCTATCGCTCCCCCACCAAAATTTGCAGGCAAGGTACAGGAGGCAGCAAAAGCCAGGCAGACATTTTCAGTACACTGTTTAGATGCAGTCACCCTTTTCTGAATGGGAGGGAGTTTACTGAGCATTGACATCTGTGTTCCGGGTCAGCCAGACTCTGCGTCAGAGAGTGGCTCCAGCAAAACTGAAGTTACCTGTTAGCCTCAAATCCCTGTTCTGGCTGCCTGTCTGAAACAGCTTGCTTTACTACATCTATCTACATTCACCCCAACAGCTGAAATAAGACTACAACTCCTCTGAAGAGGAGCACTAATGTAGACAAAAGTCTGGAGCGCACAATGTCAGGAGAAAATGTACTTTCCAAAATGCAGAAAGTGTTCATTCCTGAATCACTTTCTTGCTGCTCCCAGCCCTTGTCCCTGGGTACATCAAAATTCTGAAAAAGTAGACTGAGTTAAAGCAGGTAAAATATACACAACAATTACAAAGACAGAGGATAAATGAAGATGACTGACAGCATTTCAAGTAACATTGTGCATGAATAAGATGAGACTATAAAAAGACATTCATCAAGACAAGTCTTTGAGCTTTAATTCTTGGAAGTATGAATCTCTGAGAACTGAAATATGGATACAGAATGGATCTTTCAGTGCGTAGCTTCCCCGCAGCTCTGCATATCTGTTCTTTTGTACACAATAATTCATGGCATAACTGTCATTCCTGCAGTTTACATGTATCAAATATTCATACGAGAGGTTTATATTTTGCATCTTCATCAGTAAATGGTTTTGCCTGCTCCAGGACCAAAAAAAAAAAAAAGCAGCAGTGGAAGCAGTTTCTTTGTTATTTGCTTTCGGTACAGCAGAAATAGTACTGTTTATCAGTATCTGGGCTGCAAAAACTTTGATTTTGCAACATGGCTTATTTTGTACCAAAACCTGCTTATTTGCTATTGTGGGTTTTTCATTTTCTCTGATTGTATTTATATGTGTCAAGCTTGTTTAAAGCCTGGCTTGAAGAGCTGTTTCTTCATGCCACATCTTGGAATTCAATGGGACTAATCTTATTGAGATAAAAAAACAATTAACTAAAGAAAAACAGTGACAAGATTTTTAAAAAACTTTTTTTTTTAAAAATGTATATTTCAATCAATCAGACCTTAATCTAGTATTTTCATCCCAGATTGATAGTACACTAAGTATATAGGGATGAGCAAATGAGTAAGGATGAGTAAAGGAGGAGCTCTCTTCATGGGCTGCATTGTACTAAAGATAGAGAACATGCTATCCTGCATTTCTGTACCAAAAAGTGTGGTCACTTACTAGACCAGGTGCAGCAAAAACACCAAAATACCTGTTTGGTTCCCAAGACCAGTCTAAAAACACAAGAGACAACCCTCAAAAAAGCAGTTCATGAGGTATTGTTATCCGTAAATGTAAAACTTCCACTTACTAGAGTGATTGTAATTAAACTGAAGTAGATCCTTGCTGTTTTGAGAAGACAGCAAAGCTCTAAGATAAAGGACCATTATTACACACATTGCTGGATAAGAAACGTATACAATGCCAGTTGTTTCTCTGCAGTATGAATCAATAAAGCCAGTTTAAAAAAAAGAGATCCAGAAGACCCTGTGTGAAGGAACATACCCAGGTATCTTCTCACCCACACACCAATAAATCCATGGCCTGAGCTAGGTGAGCCATCAGGTGGGCGAGTGGGTGACTAAGGTCTGGGGTGGGTTGGCCTTATGTGTTACGAATGCAGTCACAACTCAGCCATTTTTTGATCTATTTGTGCAGTAGCCATTGGTCTAGACTGCATCCTATAAATTGCTTAGGGTGCTGCACAAGCACTCATGAGGCAATTAAGTCCATGCACTACACAAGTCACTGTCTCTACTGTCAACGCATACAAATATTTGAGCATTCAGATTTTGTATTGCACTAGTGAACTATCAGGATCCTGTGAGCCAGTGTGAGGACACTCACCTGGGGTACTCCCACCCATGCAGAGATGGAACTTGGACTCGAACCACTGACATATCCAATGAGTATCTGAATTAGAGGAGTACTCTCTGAATTCCTAGTGAAAACAGGTGTGTAGGTTTTGACTTCAGTAATTTACATCTACCAGTTTTATAACAGAGAAAACTCCAGACTTCTGATGCAGTTTTTGATATGTTCCAGCTGGTAGAAGATTACATTCAATACATTCAGGTTTTATGTTAATTCTGTCAGTGATTTCACATTTGTTCATTTACATGAAAAAATTACTGTTTCATTTTATGTATGAGTGCAAGAAAGGAGGATAACAGTGTGATTTTTTTTTTAATGCATTATTGGTACACATCTCAGATGTGCCACCTATATAACAGAAAACAGGGGTTTGATGGGTAGGTAGTTCCATAATTGGCAGAAAAAATTAAGGAAAAAAGGAAACCAAATCATAACAGTAAAACCTTTTAAGTGTTATTACAGTCAGCAAATAGAATTCCAAATAAACACTAGGAGCAGAATATGTGGAAGTCATCTTTTTGGTCATTCTTGGAATTAAAATGACATTTTAAAATGTTAAAAGTGTATAGAAGTCCTAAATGCTTTTCTCTGAAATGTTATCTTTAACACGACTTTAAGAATGGTATTATATAACGCACACATTTCACTCAAACTTCCTTCATATTTTATTGCAATGCTGTAAAATAGTCCTAAAAAAACTCAGATTAAAAGAACCTTGACCTGTTTCCTATTTAATCAGGATGATTAAAAAAATAAGCTGTTATCTCATGTGGGTTTTACGCAGGTTAGCAAAACGTTCAGATTTATATGTTAGGCTATGCCTAACTGTGGGAAAATAATTTTAATAATAACAACAGTCTCTGCAAATGCTTGGGGCAAAAAGAAAGCAACCATTTTTTTGCAGAAAAAGCTTTTCCCTCAAAAAAAAAAAAATCTCAAACATACTTATGAAACATAATGCATGAATGTAATGAAAGAAGCTAATGTCCTTTTTATCCTGCCTCAATACATTGTCTAAATGTTGTGTGTTTAGGAGATTTAGTAAATCATTTAATAGACTTTTTTCAATATTGAAAGTGAATGTAATGATGCAGAAAGGTTTTAAAAAATAGTGTTGTAAAGTGAAAATATCTAGTTATTGTGGAACAGCTCCAATCTGCAATTCAGGGTACTCCTCATGGCTTGACCACAGTGTTTTAGCACTGCCCCCAGAAGACCCTGTGGAGGAGCAGATCAGTCCTCACGCATTTTTGGTCTTTTTTCTCTCTGACAAGTACATCAGTGAGGCAGCCTACAGAATTGTGAATAATTTGTGTAAGAGATTGGACCAGAGGTCCTCAAAGCCCTTAGCACAACCAGATGACATCAATGACATTTTATCATTCATGTAAGCAGCTACTATAACTCAAAGGTAAAAGGTTTCTATTTTAAAAGACTGCAATTATACAGCTCCTGGCAAAACTGTTGGAGTAAGGACCAATTTAAATGCAGTGAACGGGTAAAAAAAAACCCCAAAGATAAATAGTGACAGTAGATCACAGCCTGCAACCCTTTGATTTTTTATTTATATTTCTTTTCAGCTGAATCCCCATGGCAACCATCGTTAACACATCCAGCAAAACTATATTTCAACTCTACTTGGAAAACCAGCCAAGCTGTCCTAAAGGCCCACAAGACAGAGGCGTTTAGTCCTCTGTCTGTTTCCAGCCAATGCTATTCAACACAGTCGCAACAAGCACAAGAAGCCAGGAGCCTGGGATTACATGTGACAGTCTTCCCCACCACCTCTCTTCCTATGCAGGAATATTGATTCCCTCCAGGGTTTCAGTAGAACTAAAAGGGGCAGACTCTTTAAACACTTGTCTTCAAGACAGCTCCCTGCAGAGAACAGTACTTGAGAGAGGGGACCAAACGCTAAAGAAGAGCTGTTGTCCAAGGAGTCTGGTGTTCCTGAATGCACCCAGAAAGTCTGACCGCTCAGATCCATTTTCTGACAGTTTCTGTGTTTCCATTGCAAAACCAACCCTTCTGTCTTTCTTCCTAGTCCAGACAGTTTCCCCTCGCCAGATTGGGTGCACATCCATGCTGCAAACGAAAGTTTACCTGCCTCATGTGGTGTCCATGTTTTTATAGAAAGGGCAAGAATACGGGGGAGGAGATTTCAGGGCAATCTACCCAAGCTTGCTGCAGACCACCGGGGCCCTAACTTCACTACTCTCAGTAACTCAGCTAGCCGGTCAAAAGCTAATTTGGATTTGCCTTTGCCTGTGTGCTCTGGTTTGCTTTCAGTGAAGGAGAAGTTTGACTCTCAGGCTGTCTGATCTGCTGTTGCTGATCCTTCTCAGCATTTTATTATTTTTTTTCCTCTTTTGAATTGTGGCTTTTGCAACATATTTCATGGTAAATTGAAGGAACTACCATCTGCAAATGTCACCACAAATGTCCTATATTGCCTCCCCCAATCTGCCTCATGTGAAAGACCCAGAACCAGACTGGCTTGAAGGCAAATTAAATCAGGGTGACAGTAACATCCAAAGCTTCACAGGAGCCTGAAGACAGACTTCACCAAGAACACGATGTCAGCTGAAGTTACCTACCCAAATCTGGGAGAATGCACGTTCCTGTACAAATTCCACCCACTCCCTATTTTCTCCATCTCCATCAGAAAAACAGGTTAGGTCCAGCACCCTGTTGCTATGCTACAGCTGCTAGTGTCTGGTTGACTGTGGTTTCCACACAGCTGCAAACAAAACAAGCTCGTTTCTCACAAGAACAAAACTGGTCAGGCAGAGCTACAGGCAGCTAGTGGCCCTAGTTCCTTCAGCCTCAGCCTTGCTCCTCCACCACCACCTTTCACTTCAGCCCCAAAGAGGCACTGTCATGGGAAGCCTTGGGCACGTGAGGAGCAGGGCTCCTCCTCTTTCAACACAGGTATGTTCTTATGATTGTCATCTTGGTTGCCCTGTTGGGACCAAGGATTAACTCCACTGAAGGCAGTGGAAGTGCAGGCAATATTAAAGCCAGTCCAGATAATAAAAAGAAACATGAAGCAAGCAAGTGAATATGTCACTGCTCTTTCTGCTTCATCAATCTAGAAGTGAAAATATCTGTGAAAATACAATGGGTCTAATTCATCTCAGATATGATTGAGCATGGCTCTGGTCTCATCAATTTAAGCAAGCAGATCTTAGCAAAGGACATCTCCTCTCCTTCCCACACCCTAGAGTTACTGCCATTCTGCAAACATTGCCTGAATCTACAGTTACGCAGAGGCTGCACTTTCAGTCATCCAAAGAAACCTCGGGCTTTTAACATCAAGTAGTGTGTGGAGAGTCAGCAGAATTTGAAAGCAAAGAGGTGCTACCAGCTAGCATGTTTACAAGCAGAACTGTGATAGGCGAGATGCCAGGGCTGACATAAACCAACAGTATTCTGAAACCGTATGATCTCTTTAAAGCATATGAAATAAAATGGAAAGAGGCTGCCACCCATTCTTCAGTCTTGTTCATTTGGGGGCAGTCAGTGACAGCCAGAAAGTAGGCATGGACTAAAGGGATGAGTTCACTCAATTGACACACGCTGTCAAGGAGCACTGGGATCAGCATGACCATGGCTTCTCTGGATCCCAAGAGTGGAATCGAACCAGTCCACAACTACTAAAGGAAGCAGAGGAGATTGCACCTCTCCCTCACTACTCGTCTCTTCACAGAAGGCAAACTTTGCCTAGTCTTGCTTCATTTTATTTCCTCCCAGCTTGATCACTCCTCAGAATAATTCCTTTCTGATGCTTCCCATGTTTAAAAGGCAAATTAGCCAGCCAGCTCACCTTTCTTAATACTACTTGGCCAGAAGTACAACTGCAAGCAGTGATTTAGAACAGCCAATCCTAAACAAGGGTTTGCAGGGTATTAACGCCGCTGATGAGTATATCTACCAGGCCATGTCTTTCAAGCAAAGATATTGTAAGCATTGGAAAAACAAAGCTTTTTTTTTTACTTTTCCTGTATCTTTTCTTTGTCTTTTCTCTTTCTCTTGTGCATGTATTTGACTTGGTCTTGAAAGGAAGCTAAATCAGACCACCACAACACCACAAAAACCAGCAGGCCAAGACCAGCAGAGTTGTTTGCACTTTCCCCAGAATAAAAGCTAATACCATCTTCAAATGCCAGTCAAAGTTGTTATTCTGTTAAAAAGAACCACAACACTGCACCCACAGCTGAAGGGAGAATGTGAAATACTCTTTATGAGTAAAGTTTTGTTTAGGGTTTGGGGGTTTTTTTAATGATTTAAACTATTTTATTTGTTCCCTGAAGCAGCAAGATTTTTAATTGGGATTACTGCAATAGAAATAAACAAGTAGAAACAATCCAGATGATTGCATTTAATTTCTTAAAACGCACTAAGAACTAATAAGGGTTTCTTTCATCTTTCATCCTTTGCTGGGCCTGTGACATGCTGATTTCCAGAGCAGCCCATTTGCATTCAGGAAATCTGATGCCCATCCACAATTCCACGTTGAAGCTGCTGAGTTTCAACCAATGTTGTTGCTGATGTCCCCTAATCCTATGCACATCCCAATTCTGGGCTCTTTCAGTCCATCATTTGAATGTGATAGGAGCTTTCTTAGAGGGAGCAGTGCAAAAGAGCAAAGATAAGAGAATAATTATGTCTGAATCTTCCTAGGACAGGCAAGACACCCTCTCTGCCCAATCAAGGCAAGCTGTAGCAAACAGCCAAGAATAAAACCAGCTGTTCCCTGGGACTCACTGCTTCTCTGCACTCAGCCATAATCTCACATTAAAAGCGTTCCTCTGGATTTCTCATTACATCACTCCCCCCTAACACCCTCCCCAACCCACCTGCCTCCCCTTTTTCAGCTTTTAATTCCTAATTTCTTCACTTAATCACAGGAATTGAGGACCTGCTATTCTTTGTCTCACACTATTTCCCACTCGCACTGTAAGTGCAGTGGGCTACTTGGGCTGGATCTTCAGGAAGAGAAATGCTATCTATACCAGCTGTCCAGAGGAAAGCTCATCCTCTGAAGAGAAAGCTGGACGTTGAATTCAAAACACTGTGTCCTCCTACACATTTGACTTTTAGCATCAACTCATCAGAGCACAAAGTTAAAAATCAGCAGAACATGAGAACCTTTAATTAGAATGTTGTGGACGAGACATCAGCAAGACCGGGAGTAAAAACATCACCGACTGACAGTGCTCATATCTACAACCCTACTAGTGCAAACTGTGGATAAAGAGAATGAAAAAAAGAGAAGAAATTAGAAAAAAAAAAAAAAAACCACCACAAACAAACAGATTAATGTCAGTGTGGAAGGGGATGGAGAGAGAAGCAGAAGAGAGACTTCTGAAAATTTAACTAATTAGAAGCAAAGAAGCGTTCCTGTTTTGAGTCTTGATAGCAAGTGTCTGCAGACTGTCCAACCCAGGAAAACCTTTCCCAAATTCAAATGCCACAAGTGCCTGCAAAGAGCAGCTCTTTAAAGGGCAGAACAGACAGCAAGTTAACATTTCACAAGTACTCACTGAACTAGAAAACACAGTTTTCTGCACGTTTCACATTCATATAGACGCTTCCCAGATTACAAGAAATGTCAGGGCTGAGAAATAAACCCAGTCATTTGTACATCTCCAGGGTGCATCTAAATTGTGACCCCAGCTCCCCTTCTCTCCGTCCCAGCAGATGCTGTTTGTCCGGCACCCCGAGCTGGATGGATGCTGTACTCACCAGCTGGCTGCTGTACCAATATAGCGATGACTCCTTCAGCACACACCAGAACTTTTTCCATTTGTTGCCAATGAAAGCTCCTTTTTCTTTCTTTTTGTAGAGCCATCCTTGGCAATCAGCTTGCCCCAGCTCTTTACACGATATCCTCCTTCGGCTCATTATAAAGAACCCTGTGCCATTAAAAATACAGTATTCTGCTTGTTTATAAGTGCATTACCAGGAAAGATGTTGCTGCCAATTAAAGATATCAACCTTACTTAGCAATCTCAGCAAGTCATCCAAGCGTATCTTAAAAAATACTTAGAAGTCATTCAGCTTTATAATGGCTGTGACAGTAACACACATTCATTTGAAAGGCATTCTGATATGCAGAAACAAAATAGTAAGCTATAGATAATGCAGACACTAATTAATTCTAAGATAACTATGCACAAGCTTTTGTAAATTAAAAATACATCCTTTGATCCTTTTAAGAGAAGCATGCATATATTTCCCTTCACACAGCTGCACTGAAAAGAATACATCTATTTAAGTCAGCTAGAGAAAACTATTATGCCAAGTACACGAAAACCACTAGTGTGTGTTTATGTGCAAGCAGCTGATTCCACCTTACTGATTTCCAGCTTTGATTCAATTAACATACCACAGGGATTTAATCCAAAGGAACAGCCCATTGTTATTTTTCTCAGAATCGGTGCAAGAATCGGTGGAGTTAAAAAGCAGCCTTCAACAAGCTGAGTAGCAGTATAAAGTCCTCACCCTCCCGGGAAAAAGACATACTAAGAAAATAACAAAAAAGGAACCCAGAAGAGAAAAGAAAAAAAAATCTCTCATTACCTTGACTTTTCTTTTTTGTCTTCTGACGCAAAGGAACCTGTAAGAAATGCAGGAAGGAAAGAAAAGAGGAAATTTCAGATTGTGTTGCAACATTTGTGTAGAAAGGGGAGGGGGAAGCTGGAGAAGGACGTGGTGGTGATGCTGGTGGTATATGCAGGATGGAAACGCATAACCCACTCACTGCTGAAGGGACGCTAGTAGCTGAAGCATAAAATGTGTTAATTAAAATTGATGTATAGCTAGCTGAGCAAGAGCAAATGTAACTCTATTATATGTGTGTCTATCTACTAGTGCTTCCTGTTTCACACCCACGGGTAGCTTCTACTTTGCTGTGTGTTTGCCTGAATTGTATTCTCTGTTCAGAAGTTAAAAAATAGAAGTTAGAACTCAAACATTTTAATGCTTCATTACACTCCACAAGGGGGATTTACAAACATGGAGAGATTAAAAATACATGCCAGGTGTCTGATTGTACTTTAGCTCATTCTAAGAAATCCTGAAAAAGAAAAAAATTTGATTTTCCACTCCTCTCTGTTTATTTAGTGCAGAGAATGCATTTACCCCTATGTAAGGGTTTCATAATATTGCTTTAAAAAAAAAAAAAACCCAACACAAACCTTACAGATTATCCAAACCATAAAATATAAACATGCCAGAAGTTTACCATGGCATATATGAGAGTTTTAGTCACAGCAAAAATAACACAATTGAACTATATTTACTCTTTTGCAGTCTATATATTTCATCCTACATAAACATATAGAAAATGAAACTAACAGAAGACTCCAGACTGAAAAAGAGGTCATTAGAAATGCAAGGTCTGGCTTTTGGACTAAATTCTCCCCAGACAGGCTGGCTGGTTGTGCAGTTGTGGACCTGAGTTCTCTTTGCCTCAACCTTTCCATCTCTAGCATGGGAACAAAAGCATTCACTTTTTCTATTTATAGGAAGGTTTTGAAGCCCCCGGATGACACATGCTGGATAGGGTGACATATGATTTAATATGCTCGGCCACAATGTTGCTATGCAAAGCCGGTAGCTACCTGATCTGCTGCAGAGCTACGCTATGAACATCCCTAATGCAGCCCCTCTGCCTAGCCAACCGCCTTTCCAGGAAAACAAAACCCCATTTCATATTATTCTTGAAGGATTTGATGGCTCTTCTCACAGGCATATTAGAAGTGAGTAAAGCTACACCATCTGGAAACAGTAATAGAAGACACCACTGCCACCAGTATTTACAAGAACTAGAACTGTCTCTAACCACTAATCTTCGCAGCATGTACCAGAGTGCAGAACCGCATGTCACAGTCGTGTGCTTATCTGGTGCCTATTTGAGTTGACCTGAACAACACACTTGTGGGAGGCTCTACCAGGAACGAATAATCCCAGACTCCTGCTTAATCACCACATATTCTTTTTCCCTTTTTTCCTTTTTTTTTTTTTTAATTCTATCACTGCCTGCCTCTCTCTCAGACTATTCTCCATGACAACAGACATAGAAAAGCAATGAGAAAACACAGTGGCTCTAACTGGAGGCTCCGCTATTTCCCCATCCTATACAGGCCGCCCTTTATGTCTTCATACCGAAGAAAGTAATGCCCTATTTAGGACATGTGGAAATAATATGTGGCCTCAGTGAATCAATGGCTCATGCAGTCACACTAATTAGTTTCCTTTAGAGCTACCCAAAGTGACATTAACAAAACCAAATATGAATCAGCTCTCCTTGCACAGAAACTATGTAGTGGGGCAATGTCACATCCTTGCCATGATACTACAGTGGGGTCATTTCATCTTTAACCAACATAAAGTTGTACAAGAAGAGCAACAGTGAGACAGGATGTGGCTCTCTGTAAACAACCAAGGAAGAAGCAGATCTTTCCACTAACCTTATTTATGATCTACAGCAAAATAACATGGTCTATGGTTCATTTGTCAAGAAAGGGTTAATATCCATATTATGTAAATAATCTGTTAAGGCCCACTTTACATACATACTGAAGGGAAAAAAACCTGATTACCTAACAAGAGCTCGAGGTAGCAAATAGAATTCAGAAATGTTCATTTGTTATTCAGCTGTAATGATGGTATCCTGTTGTAAGTTGACAGGGATGATGAATCCCCATCTCTTCATATTCTGTGAGAGGAGCTGGAAATAAGTGGGGGGAGGAAGGGCAGTTTCCCTGACCTGCAATGCCTTTAGTTTGCTTGGATAAAACCAGGGATAAATCTGTAATAAAATGACTGCTGAGTGAGATTTTGTGAAATAAGACACATTTCTGGTTTTCTTTCCCTGTATTCCTGAAAGCTGAAGTAAATTTTCAATAAATTAATGCTAAACCTGGAACTCAGCAACTTTTAATTGTTTTTAGTGCTGTTCAGAAGCCCAGTGTTGTCTTATAAAGAATATCTCTTTTGCTTTGCACAAGAGAAACCTCTAAACCCAGATTTCAGCAATGAAATCCAGTGTTATTCACAAGATTGTCTTCCCAAATTTTGTTGATTTAAAAGCAAACAAAAGCAACATCTTTCTCCAAAGCACCAGTGTTTGGAGTCAGATAGATATTTTATGAAATAAACAAACAGTTTTCAGTAAAACAATTTTGATCTTAAACTGACATAAAACCTGTATTTAAATGAATCCACCACAAAACTCATAAAATGCCTCACCAGCAGGATTTGGATTCAGTTTTCCACAAGAATACAACACATTAGCAAGTCTCCAGTTGCAACCCTTGCCTCAAGAAGTAAAGTTTCCTTCTCTGAAAACTGGCTTATGAGAGTCAACAATCTTTCATTTCAGTGAACCTGAGTGAACATCGATTAAGAGATACTTTTAAGTTTCACTCCTAATAGGAGACATTAGCACCAGTCCAGAACAAAGAGAAGACTGCAGAAGGCAGAGTTATTACCAGTAAAACCAATGGTACCGACCAGGGGCGTAACAGCAGTTTCAGATGCGAATGTACTGTAACTACCACATACAGTCACTGGAACAATCTGAAACTCAACCAAATGTCACGATTTTACTATGCTGCTGACAAAGGTGGACGTTTCTCTATACAGCTCAGTTTCCTGGCGACAAACAATTTATTTCATTATCACAGGTTCAACTGAAAAATGAACCAAAAAATCAGATCTATTTCTAGCTTTTGTTAACAGGGAAAATCCGAGACCAATAATCCTCAGAAAGCTCTGAAATAAATGTAAAACTACAGTTATTTGCATCTTTTGGAGGGTTGTCATTTTTGTGCAAGTCTAGCAATACCATCTAGCTTGTAATCTTTTTTGGTAGTTTTTGGTTTACTCATCAGTTTACTGAAACCTGAGGACTGAACAGGATGGAATAGTGATCCTGCAGGACACTGCAGGCCTCAAGCTTGCTGTCCATTGCTGCTCCACTTGGCAAATACACCCATGAGCCAGCTGCAAAGGGAGCTGTACAACTGAGCGTTGTTCACAGCCACATCTGTGCCAGGCAGGCTCCACTGATGAGCAGAAACTTACAAGAGAAGCGACAGCTTCAGTGAGACACTTCTGTCAGTTTAGAGATCCTATTTTTCCACAAAATCACAGTACAGCTGAGCTTGGAAGGGACCTCTGGAGGTCATCTAGTGCAACCCTGCCACTCAAGCAAGGACACCTACAGCCAGTTGTCCAGGATCATGTCCAGAGAGCTTTTAATTATCTCCAAGGATGGAGACTCCACAACCTCTCTGGGCATCCTGTGCCAGTACTTGGTCACCTTCACAGTGAGAAAGGGTTTCTTGACATTCAGAGGGAACCTCCTGTGTTTCAGTTTTTGCTCATTGCTTCTGGTCCTGTCACTGGGCACCACTGAAAAGAGCCTGGCTCCGTCACCTTTTCACCCTCCCCTCTGGTATTTACATTCTTTAAGAAGTCCTTTGCTAGTAGACACATATGTTTCTCATATATTAGATGCTCTAGTCCCTTAATCATCCTTATGGCTCGTTATTGGTTTCTCTCGAGTATGTCCATGTCTGTCTTGTACTGAGAAGCCCAGAACTGGACACAGTGCTCCAGGTGTGTCCTCACCAGCACTGAATAAAGGGGAAGGATCACCTCCCTTGACCTACTGGCAATACTTTGTCTAATGCAGCCAAGGTTACCATTTGCCTTCTTTGCAGCAAGGGCACATTGCTGGCTCATGTTCATCTTGATGTCCACCAAGACTCCGAGGTTCTTTTCTGCAAAGATATTTTCCAGCTGGGCAGTCCCCACATATACTGGTTTCCTCTGGCAGTATCATTTGTACACACATTGAAAAAGAGCAGGGGGTAGAAGTTAGAGGGCTGGATAAGCTTCGGCAATCCCTCCACAACATCCTGGATCCTGGCCCCTGCCAGGCAGCAAACCTCTCTAGATGGTTATCCAGGCCTACAGACAGGTGCCTCTGTCTCCCGCAGCAAGGAGTCACCCATTGCGATGACTCACTGTTTTTTCCTGGTAACCTTGTATAGTTTACAGTTAGGTGAACCAGGTCCTTTGCTAGTAGGCACATATGTCTCCCCTTTAAATCTGAGGACAGTCAGTCTACTATGCAGTTGCAAGTTCTTAGGTGGGGGAGGAGCCTTCATCTCGCTACTAGAAGTCATCAGCTTCCATCCTTTCCCTTCTCCAGCAGTTTTTCTTACTTTGATAGCAGAGGTAGACACTGCGTGCTTCTTCATTGCAGATGGGGACTGAGGCTTTTCAAGCTGTTGTGTCTCAGGGAAGACCCTATCTATCACCCTTTCATTTTCCCTGATGATGCACAGTCTGCTCACTTCCTCCCACATCTCTTCCACTTGCCAGCAGAGCTCCTCCAAGACTGGACACCTCCTGCAGAGCAGAGGACCCTCTCTCCTGGCCTCAGAGAGAGGTTCCAGGCACTTCCTGCAGTCTAGGACTTGGAGGGCTGCATCTGCCATCTGAAGCTCACTCTGTGTGGAAGACTTTGCCCTGGCAGGGACAGCTGCTCCCACATGTATTGGGGAAACTGCTTTGTTACCTCCATGCCTAAGACTTACAGCAGCACAATTTCAACTGAGGCCCCCTTACTTCACTCCTCCTTCACACCCTGCTGCACAAACTGCTGGGTCTGTTGGCTGTGCTCTGGGCCTGACTCAGGTCCCTCCCGAGCACAAGTTCAAGGGTGCTTGACTCTCCTAATAAGAGGGAGCTGCATCAAAGGCTCCAGGCACCCTGGGTCACAGGCCACTGATCATAATCATTAGAAGCTGCTAGAGCTTCCTCGGGCCCATACCCTTGTGGCTCCCCTTACCCTGTCCTTGCCTGACAGCAAGGAATTCCAAATACATAGTATGAGGGCTACATGTTTCCAGCCTCCCTTCCAAATTGGTGGCCATGAGCAATTGTCTCTGGGAACCAAACTCGGGTGGGCAGCATCCCTCTAGGGAGCTGCCAGGAGCAGTCAAGGATTTCCCCAGGGGATGTTTCTGCCTAGAGACTGAGCAGCTTGCAGCCTACAAACTCCCCAGGAGAAAAAAATGGGGTGAAATAGGTGCATGAGGCAGTTTCGAGGGAAAGAAAAGATTGTTCTACACACAAAAGCAGGGGCATTGAGCTAATACTGAAGACAAGACTTCATGTCTCATGAAGTTCCACTCACAGTGCATGAGTCTGAGAAGGCACCAAAGGCAGCTGTGATCAGTAGTTCATGTTCTACAGAGCTGTACCTTCCTGAAGCTTACCAAGGGTTAGACAGATGTGTGGCTAAGCAAACCCTTTGCTAAGCTCATGTATCCTAAGTTACTTCTTTCTCATCCATTGACAAGTAGGACTTGGAAATGAGGGCACCCCTGGCATCAGGCTGTCCTGGGTTCGGCCAGGACAGGGTTAATTTTCACCGGAATCCAGGAAGGGACACAGCCCGGCGGGCTGACCCCACCTGCCCAAACAGAGCCGGGTATTCCATACCATGTGCCGTCATGCTGGGTTCCGGTAGGGGGGAGCTGGGCGGCGGGAACTCACTCGCGGCTCGGGAGCACGCAACGCTGGTCCGGGAGAGCGGTTCTCTGGGTCGTGCGGTTTGTGTTGTGTTTTCTCCTTATCTGTACCATTGTTGTTCCTATTCCCTTTGTTTGCTGTTCTGTTAAACTGCCCTTATCCCGACCCACCAGTTTCTGCCTGTTTCTTTCCATTCTCCTCCTCACCCCAGCGGGGGGATGGGCGGCCACGTGGCGCTTTTGTTGCCGGCCGCAGCCAAACCAGAACACAGGCCCATACAGTAGACTTGCTTTCATCCTTACAGCAGAACTGGGTCAGCCTGTGGCAGTCTCACCACTTGGCTTGGCCCATAAGCAAGGTCTTGTTTGGATGTTGATGTTGCCCACAGTCTTGTATGATTACAAGGACACAACCCCAGCATATGACCTTTTCAACTGATCAGTAAATATGGCATAACTTCCATTACACTTACGAGAGCGTTGCCATCAGGTTCCATGAATGGTTTCAAAGCTTAGTGGGAAAGCTGTAAAAAGAGAAAGATATATTTAGTTAAGCTCTATATTATATTTTCATATAACATAAGTCTTGACAGCAGACTAAAAAAATGTGTTAATACACTTTGACCTGCTATACTTTACCCTCCCTACTCCACCCACCCCCTCAAAAGAAAGACCTTTTCCTACGATAATGCTATGTCACATGAACTGATTTTACTGATTTAGAAGTCAGCCAGTGATAAGGAACACTAACTCAAATCTCTCCAAGCTTTTCTATGAAATAAACAGAATAAAGCTTATAGATGTGGTTGGGGGGTTGCTTTTTGTTTGTTTGGGTTCAGTTTTGGGATTGGGTGGTTTAAGGAAATACATAGAGAATAAACAAGGCGGTTTGGGGTTTTTTTGTTCATTTTGGTTTTTACTTTGAAAGAAATTGATAAGATTTTTATTTCTGCTTTGGCTGAGTAATTAATTCCCAGTGTTTTCTAGGAATTGCAATTAGGTAATCTATCAGCTCTTCTGAACGGGATAAGATCTCATACCAAACTACTCATTCTATGAAGAATTGCAATTTTAAGTTCTGGAGACCAAAATCTGTGCAGTCCAACAGCAGACAGCAGGCCTTATTTTCCAAAGATACACAAAGTTAGCAGTGATCCATTTAGGTGATAGTTCAGGTGATTTCATGTCTTATACACAACCAATAGTCAACTCTCTATATGATTTTCCTTTGGCTGGCAGAATGGACAGATGATGAAAGAATCACTGCAGTCTACAAGATGAAGGAAAACATACTAAATTTTTAGTGCCAGCAAAGTTCCTATAAAAATCACTCCTCTGCATACGAAAGAATCGAGTGAAATAGGAGAGGACACGAGACTGTTGAAGTGAGCAAGAAAGGATTTCCAGAAATAGAGCCACACTTCAGAATAATTTCTAACAAGAACTTTTTCCTGTTACTAAAAGCAGTAATTTCGGATATGTGCCATTCCTCATATGTAATATTTGTTTTAGTTTGAAAATAAAATCTTAAACCAGAAAATAAAAACCCACCTACTGGCTTCCAGCAATTTCAAACCAAAAATAGAAAGGCAAACAAATACATATTTTTCTGGCTCCCTACTGTTTCTGTCCAAAAATAGAAAGAAGCACTTTCTATAAGTGGCTCAAATCCAAGTAATATCATGATGAGGAGAGATGTTATGGTAATTAATTTCAAGGATGTTTAGAAATCATAGCTAGTACAAACAAGCAGAGGAAACACCTTTAGTTACACAAGCAAATTAACATCGAACCTCAAATACCAAGCCAGAAAGCAAGGGAAAAACAGACCAAGTTATAGTAATTACTCTGACATATGGCCTTTTTCCTGTCATTTCTTCGTTTCATGTGTGCTTTGGGTTCGAGGAGGGTGAGGTATAATTATACGAACTGCATAGATTTGAATCAGCCACAGTACCAGGAGCAAGAGGAGAAGTGTTAGTTAACTGGCAAGGAAATATTTCCGCCTGCATGCTTTGTGCCGAAGGAATTGAAATGGATTTCAGCAGAGCCTTTCAGTGACTTTAACTCCAACTTTTGTTTACTTTCCAGAAACTGGATAAGCAGTCTTTGAGCCAGAATCAAATTTTCAAAAGCAACATTGACTTCTGTCTCATTCTCGTTAAGAGTATGAATTTATTATTCCCTGTGTAAAGAAAAGTATAAAAAAAAATCACACGTGCACTGCAGAAATAACTCTCATACATGTAACCTGAGTTTATTTCTCCTAAATAAACCCAACCTGAGTGAGATTAGTTACACTGTGAAATGTTATGTCCGCTCAAGTGTACTCAACTCTTGCAAAACCAACATTTCAGAAGGGCGTAACATGTTTATCTCTGCACTGCAGTAAAATATGTCTTTCTTCTCAATTTTCTGGAGGTGCACTGTGGGAAAACCATCTATCCTTTCTGAACAGACAGGTGAATTAGGAGAAGGAAATGGATAAACATAGCCACTCAAATAGAGCTAGTCTATACCCACCTTACTGGGTGGTGTTCAGGATGAATCTACAGCGGCTGTCTCTGGGAACCATGGCCCCTAACATTCCCCTCCCACAGGCTGCATCCCCTGCTGAGCTGTGCCCCTCACTTGCCCTCTGTGCAATGGTAGGTGGTCATGCCATGGCAACCTGCAAGCATGCCCTGGGATGGCAGTTTTGCTGGCAGAAGGGCTTCCCAGCCCATGAAAGCTACACCCGAGCTCAGGAACTAGGTAAGCCAGTGAGAGGTAAATAGGAGACAACACTGAGTTCATACCACCAGGAGGGCATCCCGATTCCTAGCTGGAACAGCTGCAGCAGGAGAAGACTTGGCCCAGACCACCTTGTTTCACAGCACTCGGGGTGCTGTATTACAGACTGGAGACACCCGTGTCAGTGCCCTTGTCCTGACTCTGGTGGACATTGAGTTTGAAGCAGGGTCTCACCCCTAGAGATATACCCTAAGCACTGAGGTGAGGATGTGGGATTCCGGCCCTCTCCCTAAGCCTCTCCATTTGCAGTGAGAGAAGATCTAGGAACAGGAGGAGAGGGAAACCCTCCAGACTACAGATTAAGGCGCCCACATTGAAAGCGTGCACCAGCATTGCAGTCTGCTGTGATGGATGTTCAATTCACTAAAATTGGAAAGTGGAACAAACCAAAGAGAGAGAATAAAACAAGGCACGCTGAAACCTCTCCCACTTCAGATGGCTTTATAAAGGAGAAAACAAACTTGAATCTCACTTTCTGGAGGATAAAACGTTATGGATCTACTGGATAAAAGCAAAAAGGCTGGATTTACATTATGAGTTTGTAAACCATGCCTACATTTCTTCAGCTTTTCTTAGATGTACCCAAAACAACTCATTTAATTTCAGGCTGAATTGAATATAATATGTCAAAAGCAGTTTCAGCTAAAAGATTTCTAATTCAAGTTTTTGAGGGTTTTTTATTTTGATTCAACAACTGAACTATAAATACCAGTTTGTTTAGCTCTATTAGTCCCACTTCACTCCTGCTCTTTCAAGAAGAGTAATAAACAAGTAGGTACATGAGTAATAGCTGATACAATAAATGTGGAAACACAGCAAGTGACTTATCAGAAAAATCTTGCAATTATTTCCATTTGACTACATCGTCTCTTCTGAAGTAAATAGAAATATCTCTGTTAAAGATCAAAGGTAGTGTTAGGAGTGGAAAAAAGGAAAAAAAAACCACTGAGGTTCCAGTGATTCTAATTTCAACTCATGTGGAAGTTAAAATCCACAAGGCCTGACACAGCTAAAGTGATCATGTCAATCTGCAATGATATTGGTAGAAGTCTGCCAGACATGCCTTCCAGGCATCCCTCTGATGACATCCAGAGTGGGCATATGCCTTCCTGTTTCTGAGCAAAATATTTGAGATATGTAACATGACTCAAACTATTTGTGTTGAGAAGCACCCAAAATGTGCATAGCTCAGTTCCTGTTCAGATGGCATTGACACAGACTACTCAAAAAAAATTCCACTTTACCAAGCACCAAGTCAGGGTTACGAGACAAACTGGAAGCTAAGCTTTTTGCCTTCCATTTACTTTTCTCACGCTGGTCACCAACGTGAATATCTCTGTTTGCTTTCTGTTTATTTGGCTGCCTGCAACAATCCGCACTTCAATGGGCAATGAATCGACAGGCAATATGAAACTAGTGATAGCTACAAAAATTTCCCTAAAAAAAAAAAAAATTCAATGATTACTTAATCACATATCTCACTTACGAGGCATTAGGAATAGCATTGCTCCAAATTACAGTAGCGCTTGAAGCACTGTCCTGTGTCAAGAAGAAAGACTTATATAATAGTCCTAAATTATCATATTACCTTTAACTGAGGTTCTTGCAAAAATACAGGGGGAAAGTAATCACAGTGATTGTAAGATCATAGTTGTCCTCTGGGTTACTAGAGATCAATTTAATCTGACAGAACCTTACCATTAACTGCTAATTAATCAGATCTAGGCAGTTACTTAACTGATTAATTAGCTGTCTAAATCAAGTCTCTTACATGCACAAGGAGTTTCTTGATCTGTAGAATTTCTCTCATTTACTGGCTTACCAGGAAAGCGGGTATTAAGCTGATGCTGTCTCATGGGGCAATGACAAATGAACGTTAAGGCACTTCTCACTTAAGCTCATGGACTGTCCCACCCTGGTTAAGTTATGTCCCACCCACCTTGGTCCCCATGACCTCACGTTTCCAACTGCAGATGAAACTACATATTTACTATTAACATTGGAAGCAACAAGTCCATTAAAGTATAATCAGAAGTCACAATTGTCAGAATATACTTTCAGCTTTGGCCACAACAGATAAATTTAAGCTTGTTAAATAAAAATTACCCTTTGAAAAGTCAAAAAGGTTCTTATCAAACGCCTCGCAGCAAGAAACTCCATTTGTCACATTATAACACCATTGGTTATAATCTTATTCAAGTGCATTTGAAAGGATTCAATCCCCTCACCTGCAAGCAATTCAAAAAGACAACGTCTGAGTCCATTTGGGAGAGGGCCAGGAAAAACTGGAACAAAGTTCACTGCTCCCGTCTCAGAGACATCACCCTGCTTGGATCTCGGCCAGGTCCTGTCAGTCCAGCCGGGAAGCCCAAGAGTGGCAGGTTACAGGCGTTGACAGCTCAGAGCAAGCCGTTGCAGGAGCCCACGCTCACTGCCTTCGGTAGGAGAGGGGCTGGAAAAAAAGCAGAGGTTCAACAGAAGAGAGATGCTCCAGATGCCTCTGTGGCCTCATAGACAAAAAAGAGAAATCAAAATAGCATGCTTAGTGAAGTGTGTCTGCCCCAAATGTGAGTTTGCATGCAGGCTCCTTATGCCATTGAGCTGATTCCTAGTGCTGCTATGTTTGAAGGACAAGAAAACATTTGTAGAAACTTTAAGCACAATACTGCAATTGCTACTGCCTCCTAGCTGGCTCTTTTGCTGTGGCAGGCAATAAAAGCAGGCAAAGTTAAACTGGCTGCAGAAATAAACAAAGAGTTAGTGCAGTTAAGGGGTAAGGAAACACTCCAGGTCTGAAGAAGCGCTTCCCTGGTGCTCTACTCTCTTCCAAAGATGCACAGTTCTTTGCTGGCCCAGAAGATGAAACACAGAGGGGAAGCGGGAGAAAAAAGCCCAAAGCCTATAGCCCCTCCCGAGGTAACCACCTCAGGGCTTTCCCTTGAAGCAAGTCCCTTGCAAAAAGATACAGATGAGGGGAGAGGGAGCGCCGTTCCCTCCTCTGTTTTTTCAGATCAGCTGTTCAGCAAACACAGTTTAGAGGGAACACTGCAAGGTCCAGCATCTAAAGAGAGGACGAAGGGGATGTTTCCCCCAGCACAAAGGCGCAGAACCACTGTAGTAATTATAAACGTGGATCATCACTGTGACAGGAACCTGAGACATCCTTGCTGGAAGGCAACTGTGACAAGCATTTGCTGTTAAAGCATTGTAGAAGGTTTTATGCACCCAATGGAAGACAAAAATTGAAAAAAGTAATCATGGCAATAAGCCGCTGCAAAACATTTTGTGAATTTGGAGGATGAGGTTCAGAGGAAAAAAGAAAACATATTGTCAGCAAAATGAACCAGATTTCCTAAAATAAGCCTAATGAAAAAAATTTCTGCCAGATATTGCTGACAGGGGGAGGCTGCTTGACACACATCGGCTTCCAGCTGTGCCCCGCGCCGTTTCAAGAACAAACTTACTTTGGGCCCCTTTGCCTAGCACAACGCAGTGACATTTTCCTTTTGGAGAATTTTTACCCTGTCCCCTCCAGTGGCCTTTAGGAGGAGGCCACTGTGGAGGCAGGAGTGCCCCAGGCAGGGAATGACCTCCCCACAGCCCCACCAGGCTGCCCAGAGGGGCTCAGCCCCCACACACACGTTGCTGGAGGCATCTCGTGGGCAGTGACAATTTGGTTTAAGGAAGCAAAGCCAAGGCTAGAACAGAAGCTCACCCGTCCTTCCTACGTTTACAGCTGCTCTTTCACTGTGGATGGAGTTTTCTCCTACATCCAAAAAAAACAGTTACCTGAGCATTATTTCCCAAGCTGCCACCTTGGCGAGAGATGTATCAAGAATATTCAGTCCCGTTACAACTTCCACAACTGCAATGTACTACATCAGGATAACATGAGCACACTTTTGGCTCCTGCATTTGAGAACAGAAGGCCAAAAAAAATTGCTACTGTTTGCAGTCTCTGAAGCTTGGATGTGAATCTCCTCTTCCTTTCCTCCTTCCAGGCAAAGTTCATTATATTGACAGCTCTGTGCAAAAGGCCAGCATTCACACTTCCAGAGAAATGTCAGGAGAAGAGCTTTTAAAGAGTAAAGCAAAATCGTTACGCTAGTGATTATGAGGATGAAGTAATGAAGAAACAGCTGGGGGACTTGCTGCTTCTTCCATTAAAGACTTACACTCCTATGCTCAAAGTTCACAAGAAACAGAAGTCTAGAAAGTCCTGTTTTATTCTTCATTAAAAGATCAGGAGCATTGAAGAGTTGATCTTCCTTCCACTTTTCACAGTATGCAAAGTACTTGCACTGTACTCACACATCACCTCTGCAATAGCACAATCTCAGTGGGGGAAGGTATGCCCTAGCAAACAGCCCTAGCAGGTTGCACTGGAGGAGGGTGAAGCGGCTCCTGCGCTACAGTGAAGCCTGGTCAGCCATAGAGATTTACATGTGATCTTCTTTTCCCTGTGGGTGAAAGGCATTTCCCTAGGAGCAAGATGATTCCCCAGGAACTATGATTCTTGCTTCTTAAACACTATAGCCTTTGCCAGAACATCTGCACACAGAAATAAATCATTAAAGATGACTACTTGTTACTCCTGCGAATGCAGCTCTGACTACACCAGACACTTGCTTCTTCAGTCTTACTGAAATAAACACTTTTCCTTACTCTTTTTCTCTGGGGTTGCCCTCATAGTAAAATCCAAAAGGAAAGCACTGAGCATTTTTCTAAATGAGAAGGTAACATGGTGAAACTACAGAAGACTAAAAAAAGGAACTTGTTCTTTCATGGGAACAATTTCCAGGTTTTCTCAGATCTGGAGTTTTTTGATCTATGAGCTGTATTTCACCAAATTATTTCCCTTAAATTCCACCATATTAGAGCTCTCCCAACACTTTTTACAAAGTTAAGTCTCTGTCTGAGTCTCTCCCTTTTCTTGTAAGGAGACATTCTCTCTCTTCTTTATTTTTCTTCTAAACCAGTCCCCAGCTATTTATGTCCTTTTATATTTAGATGAGTGTAGTCCAATATAGAGTACCTCCGTTTTTATAGCTTAATTGTAATACAAATATCTTTTGTTTTACATAAGAAAAACAAATAGACAAAATAAATTTTAGACTTTCCAGTGATAAAAAATGTTCATAAGGACAAAATAAAATTACTATTATCAACTGTTTAATGGCAGTGTATAGCTCACAGTAATTGCAGCCTCAATAGTTACTTTCTCTTTTATGATCTTCTTTAAAAAGATTATTTTTAATTGTTACTTCAGTTCTCCCTTCTCATGCCATGTGCCATTTTGGCGACAAAAAAATTTGACAGTTAAACCCCCAGGGTGGTACAAATAATCAACAAGTAGTAAATGCTTGGAGGAAAACAACCCCATACTTGGTATTTCCCGTTGCAGCAGAGCTATAATTTATGCCAGTTGAAGAATCTGAGGTTAACTTCGGGATTTGAAACACCCATAATTTGAATTGCATCAGTTTAAATCAACTAGCTCGATGACATAACTTTCAACGCACAGTCTTTCTGACACAGGGAAGGAATGGTGTATTTGTCTTCCAAGCTGATCTCTCAGGCTTTACTCAAGCAAGTGCCATGACGCATCCTGTTTCTGTTGGCAGCTAGATAGCTTCTCTTGGCCTTCTGACCAGATACTATAATTTAGCACATCTGTTTTGCAAGCATTGTCAGGCACAACAAGGCTGTAATGCTCCTGTCTTGTTAAAGTCATGGAAAAGACTGGAAAGATTGAAAGATCATAGAAAAATTTGGGTACGACTCCTCTAGGGACATCACTGGCAGAAGACAATGGAATTACTACCTCATGATGGGTGGTGGCACTTTTCAGACACAGGGGCATGACCAGAAACACCTCAGTGAGCACACAGAGCTTTGAGGGCAACATCTGAATGCAAAAGTCCTACTCAATACCAGTAAGCACTTCATCCTTCTGGGCAAGAGCCGTTACTGTCCATTCCACCTGCATTTTTTCAGGGACAAAGAAATATCTTGAAGAAAGTCTAAATGGGAAAAAGATAAGCATCATACTTCAATGACTTTAACATGCCGATATGACAATCTTAATCTCATCAACTAATGTGAGTTTTATTCACTAAGAAGTTAACACCATAATCATGACCACAGAAGATTTCTCATCTTCAAGCTATCATTAGTTCTACTTTGTATTTTTCTTCCACAGAGAATCTCAGAGAAAACAAGGTTTTCATTTAAAAAAAAGCAAAAACAATTGCTCTCTGCCCAAAACTCAGAGACTTTAAAACAGAAAATATAACAAGCTTTGTCAAAAAATATACAGCTTTGAAGGAACAGTCTTGCTTTCTTATCATGAAATAATGAAGGGAATTGTTTTTATGTTAAAAAATCAGATAAGCAGTCTAACAACTAAAAATCTAATTAGACAAAAATAATTTTTTTCAGTTGTATTGTCTCACAATAGTGTTTCCTTATTTTCATTAATCTTTCCTTTTGCTGAAACATATAGCCCAATATAGGATGACAAAAAAATTAACTGGAATCAAGCCACATTCTCATGTCTAAAGTTCATTATGTCCTGATTTTAATTTTTTTTTTTTAATTCTGTTACAGTCTTCAAATTTCAATTTGCTAAAACTTACATACAATTGAGCAATAATACAAAATGCACCCAAATTCCTAAGAAGGTTAGCACAAGAAAATCACTTCTTACAAAGTGGACAGACATTTGACCATCAATCTGTGATTTGTTGAGATCGATAAGGACGAAAAAATCCAAGCTACTCCGAACAAGAAAATCCAACTAACTCCAGAGGACTCACTCTCAAAATATTTGTGTTTGCTGGGGTTTTTTTTAAATGTCTGCCACCCCAGACTCTAAGCCTCAATTCTTAGCAGAAGACAGTGAGCTGACCACAAATATTAGGAAAAAAGAATGCTGAAATTTGAATTCAAGGTAGCCAAGGCTGAAACTCCACAGGGCTTTGTAAGTCAGGTCAGAAGGTCGAACAGCTGTTCAGACTGGATGTCAGTCAAGTTTTTAGCACATTTCATAATGTGTTGCATGTACAACCAATATGTTCTTACTGTGTCACTTCATTAAAAGTGAAAGAAAGGGGAAGCAGCAGTGGGGAAGCAATAGAAACTTTAACTGAGCACCCGCTGTCGTTGCACATCTGCAGGCAGCAATATAGGGCCCAAATATAATGTGATATAGTATAAAGCAATACTATAGGCCAGAAGAAGGAGCAAGATAGTTAAGCATGGTGAGTAGCTGTCTCTAAAGCCATCCAAAGGTTTCCATTAAGAGACAAACAGGCTAGAACGCAACTACCACCTGAAAGTAGGTCTCGTCAGAAATTCTCAAAGTGGAGGAACTGAAGAAAGCCCTACAGACTCAGCAATTAACCAAAACAAGACAAAGATGTCTCCTCTGTGGTTAAGTTAGACCGGGGTGAAGTTGCTGTGATTCACTCTGTTTCTAGGACTGTACCTCCACAAAGCATCTTTACTGGAAATGCAGTTTATGCCAGGCACAGACAACGTATCTACCAGACAGAAGACTGCTGGAGGATCTTACTTACCCCTGTAATGACATGGACTATGCGGCACTTCAGAGTACAGCTTCAATCTTCATCTCAGAGGAGGAAAAGTGCTTTAAGTGAGCTGGTAGTGCACTTGGGTGCAACCCACAAGATTCCAGATAGAGACACAGGACAAAAATCATAGTTTAAAACAACCCCTCCAGTGCACTAAATTGTTAGTACATAACAATAATAATTTCTGTTTCCTCATTCCAGCCCCTTTCCCTCCCCTCCACTCCCCTCCCAATTCCCTATTTCGTTCTTAACTGAAGAGATGTTCAACAACAAATTTGAGAAGTGCTGCTTCCTACTTACTACAAACATCTTCACACTGTTGCTTTCTGAGAAAATTTGACTATTCGAGATTATCTCCATCCTCCTTGCACTTTGTGAGATCCACACAAATCATTTAAAGACTGCACTAGGGAGCTACGGAAAGCTCAGAGCACATAAGCAAGTTACTATGTGTCGGCTGAGACACATTAACTACAAGAGAGATTTAAGCTAAACTGAACTGCCTAGTCACTGCATTTGTTTTAGATTAAGAGAAAAAAAGCACAATTAATATGACTCAGCTGGTACAGTATTTTGATGGTTCTTGTACCCAGAAGCTATTCCTGGAAGAAGCTTATAGACTTGGATGTACCAAAGAATGAGAGCAGGAGTTCTCCTGAGACCTTGCAAGAAAGAACGAGATAATGAAGCAGGTACACAATGTAACAAAGCAGGGAACTATGTACAATGATTTACAGCATTACCGCCCGAAATACTGTTGAAGAAACTTTTCTTAAGTATTAGAAATAGGGATTGAAGTATGTTTCTTTCCATTATAAAGGACTATGTGTCAGGTACTGTAGGAACATGGAAGAAAAGAGAAGGTAACTCTGCTCCTGGCAGCTTCCAGTTTAAGACAGGATGCAAGAGGAGGATGCAGACAGGAATCAGATGGAGTCCAAGATACCAGTGAGACAACAGTCATCAGGATCAGCGTGCCTGAGGACTGTTAGTCTGTAGCAAGTGGCTTTGAAAAATAATGAGATACAATGGTTTCAAGTGTTTGTAAAACAAAGAGAGCAATCCCAGAGAGTTCAAAATGAGAGTTAAGGCTCAACAGTTTGATGCTGCCTAGAACTCTAAATGAATAGGCTGGGAGATTCAACAAAGGGAAGCGAGAAAATTATCCTCGCAGTGAGTTTCTGAATTGATATAAGGGGGTGAAATTACATTTGCCAAGGCCAGAGAACAGCAGATTTCACTAAATGTGACCTGAGATAATGACAACTTGGATGACAGTTCATATCTGTGTATGGAGAGTGAAGACATTTTATAGTGTGTGCAAAATTTAAACATAGCTTGGAAATGAGAACACAGAGAATTGGAGAAGACTCTTAGAGCACAATTTCATTGTCAGTAATGAGCAAGGATGATTTAGGAGAGGCAGAAGTTGATCATGCTGGATCCAACTAAAGGCTGAGCCATGACATATCAGAGAGACTGTCCAAACTCTACATTTAGTCAAACAAAAAAAGACACCTCTGTGTTATAGGAGTAGATCTGCCTTTCACAGGAGAAGAAGCCATGCTGATATTTGAGAATAAAATTACTCAAGCACAAGGTGCAGAGGACAAATGGATCAGAGGACAGGATCTTTACTAGACCATACACAGTATTTTGGGGTATACCAGAAACTTCTGAAAGGCAATTTGTAAGTGTGTCTCAGAAAACAGGTGGAGAATCATTGGCAGACAGAATCACAGACAGTAAGGTTTTAAGAGATTTTCAGATACAATCAAAGGTAAATGTCAGGATAAAATAATGGCAGAGAACAGAGGTTTTTATTGCTTGACTGCATTTAATAGAAGAAATAGAAACATAATAGCTGAGAAAAGGGAGAAAGACTAGAGGAGATTCTGGGGAAAAGCAAGGGAAGGAAGTCAAAGGAAGATGAGCTCTGCCCAGATGAGGGAGTCATATCTGCAGGGGAAGAAGCAGTTAAAGTTGGTGACACAAGGCCATGTTACTTCGTTATTTCCCCTCCCCCCTTGGAAGCAACCAGCAACACCTGTTCAGAGAGGAGAGAGACAAGAACATGGAGACAACTGGACATGTGTGCAAGAGAGAGCATGACTCAGCTAAGCCGGAGATGGCATAGAGCTAAAGGAGGACAGACACACTCATCGTGGCAGAAGAATTCAATTTATTCATAGGACCTATGCCAGAGATGCCCCGCAGCAAATGCAAAAGGAGTAGACACTGGAGGACAGCCAGCCTGTAACTTGATGATAGGAAAGAGAAGTGAACAATTAGAGGGGAGAGGAGGCTGCAGAAGGGAAACATTTTTAGACATGTGTTACTAAGGCATAAATACAGTGCGTACACACAGGCACTTTGACGACTATGCCTTTAGCTGCATGTATAGACTTTCAGAAAAATCCTTAAAAGACAGAAATTTGGCTCTGCTTCAGCTGAGAAAGAAACTGAGATGTGGAAAATGGTAATAGGTATAGTTTCACATGTGACATTACCTCAGTGCCCATCTCCCTGTTCAGTGATTGTGTAACACTCAGCATGATTTCATTAGCAATAAGTGATGCATCAGGCAGGACACTTGCTCCAGGCTCATAACTAGTACTAGCTACACTGGCCCATAAATAGTACTAGGTGCGCTAGCAGGTGGTTCAGTGATCCTTTGAAGACCGTTCCACGCACAAAATAGTGAAACTATTCACCATGCCTTTTAGCGACACAGCCCTCTCTGGGTTACTGCTCCTACCTCAGGGTCCAACACCAACTGAGACTCTCCTAGGACCACCACATGACAATCTGATCAGCAGCAGGTTGTACATCTGTATCATTTAAACAAGTGAGTGCACGATACTGCTGTCTGTAGTGTGCTACTTTTGCATCTTTATCCAAACAAGTCGTCATTCTGTTCACCCACAACCAAGTCATTGTCAGTGCAGCTAGATCATGTGGGAGTGTGGAAGGGATGGATTTGGGAGCCAAGAGGAAACATCTGGAATTAGCAAGGACAAAACAGAGAGCATCTTAACAGCTGTGGAAGTTCTTCAGCCCACATTGGCTCCGTGCCTTCCCCAGCCACCTCGCAGGGACTGTGCAGGCGCCGGTGGCGAGCATGCAGTGCTGAGCACGCAGCACCCAGCTGCTGCACCCACTCAGAGGAACACACTCCGAGAAGTGAGATGCAAATGCTGCTTTCTGGCCACCGGACAGCCTCACAAGAAACCAGGTCTCCCAGTATGCATGGAGACAACAGCAATCAGCTTGCTCAAAAAGTTCATGTGAACATTAGCAGCCTGACATTAATGGCTCTTGTCATTTATAGCGTGACACAGAGCTTTCAGGCACCTTTTTTTTCCTGGCTTTGGTACAGATGCTGTCATGAATCATGCTTTTGCAGAGAGTATACATTTTCATGTGCCCTTTCACCTTTCCCACCCACGAAACCAGTATGACTTTCCAGCAGAAAGCAGGTGTTGAAACACAGTGTGCGAGGATCCCCTCTCCCTGCTTCGAGGAGCAGACCGCGCTTTCAGGGGCAGGGGTGAGGCAGCACGCTGGACAAAGCCAAGGCTTTGAAAGCGGAGAGCTTTGACACCCCTGACCTGAGGCACGCAGTTTCGGCCATGCCACAGGACTTCCCCCTACCTAATCGTGCGCAGCTCTGTCACCAAAGTCAGCACACAGAGAGGGGCATGGTCAGACCCTCTCCTTCCCAGAGAAGGTACAGGGGGAAGGTATAGAAAGGCCATTTCATGAGAAGTTACCCAGCAATTTCCTTCTCCTTTATGAATTGTCAGAAACCATTAAATGTTGGCATAACTGGCAGACAGGAAAATCCTACTGAAATGAACTGCGGTCTCTGAGCAGCGATAATAAACCTTCCAAGAGCTCCAGCTCATATAACTGACCCCAGTAAAGGTACACATTATCCTACAACCTGAAAAGGACATTTTGGAAGCAAGTAGGTAAGTGAATGATTAAACAAGCAGCTAATCTCAGCTTTCACCAGAGGCACATTTTGTTGAGGAAAACTCTAGTCCTGAGAAGCAATCAGTGTTTGGGGTTTTCTGTTTCAGTGCAAAGGACAGGAAATTTTAATTCCAGCTGTCCTTTTGTTCATGGTGTGGGTAAGCCCATTCACATAGTAGGTTTGCTACATCTTTACTCACACTCTTTCATGTCTATAAGAAAATAATTACAATTAATGCATTCTAAAATCCTTTTCACGTTAAAAATGGAAATCGATCTGCTCAGTGCTGTCATGACAGCACATTACATTCTACCTTCATATTGCACCCAAAATACTCCTTACACTATACTAGATTTTTAAATTTTTCTCTAAGAGCCTAAAGTCAATAAAGGAATTGCTTCCATTTCCATATTGCACACTCGTCTTCACAAATATTCAATTTACATGAAATAGTCATGACTGGACTGTCACCCTGTCCTTTGATGCATCTTAAAACGTAGCTGAAACTTGTCCAAAACAGGAATCATTCACATATGTGCTGCCCCTAGTCCTCAATCCACAAACAAACCCCATTATTTCTAAAGTCTTTATTATTTTTAAGTAATGCAGTTGCATTTTTTAACTAAAAGGGGGTAGAAAAAAAAGGAAGCATATGATCTTTTATACAGCCCTTAAAAAAAGGCAACTATGTGCCAGTGGGAACTTCCTTTATTGTACCAAATAAGCATCATTTTCATCAGATGAAACCATGAAAAAAATAGTTGTCATTAGACTGAAACAACTAACATTTGTCACTCCAGAGGAAAGAAATAAGCCACAACCTTACCAGCAAGGAATTCTGATGAACAGCCACTCTCGTCCCGTCAACAGCCACACCTCACAAAGCAGAGAGGAAACTCTTACCGAAATCGGTTGCAATGCTGAAATTGCCCAAGAGGAAACTGGTGTCTCTCTTACAAGCCATGACTATGCAAACCACAAGCCAGGCATCAAAGCAAGTGCTAGAAGCCATGCCTGCCAGAACTATCAATACTAGAACCAAGCTAGGTGGAAATGGGATAGGGAACAGGACTAAAAAAAAAAAAAAAAAAAAA
>Ga0065711_1028215_pt1 | contig 42893 bp, 27 predicted proteins | sample Hoacrofraction12_FD_59098 | JGI IMG/M metagenome (GOLD analysis project Ga0065711, IMG submission 59098) | Hoatzin crop microbial communities from Cojedes, Venezuela - Epithelial fraction 12 v2 (version 2) | ecosystem: Host-associated > Birds > Digestive system > Esophagus > Crop | place... | reverse complement strand
CTCGCCCCCGGGCCTCGCCCCCCGTCCGAGCCGGGGCGGGCGGGCCGCGGGCCCCGGGCGGGCAGCGCTTTCCTCCCCGGGACGCGAGCACGACGGCAGGGGAGCTTCTGGTACGACGCTGCTCTGGCCACTTACAGAGCCCTCGCAAAAAGAAATAACGCCTCTTTGCTCCAAAAGATGTTTATTCATATATCTCTATATATTTCAAGCAAAATATCTGTTTTTACCAAAATATGATATACAGGCACATGACTGTAAAATAACTTTAGACCAGTTCACTACAAAATTACTTTTGGTAATCGTTAATCCGATTCTCAGCGAGGCAAAGCTCTCCTTTCTCCGCGACGGCCACGCCGGAACGCTCCCGCCGTCTGCCCGCCGCCTTCCCCTTCTCCTCGCCGAGCCAGGCCAGGGCAGAGCCAGCCTGTGCTGCGCAGCCTGCGTCAGCGGAACCCTGCTCCGAACACGGCCCTGGCAGCCGAGAAGCGGCAATCAAACGCGTGCCAAAGGAGAGGTGCCGTGTCAGCGGGGCAGATCCTTGCGAGGGGCTCTGCTGCCTGACGGCAGGCCTGGCACGGTCTGTGCTGCCCGGGGGCTCCCGGGGCAGCCAGCGGCACCGACGTCTGCTCCCAAAGCGAATGAAACCGGGATCTTTTAAGAGCAAAACGTCTACGCGTGCATCTGGGCAGCTGGCACGTTAGTAAGTCAATAGGAATTCAGAGACACTCCTTCATCCCCCAAAGCATCTGTCAGATTCAGAAAGCTTGAACTGAATCTCCTCTGTCTTGGCAGAGTAATGGTTTGGAGGGGGGTAAAAAAAAAAAGAAAGTGGCTTACTTTCAGTCCTAAATAATAAATAAAGCGGATACATGGGCCTGAGGTGTTTCTCCCCTGATCCCCAGATCTTCAAAGCACTTGCAGTACATGTGGCCACAGAAGCAGTATTGCTCCAGAAGTCAAAAGCCATCAAAAAGGTAAGAGAGCCACCTCAGGAATGTGTCATCTCTGCTCCGGAGATTTCTGCCGCTCTCCTCTGTGCCAGTGTCCCTCCCGTGGCGGGTGACCGCAGCGAGTCCAACACTGCCAAGCTGCACAGAGCAGCTCTCAGCTCTGTAGATCAGATTTGTTTCCGCTGTTTGTACAATCGCTCTTGCTATTGCTGCCTGCAGAGCTCCCTCGGTCCCAGGAGCAGCCGCGGCCGCCACGGATCAGCCACGGACACAGCAGCCACTCCACGGTGCGGGCAGGACTGAAGGAGGGCTCTGCCGCTGCTATCCTTGGTGATCTGTAGTCAGAACAGCTACTGATGAATCTAACCTTTTACAAAAGAAGCCTCAAGACAAAAAAGTTGTTCAGACAGATTCCAAGCTTTTTAGCTTTCAGGAAAAAGCAGACTTGAAGCACAGCATGGAGTCACAGCACAAGAAGGCGGCGGGGAGGGGAGGCGCTTCACAACAGCATGCCGGGGGTGAATCTCGGAGCGGCACTTCCATCCTGTCCTCAGAGGAGAAGCCTGACCGGAGCTACTGAAGTCGTAGCTTTTCAAGATGATTATTTGAAGCCTAATTTCCTGTCCCTCCCATCTATTTCCTATGATCTTTGAAAGACATCTCTGCACATCTCCCTGGGGAATAGTCTTGAGGGGTTTAGTAAGTCATGACTTGACCGGTATTATTTTGATGAACTACTCAAACAAACTGTGCTGAAACTCTTCCAGAAGGCACTTCAGGGAGCAAGTCCAGTTTGCACAGCTCACAGAAGTTAGTGCTCCGTTTGGCTTGTGCATGGAGCTAACTGACACATCACATCCCAAGAGCAATTAAAAAAAGCATTAAAGACTCGTAGCCTTGTATTCCCCTCTCATTGTTATTTTGATAGGTCAAAGCGGAAAAACCAAAAGGCAAGGGCAGTAGCTTTGGCTGTTCTAAAGCCGGTTGGAAGAGGCGTACAAACAGAGGTGCCTACTGCGGGAGCACGGTTCTTTTGAACATACCAGGTGCAGGAAGCAGGGAGCTAGGCAGCAGTCCAGAGAGGACACACTCAGTCCAGGTCACACTCCCCTCTCCCCTGTAATTCGGTATTGCCTGGTGGTGGCAAGCCTTCTCCGCTAACATAAGCGATAAAGATACATGGACAAAGGGAGAGCGAGACGAGAGGGAAGGCATTAGGCCTGAGAAGAAAAGGGTTTGTTCTCACTTAAAAATGGTTCAGTCTTTGCTTCGCTTCCACAGTGAGGACTGCTAGATACACAAACCAAATTTTTCTTCAGTACATACAAGCATACATCGAGAAGGTACCTACGACCACAGCACACGGCACACAGCAGCACAAGTTTAGAATGACTTAGTAAGTTCAAACAAGACAAGCTTTTACTTGAGAGGGAAATATCAATATTTTCACCTTGAATGCAGTTGCTTTGGGTGGGAAGGGAGGGGGATGGCTCAAAATCTAAGACCAGACACTGATCCTATCTACAGCTAGAGCAGACAGAGGGTATCAGCCTTTTGCTTACCAAGTACAATTTCGTACTCCTACCGACACAACAGGAGTGAAATCTTTATCTTGAATGTCCTCGCCAGCAGCGTACCTTCTGAACGAAAGGTCACTCGGTAAGAAGAGAGTAAGGGACCTCAAGAATGAATTTTTGAATTGGACAGTCATCGCTGATAAGTTCAATCTCTGAACGAATTTTCAAGCCCTTATATTCTCCTCCTACATTCTAGCTTTGTCGGGTTTTTTGTTTTTTTTTAAAAAGTGCACTCTCCTCTGATCAGCTCTACCCTGGTAACATGTGAACAGAACCTCTCTTAGGGCTGCAAGGTGGATTAGAAGCCTCTGGGATCACAAGCAAGGACTCATCACTTCAGCCCAGCTAAAAGGAAGACTGGGTCGGCCAAGGCTTCCCCAGTCGCTTCACAAGCACCGTCCCACCAAGATTCACCAGCCCACACTGATGGAATCATCATCACTCCTATGCTTAGAAATAGCATACTATTTTCCAGATACATGGAACAAAAATGAGAATAGCTTCATCAAAGCAAGAGCTAAAGCAAAACAAAAGCATTTGGTTGGACGGCAGTGAGCTGGGGAAAACCAAAATTCCCCTTTCCCATGCAAGCTGGACACTGCTGGTGGAGGAACAGCAGGCAGGGTAACAGATAACCCGCCTCTCGCTGCTGCGTTAAAGGCTTTCTGTATCTTTAGCTTCTACATACAAACCCATGTTTTAATAACTGGGGACCTCCTACCAGAAGGAAAAGCAGATCATCAGCTTCCCAGCTGAGAATACAGGAATCTTATCACAGTAACACAGGCAGGAGTACTCATTCCCCTGGCTAACTAAGGCCTCCTGTACCTGAAATCAGTTATGAATTACTTCAAGGTCCAGGTGTGAGTCCCTGGAAACAGCAAATTACAATGGCAGAAGAGCCACAACCTTTACTACAAGTACAAATGATCTGCAACACCTTGTGGAATGCACCCAAAATGGCGTATGTGTGTATATATAAATTTTGTATATAGACATTGTACTGTTTCATTCTTTTTAATACATATACAAGTACCTATACATATATACATATTTACAATTTACACCAGCCAGTAGATGTATGCATATTGTACATATACACACAAACGCCTAGAATACACATGCACACACACAAACACACACTTGTTAAAAAAAACTCCACATCCCAGGTAACGAAGTCCTGCCATAGTCCAAAGAAGAGCAGCACCAAGTGGTGGGGGGCTCAATATGCCAGCTTCAAGGCTGCTTGGGACAAACACCAGCATTCACAGAATTTTTTACACTTGGGAAATTAAAGAATGGATGGCATAAGCTTCAGTGCAGCTACAAAGAACCTCCATGCAAACTTCCCAGCTACACTCCAGCAATTCCTGCTGTTCCATACTGTGCTCTGCTCAGCTGAACGGGGTCCATCAGTGCTGATCTGCTGCCCTCCGCTATTCTGGCTGACTACCTCATACCTCGTACAACAGCATTGCAGACAGGTCTACCATCATACTGTGGTTTTTTCACCTAAAAATAGAGACATGGCTGGCGTTCAGCACAAAAGCACCCACCAGACTTGTCCTTTCACTTCTTTTCTAGCAGCACATGGAACTCTGAAAACTGACTTTTTCATTTAATAGTTTAAAATATTTTCACTCAGACCTTCACTGTCGGGAGCTGCAAGAGGTCTTCTAGCTCCGCAAGGAAGGCCGAACAGTCCAAATGAGTCAGCAAGCGCTTCTCCCAGCCGTCAGAACAGCCTTCTCCAGCAACTGCCTTTACAAAGGCCACTGTACTCCTTAACATCCCCAGACTGAGCACTGCGGGCTGAGGGAGCCTGTAGTGCTGCCAAGCCTAACTCAGCCCCTTAGTTTTACTGGTTTAAAGACAGGACTGAGATGCAATGGTGGGCAGGCAAAACATTAACAGGGCTTTACAGCAGCACCTGCTTTGCTTAAGCTGCGAGAGGAGCACCAGCTTCTCTCCTAGGGCACAGGGCTCCAGCCTAGATGGGCCAGACAAAGGAGCGACAGGAAGGGCTCGTGTTCAGCACTACACGGGACGTCCTTTCAGCTCCCACTGGGGAGTGGTAACACTGTGGGAGCCACACGTTCCATCCACGCAGGGAAAGGAGGGATAACACCTGCTGGCAGCATGAGCATTTCTGCCTAGTACCTCAAAATGAAGAACGCCCTCTCCTCCTGGAAACCTGTGGCAGCAATACGAATGGCAAGGTGACCCACATTACAGTCAGAGATGGGGGCTAGCTTTCTCAGTTTCGTAATTTGTTAATCTGCTAACCCTCTGCCCAGTCAGGCAGGGTGGAAATTGCGTCCTCGGCCAGCAGTACAAAGTTCACAAATAAAACTGCTGTGTCAAATTTATAGGGAGCATTAAGTATCTTTACAACTTCACTTCAAACCCACCGCTCCAAATGCAATTTAATTGTCCACAGTTTTGTCTACTTACTTGCCTAAGACTGAAAAAATATATTTGTTATGAAGGACTCTGCTTTATTGCTATTGTTGGTTTGCACTGTGTGGTTCCATCTTTACCATTTCAAATCCAGACTCTTTGGGGATAAAATATTGTTTTTCTATTGATTTTTTCCAATTTCTTAAAATTGTATAAAAATAAAGGATTTCCACAAATGTGGGCTAAAGGTAACCAATAATACTTCTTTGCTTAGGATCAGCTGTCGGAAATGTGGTTGATAGCCACAAGACCAGAAATAAACCTCTAGTGATTCTTTAACATTTAAAAGACATGAAAACTTCTGCTTATAAAATTGACCCCATACAGAATGGAACAGCTACATTAACAGCTGTTTATCATTACTTTTTAAAATAATGGTCCTAAATTTAAAAATAAAATCAAGTACTTCCTCTTATGATTTTCACATTATAAAACTGCACCATTCAAAATCTGTGGCCAGGGAAACCCCTTTGCAGTAAGACAGTTTCTTTTAATAGTCGTCGAGGGTGTTTTCCAGGAAAACATTCCTAACATCCAGTATGGAAGCCAGCTCCAAAATGTGCTTTTGGAGGTGAGGGTTCTCCACCGTTTCATCTCTTGGCAGCTGAGGATAAGATTCTGGATAATTTCGAGTCTCCTGCTAGATGACAGTGAAAACAAAGAGAATCAGACATTCATTTATTTTTACACCCTTTACGAAGAAGATTGCAAAAGGCCAGTTTCGCCTAAGAGGCATCCTGATCTGTATAGCATGCCACAGAGAGAGAAAATATACTAGCATTTTCGGTTTTCTTTTTCCATTGACTCAGAGATGGTCACAGTGGCAATACGAATGCCCATTCATCTAAGATGGTTAATCACATGTTCACAGAAGCCTTGCAAAAAAGAGAAAAAAAACACCCCAAAAAAAGACAAAAATACTTCATATATACTTACCCTAACTAGGCTGGAGTTCATTTCCTGACATTACAGACATGTAAGCATCTCCAGTGGGAGATTCATCTCATCCTAAAAGAAATACCTAAGACACTGGGGGCAAATCTGTCCCCACTAGCAGAAGACCTGCTGCTTTTCCCTGATATCAAAGAATCCTCGGTAGCTAACTTAGGCCTGGAAAGCTACGAGATGTCTGCAGCTAGACAAGATCAATCCTACACCTTTCTGTGCTTTGACTTCCACTTTCTTCTGTGATGTTTAAAACGGAGCAAGCAGTTTATATGCCAACACTCCCATTTATAAAATGGTGCAGATCCAGAACCAGACTTTACTGTTGGCACAGCATTCACCAGCAGGGAGGGAAAACACCATCTTCCTGTTTAGTTTATTCATTTACACTTCAAAGCCCTTTCAAAATCCATTCACACTAGAATACATTCCAGCAGTAACATTCCACTCCTCCCCACTTCCTCTTATATTCTTGTTCTACACCTTCTTAGTTGTGTAGAAATAATAATCTTGAACTATTAAGTGGAATTTTTCTATCCAGCAAGGCTGTTCAGAGTGACATAAATGAGTGACAGCGTGTCTGCTACTCATGTAGAGGAATAAGGCTTCAGCAAGCCAAAGGCTTCATGCCTTTGGAGAGGTGCAAAGGCACAGACTCAATACAAGCTGTAGGCATTACCATGTGAGCATCAGTTGTCTTTCTGAAGTCAGCGACATGCTTAGCCCTAAGACCCTTCCATCCTGAGGCAGTGCAGTTCTATATGCACTGGACTGTTGTTCTCACAAAGGGATAGATATCCCTGCATACCCGGAAAATTTTGTGCATCCTCATAGTAGCCGAACAGAAGATAAATCTTGTTAGAAGCAAGCGAAGAAATTCATCCCCAAAAAATTGAAGAAAGGACTGATCTGTAGAGAAGGCAAAGAAAATTCAGTTTAGAAATGCTTAAAAGAAAAAAAAGAAAGAAAAAAGAGACTTGGGGAAAACCACTACAAATACTTGTGCATTCCCCTTATTCACTGTTCTGTCCCTTGGAAAGGCCGAGCAAGAAAAACCAGCACCTGCTCAAGTAGCATGCTGAGCATCTCTAGGCACGTACCTATGGATCGGGAGTGGGTCAGCAGCTGGGCAATATCTCGGTTGATTTTTCTAAGGTAATCTTGACACTTCTCCCACAGTCCTCTGCGCATGCTTGATAATCCAGAGACAAATAGGAATGCCATTAAAGGATTGTTCAGAAAGAGTGTGAAGAGGCTACCCCGCTGAGACTGATCTAAAAGGAAAAAAAAAAAAATCAATAGACAAAGAGATACATTTGGCAGATGAAACAGAAAAGCTGTCCCTGCCACAGAATGAAGTCGCTCACCCACTAAATTCTGTAACAGAGGAGCTAATCCTTTGTGTTAGTTACATCTTCTCTCCTCTTGTGGCAGATCTGCTCTCGAGATGATGCAATGATTAGCAATAAGGCTTACTGGAGATGTGCATTAACACCAAGAGAAATTCTCATGAACTGTGGGAACCCTATGTCTTAATTTTGTGCACAAAACTTGAACACAAGAGTCAGTAACTGAAACACCCCATAGAAGCTACTGATTACAAATCCTAAAAAGAAGTATTAAGCATGGACATTCTTATTCCATTCAAAAAGCTAGGCAGCTGAACACCCCCTGAAGTCTCCATAGTTGCCCTTTTGTTGGGAACCACAATATCCTGAAGCCCATTTACTCCGTGCAGTTCAACATGATACACAGAGGCCCAAGCTTCAGCTCAATTAGCTGAAAAAAAAGGTAATGCACATGTGCCCTAAGAGTAAGGCCACTTCCTCACCAGCAAGGACGACTGACTTGTTGTGGTGCATTTCCCTTTTTCCCCCCCAGGCTCTGGGTACCCAGCACGCGTGGTGTGATGCTACACGGACAGGGGGGCTCAGTTAGCTGCAGCCAAGAGGTCTCTGCATGGTGCCCTAGCACACGGCGTCGCACTCCCTCAGAACTACTGCAAGACCTTCCTGACTGTTCCATGAGCACAATATAAGCATCCAGTGTTTTACAAAGTTAGTTCTATTTTTCAGAGTTTCTGTTTAAACAGGATTCATTACCACAGTACTTATTTCTACTTAAGTTTCAGCTAAGTAACAGGACTAGTTTCAAGACAAATGAGAAGCTTCCACTTCTTGGACATTCTCACAGGATACTTGCCTAATATCACTCTGTGGCTTAAGCTAGATCTTCATACCTGTCCCTGTGATGGATAACCACCTTAGCATGGCAAATTCAATGAGGAAGTCTGGACTGATTTATATTTTACAGTAGCCCTTAGTACTGAAGAATATAATGTTTCATTGCTTGCTCCTACTATAAACGCACCCTCTCAGGGCATACAAAGCCAATGGCTTTCCTTAACTTACCCTCCAAAATCAGAACAAGACCTGAGACAATTTTGCTCTACATCTGGCATTTAAAAGCTGACACCTTAACTGACTCTGCTGGCTTTCTGGGATTAATAAAGCTACTCAAAGTGCTAAGCAGCAGCATCATCCCAGCACCGGGCTGGCAATTTTCTGAGTCTCCAGGCAGGAGAGACTTTGCCTCCTAGCACTCGTTGTGCTATCTGGAAAATATCATCGTTGCTAGAAAAAATTATTTGCCATAAACAGTAAGTAAACTTTATCACACTATTTCAGGGAATGTTAATCTGATTGAGGGATTACATAGTGATGAGAAGCTCTCTTTTCCTGAAGAACTTCAGTTATATTTGTTTGGGATAGATACATGATGCAACTGCAACTTGTCAGGAAATGCAGTACTACACATACCTTGTAATGCTTTTGGATATGCTGTTGGAGAAAGCAAGCACACCAATGGTTGTCCAAATAAGTTTGTGAAATTCTGTAACAGATAAGAATTTTGAAGTATTGATGGTCACTTTGCTTACTTTTGAATATTCAGCAGGTTAAGGATACAAACGCAGACTATTACTGACAGAGAACACACTAATGCCTATCACACAGTTCAGCATTGGCAATAACGCTGGCAAGTTGACTCATTCATAGATCACAGCACGGAAGGAATATAAACCCATTACATTTTAAAGAAATTTTAATTCTCTCATTTCACTGCTACTAATAGCAGACAATAATTTCATGAAAATATGGCTTTCAGTAGTAATACATTACTTGAAAAAAATAACATCCTGCAAAAAAAGTGAAAGCTATTGGCTTTCGGGTCGAAATCGATCTAGCATCTTTCCTCAATACCAACTGAGCTATCCAGTCAAACCAATTTCTTTCCCTTTTCTTTCTAGCAGGAGGAACTCTTTCTGATGAAACAGAAGAGCCCAGTGGAGAAATAAGTTTCCTTTAAAGCAAATATGTCATAACCTTAACATCTGCTATACCAAACCCTCATGTTACAATACTCATTTCATGCATCTTCCACCAGCACCCAAAGTATTGTGTAAGTGTCCTGCTGCACAAGAACTTCTACAGAAACCTCAAGCGACACCTTTGTCTAGTTTCACCAGCATCTACCTGGTAACAGTCCTGCTGTGTATCTGTCTGGTAGGTATACTGAATAGTACTAACTATTACCAGGAAACAAAAAAGCAGTTAAAACTAGCTGTCACACCTCTCACCAAAACAGCTTTCTCAAAACCGCAGGCTTGCACAGCCACAGAAAATGTAATGATCGTGTCTGCCTCCTGCCAGAGCACACATTCTAACCATGCATCCAGAGGACGTGAGTGCAACACACATTTCTGCAGCTTATATTCTTAAAACTGGCAGGTTACGAGCGTAAGGTGTACATCACTAGAAGTATTTGTGTAGAATCATCAAAAAGCTCATTTTTTAATTCCTTCTGGCTTCTGCTTAACTCAAATGGAACTCTCCCTTCCGGGCAGTATATTTCAATAAATTAGTTTCACTGAAATAATTTGATCCAAGTCTGCTAAATACTAAAGACAGTAATCTAGTCTAACCAAAATAAAACATTTCCTATATCTGACAGAGTGCTGACTAGGCCTAAAACCCCCTCTACTTCATTAAGCGCCCAAGGGAGATTTAGAATGCTAGATACTAAGGTTTGGTGTCTAATGAAGAAACAAAGCCTCTTGCCATGAAGACAGTAACTGCAGGCCAACGCAGTAATTAGTAAAACTGTATTATAAAGAAACATTTAAAATTCCAGAAGGTGTCACCCCCGACATTGCCCGTTTGAACACACACTGGCAGGTTATACGTTCTCAAGTAACACGTATGCTTAGTATTCCTGAGCAGATTCATCTGTTGAATTCGATCTCCTATCATGCCAGCTAGAGACCAAAGCAGACTTCCCACACATTCCACCAGTAAAGTGACAATGCAATTAAACACTGCCTACAGCTACAGAGTAAACCAAGGGTCACTCACGTATCTCGTGAAAGGTATTACTCACTGACAGTATCTGAGATCATTTCAGACTGTCCCAGCAGAGTTTAAGTCAACATAGCTAGTAACTCCTCCAAATGGGCGGAACTCCAGGGTTTAACACAGAACGCGCTCTTTGGAAGACAGCTGCTCATGCCTGTCGCTACATCTAAACTCCAGATCCAGCAGAAGACTCTCAAGCTCCGATGTACCTGTCTCTGCCCTTGCCCAGACACGGCTGCCTACCACAGCCCAAGCGAACACCAGGACTCGCTCACCACCACCAGCTCCACTCGGATTTCCACAGAGAAGCGCTGCGGGCGCACATGCAACACAGGAACAGGAGCACGTTACAGCCGTGGCTTGGAGCAGAGGACCACAAAGTGCACCAGGAAAATCTGCCACGCAGTCTGGAGGTTGCAGGCAGCTCTGGATGAGGAATACTCTACCTTTGAGTGCATGGACAACTCCAAAAAGGGTAAAACACTTTTTTGTTTCAAAATTCTTTTTTTACTTCAGTATTCACGTTTTCCAGCAGAAGCATTGCTGCTTTTTAAAGTACCCGTCATCTCCAAAAGAAGTCACTTCACATGTAAGGTTTACCATGCCGAGTATTTATACCACATCACTGACAAAGGCCTTGTGTTCTTACTGGCTGGAGTTTTTGTTTTGTTTTTGTTTGTTTTTTTTAAAGACTTCACATTTGACCATAATCTTAGACAGCCACAGCTAGAGGAAGATACTGATTTATAGATATTACTTCATCTACATATACAGTGGTAACCTTCCAGAACAGAGCCATCTATATAAATGGAAGTGTTAAAAAAAATTTCATGGCTTTAATGAGATATGCTCGTTTTGCAATCATCTTCCACTTTCAGCTAAATATACAGGGGAGGAAACTGTTCAAGTGCCGTTGATTTGACAAACTGGCAAGTCACTTCCTGGCAGGACTTCGTTTCAGTCATCACCGTTTAAGCCCTCCAGAGAGAGGGAGAGGATGAGAATGCGTGCAGGAGAGCAGAAATGGGCCGTACAAAAAGATGTGTGAGCAGTTGCTGTTACTGCCAGTATTGCTAGCAGTGACATTTAAATGTCAGGATAGCTACAGTCCTACCCGAAAAGATCAGAGCAGCCATGTGGAAAAAAGGCAGCACGCTGACTTTAACTTCTCACACAATTGCACAGCACCTCTTTGTTTGTGCCAAATCTTGAGTCTCCAAAGCATCTCACAACACACCCAGAGGACAGTCACACGACAGCACTATGAGTATATGCTGGTGACAAGGAACAAAGCACGTAAGCACGCACAGAACGATGACAGATAGGAATTTACAAGGGCTAGGAAATACTGAGATTGAGACGTCTGCCATCTACCTTCAGCTGCAAACAAACTAAACACCTAAACCCATCCCCATACATCTATCTGCCTATGTTCAGTGGCAACAGATTGCGAAGGTGAATGTGTGCTCTCAAATGCTGAATGTATTTTTTTCAGCAGGGGGTCCATGCTGTTTTCAACCCTCCCCCCCCCTTCATTCTCTTTTTAAATTCCTCACAATTGTGCCCACACAATTCTGCTCTGGGTCAGAGCTCCTAGCAGTCACTCCCATAATCCTGTCCTGAAATACTTCCAAAACTCACACTGCTATACTCCCTACATACAGGCAGAGTTGGACTTCTCTCACACCAGCTGCTCTCTGTGCTCAACAGATGGGGCACTGGCGTATTTTACACTACTGATGGTCAGTTCACTGCAGAACAAGAAACTAAATGGAAGTTACAGTTTTTGCTTATTGTGTGCCCACAAAAATCTCAAGAAAATTCAATTACCAAATTTAAATGTAATACAAAAAGTGAATTCTACTGCAAACATTTGACAGTTATTCTCACAAGAGCTACAAATCTACATGTGGGAATCCATCACTTCAAGAAGATCCTTTGCTCCAAGCTGTCCACAGAACTCCGGTACGTCCAGAGCTGTATTTGAATTATGGATCATCAGGAATCCCTTGCTATCTCTCTTACAGAGCTGATCTACCTGGCACCTTTCAGCAATCCCACTAGAGAGGAAGTGGACAAAAAAACAAAACAACACACCAAACTCAAGCCACACTTTTTCCCCTGAAGCAAAACCAAATCCCCCTGTTGCTATACTGGAATGAATGTCAGGAAAGAGCAGAGGAAAATAAATCCCTACCAAATCCTCATTTTCTCAGAAGGACAAGTAAATCATTCTAATTGTGTTTCTCTCTCTGTAAATGGGGAAGGAATTTAATAAAAAGCAGACTTGCACTGCAGTCTGGTGTAGTGAAGTTAAATGCAGTAGTATTTAAAAAGCCCTTTGAAACATGTTAAAATACCACAAACCAAGAACCCTACAGAGAGGCCAGCTCTTTATTAAGACTGCCAGTTAAAAGCTCCCTGGTCAGTGCAGAACCACTGTGGACCATATGAGCACTGATTTAGTCCCTCTCACTGGCCAGCAAATGCCTCTCAAAGAAATGCCAGGGCCTGTGGATTCTGCAGAAGGCACAAGTCCCTCTGGCCACTAGACGTCCCTGTTCCTCCTCTGAAACGCAGCTGTGAACGCTCACTTCTCTCACTGCACATAATGGAGCTATAAAAAGGAAGACATAAGGAAGTGGCACTTTCCCCGGATACAGCACATTCTTAATATCCCATTCATGAATGAAATAAATTTCGTTATGCTATCCAGATGCAACTGGCAACTGAGACTGAAAATGCCTGCTTCTGTATTACCCGAACTGCAGCTTCCCAAAGGTCACCTGGCATCGAGTAATTCTACTGCAAGCCCACAGCACCTTAGGAAGGAGGCTCATTGTCCAAGCATATACCACTCCACAGTGACATCAGATGCTAATTTGAGTCTTGTTATTTCCTTGGTTCAGATACATTTCAGACACAGACACCCCATATTTTATAAGATCAGGCTCAATGCTTTCACTCCTTTCTGTTGCTTAAAAGCAACGGAGTGTTGGATGACTGGAAAAAAAAAAGTAGATTAGTTATCTCCCTCCCCCATGCACACACACCAAGATTTGTCTTTGGTATATAACAAAAATAAACCTCCCACCAGAGACCTTGGAAATCTTGAATATTTTCCCTCCAGGAGGATTTATTACTTTCCAATGAGCGGCTGTTCATGTGCTTCTCCTTCTTGTTCCTATGCATAGGATCAGATCCTGACTAGCATGCACAACCTCAAAAGAAAAGAAAGACTGAATACAAACTGTTTAAAAAAATAGCCTGTTAAAAGTGTAAGCTAACTAGGGGTTGACACTGCATCCTATCATACCAGGAGCTGCTGTCAAGAGCCTTACCTTATAGGCGACACTGTTTGAAGAGTCCACAATGATAAACAGGGGCTTTCTTGTGAAAGGGTAGAGATCTCCGGGGTGAAGACTGAAAAGAGAAAGGGATGCTTCACAGAACGCTGGAATTGCTGCGAAGCTGTGAGAGTGCTCAGGCTCCTCAGACACAGTTGCCCATGTCCAGATAAAAAGCAAACACGTTCCTCATGCCCCAGTCCTCAGATTCATCCTCAGAGACTACCTGCAAAACTAACTTGGTATTCTCTGTAACATGCGCTATTGGACTTCTTATTTTCTTTCCCAACAAGAGACGTTTATCTTCTTGAGAAGTCACCCACCATTAATTTGAAGTTTTCCAGTAACAAAGAATTTATGTTAAATCACAGTAACATTTTTTGAGTGTTTAAATAATCATTGAGTTGCATATTCGTTTCTAATTGTTCAACTTCAAACCAATCTACATTACGATGTCCTGCACTGAAGACTTTGTATCCAAGAGGCTTTGATACATTTTTCTCTATTAAAGATGAATTCTTCTGAATTTGCAGTTGCCACACTCCGGAAACTTACCAGTGCATCTCCTTGTAAGATTGGTTTCGCTTGTGGATAGCGTCCCCATTTATGATGTCCCGGTTACTGTTTGTCAGAACACCACCAAAATCATACGGACCTACACATGGCAGAAAGCAAGCTAAAATTAGCAGATGCAACTCACCTCTGGTATGGATTTAATGACTCTGTGAAAGGGAGGAAGCAGCCACAAATCCCAGAAAACAAAGGAATCTGAGCTACTGCAGTTGTGAGGAGGGACGAATGTGGAGATTTTACTAACTACATATTCAATTTTATGCATTTTTTGTAGTTTCAGCATCTATCAAATAGAAGCAAGCAATGCAACTTCATAAATTCTAATTCATATATTTGCTATTTATCCACAAACATAATACACAAGATCCAAATATTGGCTCTTGTTACACTACAGAGCAAAAAGATTAAAACCCATTACACACTTCATGCAAAAATTCAATACCTGTGTAAAATTACTATATCAGCTAGCATATTCTAGATTCAGAACTTCATCAAAATGTAAGACCTAATCAATCAAAACCCCTGTAGCCTCTCAGAACAGATATAATACTATCATCTGCAGTTATAACACTGCAAAGGGGAGAGGAATGAGCTCAGAGAATAGATAAGTTTTCAATACTCTTAGGAAGGACAAAAAAGTTATAATCGCATTTCTGTGGCAAAGGTTTGTTTTTCAGAGATTTCAAATACAGAATTCACAATTTTTAAACGCACACAGTCTGGATGTGTTCCTAAGGTAAGCTAAAGAAATATTCTGCTAAATTTGCACAATGGAGCTACACGCCTACCTGTCTGATGGAGACCAAAGATGAAAGTAATGGCTATAAAAAATATCAAATCCTACACCAAAAAAAGGTCCTAGAGACACCATGAAATATTTCTTCCATTGATACGGGTATGAAATGTCACTAACATGAGTCAAATAAAGTATTAGGACTTCCTCATTCTGTTATACATTGCAAAGTTGGTTGACCTGTACTTGGCCACCAAATGCAATATTTTCAGGTTTGGACACATAAGACACGTTTCCATTTTAAGGGAAGCTTTGGGAATACAAAATTAGGAACAGAACATACATTAACTTAGCACTGTTACAAATGTCTCACGTGATCTGTCAAACACAAATGGGTTACAGGTGATAAACAGTGCAACTTGCAGCTGCTTTCCCTTTTAATAAGGTAGAACTTTTGGGGCTGTGCAGACTACCTTATTAAAAGAATGCAGTTGTAATTGGATTCATTTAATGAAAACTGAAGTCTGACTATGCAGTTCTTCAGATGAGGGAGCCTGGATGCTGCTACATTAAGGTATTAAGCTGAAACCGTACATGCAGTGAAGTGGACACAACACAGGCTTTAAAGAACATGTTTTAGTTAGAATCTATCACCAAGTCACAGTAAAAATAAAATGTTAAAAGCATTTAAAAAAAAAAATCACTGTCACAATCCAAAATTGACAGGGATTTTTTTTTTTTCCTTTAACATTTTGGGAGCTCTATAAATCATGCATTGGGATGGACAAAGCATGCATCTTATAAAGGAATGCAAGTCTCAGATGAGGCATTTACAATATTTAGGATGTTAAAAACTCTTTTTTTTTTCCCCTTAAATTATATAAACAGATATTTTGACTGTGTTTACTTCAGCCAACCATTTTTCAGCTTTTAGATGGCAGCTGCATCCAAATATTCTGATAGGTTGCAAAGAACAGGAAGATGAGGTGAGGGGAATTGTCAAAAATCATGAAAAGGGCTTGAATTGTCAGGTTAACAAGCGTGCAAATAGAACAGTCCCTGCAGATGCTTCAGCCCTTTTACCACCCATCTCCTGACCATATGTTCTCATAGTACGGGAGATTGGAAATAATCACAAAGTGCCATTTAGCTATTTCATTAACTTTGCACTGATGCATCAACCAAGCCACATGGTCTTCAAAATTGGTGAAGCTTTTAATACTTCTGATGCATCAAAAACGGGATATGTCCTTTGGAAAGGTCTCAGGTTAATGCACACCAATTAACACACAGGCAATTAACTATTATTTGTGGGAAAAAAAGGCTATCTCACTAAGTAGACAGGTGAAAAAAATTGACATGTCTTTCAAAAGGAGCTTTGTGACATCTTTCTTGGTCACTTGTCCTGGAACATAAAGAGAATTCAAGCCCTGTTCATGACAGGGAGCATTCCTTTATTGTACCTTCACTATCCGAACGACCTGATGGGAACACGCCCGTGGCAGACAAGTAAATCAGCAGTACACTGTTTGCAGGCAGCTCCTGAAATTCAGATAAAGAGAAGAGTGGCAAGGGAAGAAATGTGTAAGTTTACTTCAATATTCAGTCACCACCTTCATAAACGCGTTGTCCTTTAAGACTGTGCTACTCTTGCTTCTGGCTTCCCTTCACTCTGTTCCTCATATGTGTATACACCCTTCCCCACCACATACACCCCTTCAAATAGGTGAGTAGTCAGACAAAAGTGTAAACTGATGATGTGTTCACACTTTTTTTTTCCACACAGACCTCTAGGCTGATATTAGAGGTTCAAGCAGCACTCAAAAAGCATCTGCTTCCATACAGACTCTCGTACTATCTAGCCACATCCGAGGCTTTCCAAGTTCTGGAAACAAAAAGCTGCCAAGATCCATGCAGACACTAACTCCCAAACCATTCAGGATCCTAAAGCTCTTTGTTTCCAAATACCCCAGAGTTTGCCACATCTGCCTCTTCCCCCTGACCCTGCTCAGCTGGACAACAAGCACAACACAGCCAGGTTTCTGTACAGACCTGTAAATGAAATCTATTTTCCACCTTCCTAACAGGCTGTCTGCATGAGGAAACAGATGCTTTTAATTTCTGCAAAAGGCTGAGCATGCAGGCACCCAAAATTCTAAACAGTAAGGATGCACTTCCTTCACCTTACCAGATGTTTTTTGAAACTAATGGAAGCTTGTTTCTTTATGGGATTCATATTCTGTTTTACTACTAACTCCTAAGTTGCTGACTTGTATAGTCATAATCAAGCATAATGAGCCCAGCAACTTTATTAAAATAAGCACAGCAATGGTATTTTAAAAAAGTCTACAAATGTATAGATCACTTACACAGAAGAGAGCAATGGGTAACAAAGTAAGACAGGCAGATAAAAATATAGCACATGCAGGAGAGAGAGAGATAATTCAAATGGGACACAGAACTGGAGCCCTAGGCAGGTACACAGTGCTTAAGAGCAACAGTTTCTTAACATACTTCCCTGATTCTGGATTATGTTTGGCACAACATGAAGCAGGAGAATACTCTTACGATCTTTCTGTTCTCCCAGATCTCTTATCACAAGAAATATTTTCTATATAATATATATATGCCTATATGAAATAGATATACTTTATATACGAAACACTTATTTTTATATACAGGTCTGTATACACAAATATAAATGTCTGTATATATGTGTGTGTACCTACACACACAAATAAAATTACTGGATAAGATTAGACCATATGCAACTATTACATTACATCACATCACTTCAGGCTTTCCATAGTATTGCCACACACCACTCGATACTGGGCAGCCAGGACTGAGCTCGCACAGGAGCTGTTCCAGCTTTGCTTTGAAGATGGCTGTATTTAGCAACGATATAACAACCGCTGCAGAACAGCAAGCTGCATTTCTGTCTTCAAATGAATTTTTTTCTTTCCCTTAAGAGAAGTCAGGTTTTCCTTTATTATACAAATTACACATATCTATAATATTTCCATCCTCTCTAAAGATCCTATTGAACATTTTAACAAGGCCAAAAAGGCTTCATTATCTTGAAGTATAAAACATTATCTCAACCACGTTTTATTCAGTGTCACATAACATTCTGGATATTTTTCTATTGCAAATAAATTCACCAATTTCACAAACCTTAAATGATGCTGCTAAAAACGTATATAGCTGGCTAAAAGTTGGTTTATAAAGTAGATATTTATGGGGGTTTTCCCGCCTGGCTGGTTTCTCAGTTGACTCCTGTTTAAAAACAAAAAAAAACAAACCACCAAACCAAAAACAAAACAAAAAAACCACACAACACAAAAATAACAACCATATTACAAAGCAGTTTCATAACCCTCTAAATTTCTATTTATTAGAATGTTCATCTTCAACATACTTCCCACACAAATGGTCTGCCCATGCTGCATCTCCTGCTACACAGTAAACCAAGATTCACAGTACTTGAACCAGAATTTTGTATTATCCCTCACTTAAATTTATTACCTAAATCTTTCTTACTCTCTAAAGCATCACCCAAGAAGAGAGTGAAAAAGATCACTCCTCATCCCAATTTAATCAATGAAAATCTAGGTATTTCCTTTTGCCTCCAGATGAAGTATTTTTGATGCTTTCTCTGAAGGGTCTGTTTAGCTTTGCGGTGACTTAGCAAGCTGATGAACTCATCTGGCTGCACGGCTGCTAGAGTGAAAACAAAGGCAGGGGTGAGTGTACATGGACAAGGAGAGCCGTGGCACCCCTTCAGAGGTACCTCAACTAGACCCACGTAAACCGTGTGTGAGATGATGCCGAAATCTTCGTTTCTGCTATTTTTTTCACTATTGAAGGTTTGCTACGGAGAAAAAAAGATGGAAGGGAGGGGGAAGACATTACTTGGATCAAACTCCACAGGTTTGATCTACTCTTCACTAACTTCTAGAAAGAATTACACCAGCTTCACTAACCTGCTCTGCACAGTGGCAACGCTGCAAGAGCACACCATTTAAAATAAAACCAACCAACCAACCCACTCCAGTTAAGAACTGTTCCCAGGTCTGTCATTGAAATGGAACTTACCTGCATTCCAGGTTTGTTCATTTGTGAAGCTAAATTCATTGGTTCCCTTTCAAGTGCTTGTAGCATTCGGAACATATCAATTGTTAATTCACTGAACTTGACCTGCAAAAGAGTCAAACAGTTTACTCTGCCAGATACAGATTAAACAGTATTTCTTTGGAATTATCCAGGTAAGAGATTCAACTGCATGTCAGACTGACCATTTTCTGTCTCTCAGGGGTCTGTCAGTGTCATCTCTGAATCTCTAAAGACCTGTGAATGACTCTTAGAAGAGCTCACAGAGGACCAAGCCTATTACTGGTGTACCAGGCCAGTTCACTGTAATGCAGACCCCTACTTCGCAAATTACAGACTCTTCTGGGGTGTTTACAAATCAAGTGCTGAAACTACTACTTACTATGAATTTAGACAAAATCCAAATAAGATACACATACTGCAATCTAGATATAACTCCCTTGCTGACCTGAAAAAAGAGCTCAGAGAAGTCATGAAGTCTGTACAACTTCACTATCATCATCACCTAAAAAAGCAGATCTTGAATGTCTTTGAAAACCCCTTCCTGTTACAACTGAAGTTGCAACAAGCTGGAGTATGTCATGTGAAAGCCTAAGTCAAGCTTTTTCTAGACATATCCCAGAGGCCTCTCATGCTTGAATGTTGCTAAGAACAATCCAGTATACGAAAACCAATTGTAACTACTTAATCGACATTATGAATATAAGCAGTAAGAGGTCAGTACCCCTGGTTTAGTATCTAACATTTCATTTTTAGCTCGTATTTCTCAGAACCTCTTCCTCTGGCTGCCACTGCAATCACCACAATCAAAATATTTTGATGTTCGCCTCTATTGGAATCTCTGTGGTATGATCAGAAGGGATGTCACAGGGGGAAGGACTCTGAACTCCAAAGACACAAACCCAAACCAAAAGGTTTCTTTTACCTGGTTGTTGCAGTTCCCAATAATCAGAGCATCTGCAAGAGCAAGCTGTCCCACTATCATTCCCTGCTCTAGCATCGGCGCTCCTGTTTCAGAAAGCCTGTTAGAGGTGATTACAATGGTGTTGTCATCATTTAAAACCATGACAGGGTCTGCCTAAAAAAAGCAACCAGAATAAATCAGGAATTCAAGAAAACACACAGATTTGCACTCAGAGAGAAGTCCAAAGGTCTTGTCACTTACAGTAAGTATTTCATAACTGAGGCAGATTTTTTAAACTAATTTGTCATGCCTATATTTGTGTATTTGTATGCAGGCTACAGAGTAATGCCTATCCACCTGGAAAACCAACAGCTCTTAGGGACTGCCAGAAAACACATGGTACAAGCATAGGAAGCTACAGCAAACAGAAAAACATATTTCCTCAAATGACACAAACTCTGCTTCAGCTTTTCCATACTTGAGGAACCAAATGTCATCAACAACCTTATAAATTCACATAGAATAAACTAAACATTCCAACAATACAGAAGAATCCTACACTATTTTAGTTTGCCTTCCCTTCCTAGAAATAAATAGCAAAGGAGATGAGCAAATGATAATGCTGCCATCCATTCTGGCAGTATTTAAATAAATACTCGTGTTACAGAGTCACACCTTATACAGAAGGAGGAAAGGAAAACACTGTCTCATTTGACAGAACAAAAAAAATTATTTTCCTTTTAACAAACTTTAGCAGTTGGTCACGTGACTGCTGCGCTAAGAGCCCGTCCGCCACCTGCCACGGTTACGCCGTATTTTCCGTTATCGACTGCTCAGGCGTTGCCAGTGGCATCGACCAGTACTCCAACACAGTACACTTGGAAACACAATCAAAGCACCAGCAAATCAGACTGGCTTCCACAACGACAGGACCAGAGCTGGCAGTCTCTCCAAAATACTGACCACGATAACTGCTTTGCTTTCAATTCCACCATTTTCTGAACACCAAGAGCAAAAGCAGTTAGGTGACCGAGTGTAGCTCAGCTTCGTGCTTCTGTCCTCAGCACCTCACGTGACCAGGTCTGACTCTTCAGACACTTTAGCAGCTGTCACTGTTACACCACTGCGAACGCATCCCAGTGATTAAAGTGGACAGGAACGCTGCCCCTGCGCGTGGCACACCTGCTTACCACAGAGGGGGTGGTACAGGAACACTTCACTGAACACGTCAAAAAATGTTACTTTTAAACTAACAACTAACAGGGAGTGGTATTCTCACCTCAATGAACGCTGCCACTTCCTGAAGCACCAGGTTCCACTCCACCTGATCTTCAGTATTGAAACGATGAGTGTAGTCTTCAATTTCATCTGACAGCTCCTGATGTAAAAGTTCACAGACAGACACTTCTCAAACGGAGAGCTTAACAGGCAGGCAGTAACTTTACAATTTGGTTAGCTGTGCTGGCTTTTAAGAGTAGTAATAATGATAAAAAAAAATTACTTGAGAACATATACAGCACACTTCTGACTAACACGGGAGCCAACACACGCTCTTTCAGAAGACAGAATGCCAATGTTACACTGAGTTTTGGCAATGCAACGTGTCTTTTAAGTAGGTCCAAATGCAAAGAATATCTGGAGTTAAGTATAACTATCCCACTCACATACAGCTATGTCACTGGTTATTACCATAAACTACAGATAACAAGGACTCAAATATGAGCTTACAAGTAACTTTAAATACATTGAGAAAGTGAACAGTATGGCTTTTTTAGATGCTACTAAACTAAGCTAGCAGTTCACGTAAGCTTAGACACAAAGACAGTAATGCAACCTACACAAACTTGTCAATACCAGAAGCTGCTTGCAGCAAGGTTGTCAGAGGGGTCTGCGAAGCATATGCTGCGGGGAGAAGCCGGCTGTTCCTTTGCTGTAGTTAAAGGGTACCTCCCTACCCAGGCTGCAGCTACTGGAATATTTTTACTTGGTGTTCAAAAAATGTTATCAAATCGTTTGAGCTTAAACTGTCATTGTTAAATGTCTGATTCACAGAAGATCCTCACTACGTTGGATGTCAGATATACGAGAAAAGCAATGATCAACATTGGCCTGTACTCTGTTTGTCGTACCTAAAGACTTGTGCTTGCAGGCATTCAGTGCTTTACACCCACAGCACAGGCATATGCAGACCGAGCCTCTCCAATTTCATAGCAATATCTACATCACTTAGCAAGGTTTAATTCTGGTGGGTCTCTGGAAGGTGCAAAATGTATTCAGGGTGTGTCCTAGACATAGGACAGGGAGATAGCAGTTTGGAAGGGAAGAGAAATAAGCTCAACATCAAGCTAGAAGACACTGGCTTTCTAAGCAACAGTGTGTCATGAAGACTTGCTAGGGGAGATTCCACCGATGTGTTAAATCCACTACAGGAATGAAGATTTACTCGAAGCTATCAGATGATTCCCACACTTTCAGATGAATAACGTGCATCTTACAGTCTGTTCCTAACTAATTATATAAATCTGTGAAGTTTTTCCTCTAGCCAAATGTTCACATCATACTGAATCTTTCCATAGCTCTGGCCAGGTTATTCCTTCCTTCTGTGGCATCCAATAGCACAATCAATTAAATGATGGGAAAAAAAATGAAAAGCTATGTTGCAGCAGCAGCTAACATCATAGATCTAATAAGTGGTATTTCAACTTAAATAGACTATATAATGGATTCCTTATTTAAGAGAAAACCCCTGAATAACCAGCCACCTCCCACCCCTTAGCATCTTTATCCTCATTTTAACCTACCTTTACAAGGTCCTTTACAACATCCATTTTGTTGAGCAAGAGACAAACCACTATAAACCTTGCATAGTAACGCAGCTTCTTAACCACTAATTCAGGCCTAAACACAACAACAAAAACACCACAGCCAAACTTGAGATTAAAATAGAACATAGATAGACAACAGGGGTCAGGGAGAGGAGGAGTTTAAGACTAGAGCAAGGCTGAACGCTCCACAGATTCAGAGTTGTAACTGAATTCATGTGGAGATCAATAGCTACCTGGCTGCTTAGAGGTTTATTTAAAATTGAGTACAGGGACATAAAATATACATCCAGAAAGCCACAGCCTCCCCCTTCCCCTTGCATGTATCCTTACATGCAAACTGGCACGGGATTCAGATAAAACAGCTGGCTCTGCAAACCTTTTGACAGTTCATGGGCAATACCTGACCCCACTGCATCACATGAGGATCACAGTTGGCTCAGAGTCCACCCACCTGGGACAACTTAGAGATCTGCAAGTCAGCATAGCCCATCATTACTCATCCATTTCTAAAATCTTCTGACAGCATCTAGAAACTTGCTTGGTCAATCCTACCTTGTCTGAAACAGTTCAAGCACTCAGACTGAAACTAAGAGATTTTTAAGAGAGAAGATAATAGGATCAACAGGTATCAGAACAGAGCAAGGAAACTTTCATCTTTTTGTGGCACACAGGCGCATGTAGACATCAGCAAGACCAGAGAGGTACAATTAGTTTAAGTCCAGAGATCCTTGAAGAAAGTCCCTAACTAACCTTCTGCATTTATCTTGACAATGACTTCAGATCATTTCTTTTTTAACTCTAATGAGGGAACCAAGGTTTACTGGCTAGAATGTAACATCACTGTCTAAAACCGAGTTCTCTACCTATTCTTATTTATAACTGTCTACGTTCTTGGCAGGCAGCACATCTTCTACACTGCCACAACACAGCCCTGCTTTGAGTGTACCTTTCTCAGTATAGTGTCTTAAAAACTAAGACATCATGCCTCCTGAAGCTCCTGGACCTTGTCCCAGTCAGTTAGAGGGCTGTTGTGCTGCAGTACTAACTGATGTTCCTCTGAAAAGCCTGATCAGAATCAAAGAGTTTCCTCTGCTTCAGCCCAACTGACTTCTCTTCCAGCCACAGCATACTAGGTCCCAGCACTGACACTGCTGAGGGCTCAAAATGACAAACTTTGGGGCTAATAGCTTTCTAGCCAGGACCAGATAATAGAATATTCCTCCAGTGATACAGCAAAGCTCTTATTTATACTGAGGTTTTTAATCATGGCAGGAAGATTAAAGAAACTTCCTCCAACAACACTATTTTTATCCCAGTTATGCTCCTACAGTTTATACTTATTTGCTGCTTTCATACACCGTTCCAGCCTTGAAAAAAACGAGGGCATTCGCTCAGACATACCTGTCTTCTTTGTTAACTTGGGAGTAGTATGACCGCTGCCTAATTGCTGAATAGAAGGAGAAAGCTTCATTGAGATAGCTGGTTTCTGAAGTGCGTAAGCTGCAGAGGAAGAATCAGATTAGCTCACTGCTTCAGACAGAAATCCATGCCAACCCCTCCCTTCCTGCCCCCTCAACCATCTTGTGCATCAACGGCAAAACTCCCTCCTCAAGTCACATCGCATGAAAGCCAGACTCTCCTTCTTTGTGCCTGCTGGGAAGACAGATTTCAGAGCTTGGATTCCATCTCAGATAACTACCAAATCTGCCCATCTTGTACCCATACGTGCAGGTGACAGGTTATGGAAAAGTTTACAGGAATATTAAGCTCCCAAAATTGCAAATTTTTTTTTTTCTCTTTTGCACAAGAGTCAAATGCAGCACGCATGGAAGACTTAGAGACACTTCTGAGGTAGGAGGTAAGTCCTCAGGCCACACCAGCGTGACCAGTGATATGGTGCCGGGCTCACAGGTACCTTTCTCTGCAGCACCCCCACGCAGTCCCAAGGGCCTTCGCATTCAGAAACGCGCATCACGACTCAGCTGGTACATTGATTTCTCCTGACTGAGTATCCAGATGTTTGGCAGGGAGCTGCCACTAACACTGCATTCCCCTGCTGAATCCTTTTCTATGCTTACTTACTAATAATGGTAATAGAGCTGCCCAATCTTGGAAGCAATTTCCCCAATTTGCCACCGCTTCAGCCCATACCGATTGTCCAATATTTGTCTATTTCACAAGAGAGAAAAGAAAGATTAAAAGGCATTCCCGAATTTCTCAGAACACCACACCAGACAAGACAAAGAGCCACAGCAGGGCCAAATTCAGCTTTCATCATGGGCGAGGCATACCCAGTCGCAGCCCCTCACCGCGCCAGCAGCACTGCATACAGACACCACAACAAGCACCGTTTATCTTGCATAAACTTGCGAGAGCTAGACATCAGTATGTTGCAGAAAATACACACAACAAAAGGTTACAGCTTCCCAGGAGAACACTCCGACTCAGCAGCCAAAGTGAGGTGTGAAAGACCAGAGCCCACGCTGCAGTAAGACGCTTCACACCATTCCAGATGGGATCTGCACTGCAGAAGCCATCATCCCAGCTTCTCCTTGGTAATATATTACAGCAACGTGCATTTAAGTAGAGCAAAAGGTTTTGTTAAAAAAGTCACACTGAAAACTCTGCAACATTTTAATTCATTATACTGTGAGCACAACAGGAAGAGACTATTCCCTCCCTTCATGCTTGAATAACGCAGTGAAATCTCAGTCTTAAGTGGGGCCCCTAGGCATACCGGAGCTTAAAGACACACCGAAATCCACAGCACACATCTGCCTACGAGACTCCCTTACCGATGTTGCTGTTGAAACTTCCAGAGTTTGGTGTAAACGTCAAATGTTCGCCCAAAATAGGATTGCCACTGCTTTTGCCCATACTGAGGTAAATCCCTGCAACAGACAAGTGACAAACACAGAGTTTGTGTCAATGTCGGAATAGCTTTGTTCAGAATTGATTTGAAATGCTCAGTAACTCTGCCTGCATCCAGCACTACAAGAACCACAATTCCTGTAGTATCTCAAAACCCCTTCTTACTGTCACCTGCAAGGAAATCCTGTATTATCAAGATCTGACCAGAGTATCTCTAAAAACATGCCACAAGCCAGACAGCATGTTCATTTAACATCTATATAGGAGAAGACTGCATACATATATCTGAGAGAAAGCAGCATGTATTAGGGGGAGGAAGACATTCTTCAGTGCTGTCGCCAAATTATTGCTTCTTGCTTTCAGACAAATTCTCTAGTCACTTTTCAAATGCAAAAGGATTGAAGTGATCGGTGTTAATAAAGGTCCTATGCATTTTGCAAATCTTCCAAGTGATTGTCTACATTTAATCACTGCTTGGGGACACAGAGAGCCAATGTCTCACACTGCCCAAGCTCTGCAGGTTCCATACAAATAAGGGCAATGCTGTAACATCAAACTGAAGGTGGGCAGCTTAACTATCATTTTTTTGAAGTAAAACTTCTTTTACAAAGACAGTAACTCAGCCTTCAAATGCAAGAACTGTAATCCATTCACTTATTCAAAGAATAGCAGAATTGGTCTAGTTATTCTAGTGTTTATTGCCAGTCAATGTCCACTATCCTTAATATCCTACCTGAGAGCATTTGTCCAGCTACAAATTAGACCGACAGTCCCTCCGCACAGCAGACCCTTACGAAAGGCTGACTCTCCCTCCCCAAGAGATTCAACAAAATGAGTCCTGTCCAGCAGCGTCCACCAGTTATACAGGTAGACATCCACTTGTGGAAACATATGATATGTTTACAGTGTATTTATATGGTATTTATTATGAACATATGACACACTGTACACACAAGCCTGTTCTCTCCAGCTGTGCCTGGGATTCTGGAATGGCTACTCCAACACGCACAGCAGCAGCAGATGGAAGCAGTGCTCTCCATGAGCGAGTTAACAGGAGTCCAGTGATCAGGTATGTGCACAAACATTGGTGTTTAGGGACAAATACAGTCTAAAGGGCAACAAGGAAATCCATGCTCTCTAACCCCTGTAAAAATGCCTTTATCAAGGTTCCTCAATATTAACAGGTTCTCAACAGCATCAGAAGAACCGGCTTACAAATAATCACTCCAAATAGGAAATAACCGTGTTCCCACATGCATTTTCCAACAGGTGACTGAAAACATCTTACCATCTTGCCAAAAGGGAAGTAATTTTATGGTTATATGCACAGAAAGCTAAACTGGACTCTTAAAATATCATAGTAAAAAAAACCCTACCCAAGAGTAAACAGAATAATTTAATGGAAATTAGTTCATTTAGACTCATTTAGACTGATAATATTTCTTCTTACTCATTAAGAAAATAATGTTTTTAAATGTATGTGGTTGTTCACTGTGTTTCAGAGACAGACCCTACAACATCACACCTACATCAGTTGTCCAAATGTCACCAGGTCGAGCAAGCATATGGATGTTCACCGCTAACATTCACTGGGTCAGGTTACAGCATCACCACGACATTTGTCACCCTCTAACTCATAGTTAGAGACATGTCAGAACCCGAGACTATCTGGCTTCTTCTTACCAGTCTCCAGTGCTATTAGGCGAGTTAGTCAATCCAGTTCTGCTCTCATACCTCCACTCGATTTCCATGCTGTGATCTATTTCCCTTCACCCCACAACTCTACTGTAGTCCCCAGGATATTAGCTTTAAAGGTTTGCGCTCTCAATCCTAACAGCAGGCCGTCTCCTAGGACTTGCATGAACCCTGGAGCAAGTGCAACAGAGAAGACCAAGAACCATCAGTCTTGCTGAGCACATTGCCTACAAACCTCTACTGAAGCCGATTCAAAGGAGGTATACAACTTTACGTGGAACAGCTTTTCCAAAATGGCATAATCTTTTGATTCAAGACTGATTTCTTCAGGGAATGCTCTCTCAAATCACTGTGCTGGTTAACATACCATCCAACACCTCAGCCTCCAGCAGACGGGCACAGAAAAGCAGCATATTCCACTTCCAAGCCTGGGAGGTCGAGCCTGAGGGAAACACCACCTTTTGGAAACCGTGCCACGTCTTCTGGAGGAGTAAGACAAGCTAAGTAGCACACTACGCCTTCCAGAGCAGCATACTGGCATTTTTCTGCTAACCGTAATTGCTTTAACAGCACCCTAGGTAGAAAAGGAAATTAATATTCCTTTGCTCATCAGCCAACTATACTTCCCACACAGCTTGAAGGGACCCAGCTTAGTTACTACATGTAAATTGAATCTGTTATCAGCTATGACTCTCACCAGCCTGGAAAACCATTCCAGTACTTAATGCTGCTATTCGATGAAGATGCCAAGGATTGTACCCCCCCAGAAAAAAAAAATCCCCTCAAACTTGCAATTGGCTGCTCAACATCTTGGAACATACTTTGGTGTAGTGAGAGGTAAGCAGGAGCACAAACGTGCTTTAGGGCACCAACACCTTCATCCAAATGCAGCTTGATACAAACACATGCAAATTTAAAGCATTTACTGCAACAAATGATTCACCACTTTCTATTGTTGTAATAGATGTAAACATTTTAGCTAAACAAAAGAAGTTAAGAAACTGTCCAAATACATGCCGAAGATATATTGCAGGCTTTGATGTAGCAAGAGATAGTGTTAAATTTAATTAGAACATAAACAAATTTTATGTTTAAAAAACAAACTAAAATAAAAAGTGAATACAAATACAAAACAGCACTAAAACTGACCTTTAAAAAAACATAATAAAAATCAAGGTTCCCTGGCACTAACTTACAGAATGACTGAATTAGGAAGCTGACCCAAAGAATTCCACCTGTAGTAAAATGGGCTTCCTAGGCCACGTTGCTTAGGACATTTGAGCAAAGGTCTAACATTAGGAGACAAGAAAACATACCCTTCTTCTCTCAAACACCCAGAAGCAGGTATGTGCACAAATGGAGAAATCAGCAGGTAACTATCTGCTGACCATGCTTATGCATACACCCCTCATCAGTAAGCTCATACGCTCTTTACACCTCACCTGTCCTCTTCCCTCGCGTGCCTCCGTGTCCCCCCCCGTTCTGCACCTTCCTCTGAACGAGCCTAAGCATTCTTACAAAGCCTAGTTCAGCTCACTGTGCCGCATTAGTTTTGAACATATGAAAATTAGTGGCATTTTAAAAAGCCTCTGCTAGCGCAGTGAACACGTGTTTGGCCGCTGGTGTCCAGAGTCACTGCTGGGTGTCCACATGCATATTTCTCAAGCAGCGTGCTCGCCTAATTGCAGCTGGCATAGCTGCACAATACCATGCGATTCCTCAGCTCCCCAGGGAACAGGAAAGATCTCCATGGAAACAGACAGTAGCACTTGTTCTTTTGATAGTATTCTGACACGGCTGTAATAAAACTTCATTTATGACAATGCATTACCGTGGTTTCACCACGGATTTTTGCAGATAAGAGCTGCCATTTCTGCCATCCATCTACCGTTTCACGTTCTGAACATCATGCATGTTGCTCCCATGCATCAGGAAATTTGTGCTGTGAGAAAATGGATGCATAAGCAAAAGAGGACATTTAGTGCAGATTTTTAATTCAGGGGACTTTTAGACCAGAGGACATTATTTGGTGAGAAACAGCCCAAAATACTGCTATAGTAAAGACTCTGTTGATTGGCAGAGTGGATTATTAATACAGCTCCTCCCACTGAAGGAGACATACATGATTCAGAAGCAATTATACCCCCAACTCGAGAGAAAAAGACCTACATTATAGAAGGACATCTTGCATCTTCCAGGCCTACAGAAGGACAATAGAGCAACTTGGAGAGAAAAAGGCGACAGTCTCCACCTCCTCGGGGTGTGCAGGCAGTGGTAGGGGTACTCATGCGATCAGCTTGACAGGAGGGAGGAAGTGGCAGCAGGAAGGAATCCAGATACAGAGGAGGGAATGGAGATGCTTTGACTTAGGACAGTTCTGTCCAGACAAGGAAGACAGTCAAACACTGCGTTACAACAGCCTCCAACAAGTGGAGACTGTTTCCAATTTCTTGGCTTTTAAAACACTCCAAACTGGACACGAAGACACAAACACAGATGTTCCAAAAGGAGGCGTTTCTCACGCTGGGCACAGAAGACTGGTTCCCTTGTGGCACTAGAGTAGCTGGTGGATAAATTCCATACACAGTCTAGAATTTTATCCAATTCTTGCTGTATAGTCTCAGCAAAGACCAGCACTACTTATATGCTCATAATTCATTTTCTGTCAGTAGTTCGCTTCAGCCACGCTGCTGGCAGAAGCCAGATAATACTGGCTGAAAACCAGTTAAAGGTGCTGAGGTTTGTTTGGCCAGCACCACATGGAAGCTGTCGCGCAGGGACAGCTTCCAGAGATGTAAAGATGTTGAGAAAGTCCTAGAGACTCAGCAGTACACTTCGAAATGGAAGGTTACAATAACTGTAAGTTTAACATTCAGAGCTTTAAATACATTCACGGTTTTGACAGGTGATAAAAAAGACAATTTTCTTTTATGTTCATAGGCTTGCAGTAATTACAGGCTCCTGTTCCCAGAACCTAAGCAGCAGTGGGATAACGGCATTGTGGCGCGGCTTCCCCATCACCTCTAATAACCCACAAAGCACACCAGCAGCACTCACAGCACCTTGCCGCACTGATGCGGTCGGTACGAGGAGCCAGTCCCTCCTCGGTGTACCAGGCAGGGTACAGCCTGCAGCATTACCTGAAGCTAACGTGGCCCTGTTGTTTCTACATCAGCAGCAGCAGCATGGAACAAAACTAAGAGGTTCAACCTGCATCTTACTAGAAGTCTACAAAATAAATGGCTAAACACTCTCACCTCTACCGGTAAAAGGACAGCAGCCGCGATTCTTGCAGCCTGCACAGCGAGCAACAAGACCTCATAATCTGGGAAAGTATGATCTATGTGGAAAGTCTTTTCATTTCTTAAAGTTTCAAGCTCCTCCATGATACTGCACACATTTAAGCACTTTTTAACATTAAAAAGAAAGTAACTGGTGACAGTACACCATGAAAAACTGCCTCCTAACACACTCCCTCTTTCCAGCCTTTTTCCAAGAAAAATGCAAGTGGGAGTGTGGAAAGGAGAGCAGACAGCATTTGGAACATAATTAACAGTTATTTCTAACTTATAGCTCAGGGTGTTCAAAAAGGGAGCACAAGCACTAGAAAGACAGCCTCCCCTCTAACTGATTCTAGCAGTCATGGCCACAAAGCGATGGCATCGATGGCAGTGTGAGCACCAAGTATACTTTGGAGCAGCCACCTTGGCAGATCATCATATGTTTTCCTCAAATGCTGTATTTGGCATCTGTATTGGGAAGAGAGGAAGGAAATGCTACTGAAACAAAGACGTGGCAGGCTGAGCCCCTGCATTTTTGGCAGCAGCAACAGCTAAGCAGCTGCCAACACAGCTATAGGCTCAGTTCCCTGTAGCCAAAGTGCCCAGAGGAGGTTTCAGGAAGGAAATCATTTCTCTCCTCTCCCTCCCCCACCAATTCTTTTCCGTGAAACATGGTAGGGACACGAGAAAGGCATAAAACACAGCAGCAAAGGCCATCATCATCTTCAAAACGGAAGGCGGCAGGCATGCATCAAATGCATTTATTATGCTAGAGGGAAAAGCAAGCAACTGGACTAAGAATTAGGATACTTGCCAAGTCATTTCCAGGTGAACTACCCAGAAGAGAGCAAGCGCTAACAGAGGAGATACCTGAAAATTATAATGCTGCTTTATCCTGTCATTATGCTCACAGGAACCACAGGCCTTGTAGGAAAACTGGTGGTCAAGTTCAGTGCAAGAAGCAACCATGTCAATTGTGTCGAGCTACAGTAAGGACGGATGCAGGCTCCCGTTCCGCTGTGTTCTGATTTTCACACAGCAGAGCCGGCTGCTGAAGCCCATCTCTCTATTTTTATTGCCCAAATTTAATCAAAGGCATTTTCCATTTTCTTTTTATCTAGCTGGATAAAAAGGTTTCCTTTTGGCAAAATACCATGGATGCACACAAAAACTACATCTCTCATCTGGAAATATGATACAAGTATTAACCCCCTCCATAGCCAAAGGGAAAGACAGAAAGGCTGTAGGTGCTCTGCTCTGTGATCTGAACTTCAGCATCACACACCCAGACATGAACTGTTATCAATTCGTACTCTTCAGTCACTCAGGCCAAAATTTCAAGCAAGCTATATCAGAAAGCCAATGTAATGGAATATACATTACTGGAAATCCTGGCCTCAAGATCTCAGCCCTTTTGCTGTAGACTGTTTCTTGGGGTGCTGGACACAATCACCAAGAACTCCTTGTCTCTACTGCCCATTTACCATTCAGATTTTGGAGCACAAACTGTTTGTTTTGGATTTGGTAATCAACTTCCAAAGCACATGAAAGGATTATCAATAGCAGGGGGAGGGGGGAGAAATTAAAAACATCTTTGCTAACCATCTGTGTTTGAATAACAGCAAGCTATACAGCAAGCCCAAACATACAGTATTACTCAGAGACCGGTAAGAGGCTGAACTGCCAACAAGATACAAGCTAAAAAACCACGTTGCTTAAGAGACTCTACAGCAAAGCTTAGAACTAAAACAGCTCTTGAACACATAATCTTTAACTCAGCATATATTGACATAAACAGGACGCCTATATCACTGTCCAAACGCAAAGTATTTTCCTTGAACTCCCCGTACTCTTATTCCCCTTCTTATTCCTGCTGACATAACAGCTAGACTTTCTACACATTATTGCAGAAGTTTTGTAGACAAATGCACATTTTACCTTTCTCCACAGTTCAAATTAAGCATTGGTATCACCAGACACATAAAGGCTGTGGTTTGGATGTTTCTGTTTATTGCTTCCTAAATTTCTTCCCCCCAAAATATTCCCTCCCCCCATGTCCTCCTACCTAGGTCAATCTTTCTCATCGCTTTTTTTTTTGGTACAGTGACTGGGGGCTATGAGACTTGCATGCTATTGACTGTATATGGCCACACCTAGTCCTTAACTGTGTACTTCATACACAACATTTCAGTACGAAGTCTATCAATTTCACAGCATTTCCAACTTCTAGTGTACTGTTAAGTGACATGGCTGAGACATTCAGCTCTCTTTCTCACATTTCTTTCCCTGCAGACCTTCTTGCCTACATGGTCCAAAACTACACATACACAGGTGCACATTGTTCTCTCCTAAACAAACTTACTGGGTTTGAGTTCAAAGTGTTCATTGTACAACTGACTTCAGCATCACTCGCACACTACAGTGTGTTTCAATGCTCTTCTGAAGGAATACTGTCAAAAATGCACTAACCTTAAGCCATTGAATAGCTGTTTAGATTTATCCAATAAGTAGCAAAAGTCTGTCACTGTTTTCCTCTCTGCTTGAGGAATGTCATCTTCAGCTCCTCCTGATGACATGATTTCTTTTAGGGCAAACTCAGTCCTATGAAAAAAAATAGCCACATTACTCAAAAATTGAGGCTACTACAAACTCATCCAGATTAGATGCATGTACAGTTCCATGTGGATGGTAACAAAGAGCATGCAATTCTCCCACAGGTTACTCTTCTCAAGACTCCTTAAAAATCACAGCTGAGAATCAAAGCATGGGACTGATTACTGCACAATGCACTAGTTAACAGAGCAAAATTAAAAGTGGTACAACAGTCATAAAATAAAATAACTCTGAGGACTGTACTCACAAACACAAAAATGGCAACAAAAGGACTGTAACACAGACAGTACTTGGGTTTCATACTTGGACAAAGAAATCCTCTCTAAATTTGCCTTCCTGCAGAGGTGTTTATCTTGCAACCGTATTTAGAGAGACTAGCATCAGTTCTGTTTACATTTCATTTTCTTCTGCAGCCATTGAAAACTGTAGCTCACTATTTGCTATTGCTAAAACAGCAATTTTAGACAGAATGCTAAAAACATCCTGCTTCGTCTCCACTTCTTCATGACTGTTTAATTCTATGTCTTGCACTGCCCACAATTATACCTGCAGATCTATTTTTACTGTTCTTATGAGCAAAATGTCATATTGTACAGTAATCACCTGAATAAAAAAAAAAAAAGAAGATATAACATAGATAGATAATCCTAGTATTGAGTAAGGGATATGAAAGCCTATAAAGGCAAAGTGGCTTTTTAAATTTTACTTGAAACATACATAGACATAAAATTATCCTTTTGGCATCCAAAGGTAAGCTACAAATTTCTCAGCAGCAGCAACAAAACATGCTCCTCTGAAAATGGCTGCCAGGTCTTTGGCTCTTCTGCGCTCTCTAAGAATTTTAGTGCAACATAAACACACCTCTACACAGGCAAATGCAGAGCTTTTGCTTTCAGCAGCTTCTCTACCAGTTCTGGTAAGCACTTTTGTTAAGCAACAAGCTTCCGTTTGTGCAGAAGCGCTGTTTGGATGCTATTTGTATAAAAAATTACCTACAAGTCCAAATTCAAGCCAGGAAACGGCAAAGCTAACTCCTTACGGTGATTGGAAAGTACCCTGAAGTATCTTTCATCGATTGTCACGGAAAACCTTCACAATAACCAAAGAGACTTTGGAAATACTTCCCTGAACAAACACTTCATGCCCACCAAATGCAGAAGAAACCAGCAGCTCCCCCCCGGCTTCTGGGAACAAGTCAGTGAGCGTATCCTGCCGACCCAGCAGCTGCACGATTTCCCAGTTTAGACAAGATGCAGCACACGTTCACGTGTCTTCTGCACCCCGCCGACAGCGCACCAGAGCCCCAGTGCAGGGAGATGGGGTGCACTGCACAAACCACTTGCTGAAGAGTTCCAGAAAAAGGTAGGAAGCGTGTACTTCTTGCCAGGTAACTGCAATACGGGTGCTAGACAACGTAAGGGAGTTCAAAACAGACCAAGCAGATGTCCAAAGCTGTTGGTGTGAGCCTGGCAAAGCAGGGCACGAACACTGTGAAGCACCAGCCTGTGTCTGACATCTCTAAACATCCACATTCACACAGCATGAAACAAACAACACTGGGTACTTCAAGCACCAACATACGACACCAAAGTGAACAGCGAGAGCTAAAAACCAGCCGTGAGCAGGAGCCAGGAGGTGACTCAGGAATTTCGGGAAGAGTGGCAGTACCCCGGGTCCTGGGTGCTCCGCAGCAAGGGTGACCTAAATCCTGCGGCGAGGCCCGTGGATCCCGCAGCGCTCCTCTGTGGTACGCCAGGCACTCCAGAGCAGCTTCAGACACGTTGGCAAAAACTGAGGAGCTTGCTTAAATGGCAAAGCACGTTTCACACAGTCTGTACATCATTCTTGTAATTTAATGGTAAACCCAATTTCATTTTACACTGCCCTTACGTTACACTATCCAACCACCCCAACCCCTGCTAACGTCGGCCAGCTGAATCCGTTAGCCCTGGCGCAGGCCAGTGAAGCCCACTGCAGGTCTGACGCTGAGGGAGTCCAGCAGCCCCACTGTGCAGAGGGCCATTTACACAATCAGTAAAAGATATGCTAGAAAATTCACTGCCTGCCAATCCGAAAGGTATCAGAAGACAGGAAAAATATTTGTTGCAAAGAAAGAAGAAAAAAACCTTTCAGGTTAGAGACAATTCAGGTGTATTTTGAAAGCCTACTCCAAGCCCAGCCAGTTCTTCAATATTTAGCACAACACTCGTTTGTGGAAAGTTAGCAGAATTGAGAGGAAAAAAAAGAGGAAAAGGGGGGGGGGAGATTACCAAACTGAAAACAAAACATTGGTGAATATTCTGTATGGTCAGCCTCCTGATGTGGCTATTGGCACGTGGCTTTGGACCTGTTACTGAAGCAGAGGGCAAAAGGACCTTTTCTGCTCACAGAAAGAAACTGCCCGATAGCAGGGGGAACAACCTGTCTTCTGATCAGAGACTGCTGCTGAGGGAACCTAGGAAACAAACCACGTTTAAACATATCTCTGACACTGCACAGAAACCTGGAAAATTAGTATACCCTGGAGACACTGCACGAGGACATTCAGTTTTTCCTTTATTCACAGGTTCAGAAGTGAAAAAATGCAGGTTGTAATCAAGCCACACAGATGGTATTGAGCCAACCAGTAGCCTGAGTTTAGGCTAAAATGTGGTAGCACACAGCTGGGGTGAGGAGTAAGAGGCAGAGAGATGAAGCAGCACACAGAAAGAGCACAGTCAAGGATTTACTTTTTCAAGGAGAAGAAATGAAGTTAAGTCTCAGTCACTCAAACTTCTCTCCAAAGAAGAATCCCAACTGGTAAAACAAACTGTTCCACACAGATGTGGAACTACAGTACCTGCAAAAATACATCTTCATTCTACAACTAAGCTGAAATCTTCAAAACCACATACACCAACATGTGTATACATACATCAAGAATTTAGCTTGTATTGTTTCAGACATCAATATATCAGTAAATGCCTGATCAAGGTCCACTTTAAAATGAAGCTGTCACAAGCACAAAAAGCAGAGATCTAAAGCAAAAAAAAAACCACACCACCAAAAAAACGTGAAGCACCAGAATCACAAATATGAAAGGAAAGGACAGGAGAACAAAAAATTCATCAGAATACTAAGATAGATGATTAGTTCAGGAGGAAGACAACAAACGCCTGTATCCTCTAAAATCAGTATCTTACAAAAGTTGGCATTCATTTGCAAGAAGCACGTTTGGTTTTTATGTCTAGAGGGCCTGCCTGCCAGGGAACGTCTTACTACAACAATAAAAGATTTCCAATATAACTGGCTGTCACACGGACTTCGCAAAGACAGTAAAAACTAGATTGTGGTGAAAAATGGAAGAGTTCCACTGCACAGTATTACCCCTACATTTTCTGTTCTTCAAGCAGACGATGACCATCACTAACATCGGATGCTCTGAGCGTTGCAGGGAGGGTTATCGCGGAAACCCGAACATGACCAACCCAGTGGTTTAAAACAAACTGATGTACTTACATCATTGAGGTACTGCAGCTCAAACTTTTGCTGTGTCTGTGTGATGGCAAAATTTTTGCAGACCTTCTGCTAAAACTTCTCAGTTTGTTCGTTACTTTATTTTCCATTAAAACTAATACTCAGCAATACAATATTGATACAAAAAAGGCTGAAATACAGCTAATAGTAGTAAACCAAAACACCTCATTACGATAGTTGCTGCCGTGAAAACAACCCTACCACTCAGCATTCCAAATATGCCCTGTACCTGGTTCTAATCTGCATTGTCATATGTATTTCACAGGATATAAAGAGACTCGCATGCTAGACCTGGAATAAAACACTCAATGCATACTTTCATCAGCATGCTTTGAATTACACATATAATGCTTATTCTAAAAAGGGCTTCGAACAGAACTCTCTCTGAAAACCTCAAAAACTTCTGCTCTGTATCATGGTCTGTAAAAATTGTATCTGCCAGCTTTTCAGACACGCTTAGCCTAACTTCATTGTTTGTCAAACATTTTGATGGTATTCCTCTCACTCAACCTTAGGCACCTGAACAGAAAGACAGATGCAAAAATTAATCTCATTTTCCACTGACGCTTTTAGAGGGTGGGAGGTGACCATAAGACACTGGATCCAAGACGGCAGACTGAATGGAGAAGACTCTGGGTGCTTATGAAAAGCTGTTCCATTAGTACATAAATTAAACACAGAATTGTCAATGCGCTCTTCATTTCTGGGTTATTTTATAATAAAACACAGCTAAAAGAAGAATGAAATCAAACCTTAGTTATCCACACAATTATGAAACTATCTCTGTTCTTAATGACCTGAAGACGCAAGCACAATTCTGTGGGGTAGCACAGACACAACAGCCACACCACCTCTGGGATGACAGAACCAGTATGCTCCAAAATAATCCACTTCGGACACTGACAGTGGATGAGACCGAGTTTCACACTCTTGCAGGATAATTAAAGGCACCTTCTGGCTCTGCCACATCCTGTGCTCAGAAAACAGGAGCACTTCTAAACTATCCAGCGAATTTACACACGTACACAGTACAGTGTAAAGTCCTACTGAAAATCCTTCAAGGTTACACTTCGAAAGTAAGCAGGAGTCCTGCTCAGAATGGACTGCTTGCTTCCTCATTACATGTCCAATTTATCTTCATGATGATCATAAAGTAACACCGTTCAGAAAATACATTGTGAAAATACTCGGACTGAATCACATCATGGGCAAATAGAGTCTTCCTCCTAGGAAAAAAATTATCAGGAAAAGAAGTAAGGGGTTCAACCAAGAAGAAATAAAAGCAGTGAAGAATTAAGCAGCGTAGTAACAAGGATGACAATTTCCCTCTGAGAGATATCTTTAGAAAAGCTGCCAGAAGGTAATTCTTCTACAGATCTCAGACTCAAAGAAGCATTTTGGTTACAGACATGAAACAGGCGCTGCTGCAATTTAAACCCTGGTTTCACTCAGCCACAGCACATGCCTGAATACAAAGCAAAGATGGAAATATAAAGGACAATGGGAGCCATTAAAATGACAGGTGAAGCTGGCTTTTCCAGCTGATCGAGAAGGAAAATAAAAATAGTCATCTCATGCACTGGTCTTGGGTTCTCATGCTCTGGAGGGGGTGCTATTTGGTGCTGTACAGAGAAAGAATTCCTATCACGAGCAGCTCAGGAAAGGAGGAGGTCTTCCCTGCACTGAAGACTGTGTTCTAATGCAGCAGCGTTACAGACAGGAGAAAGAATTATTATTAGAAACAGCAAGTGGGCACAGCAAAGGGAGGTATATAGCTACTGACATCGCCCTTTCCTCAGGGACTGCTGAGTGCCAAATGAAAACATATAAATAAAATGCAACCAGTAGCACATCCACAGTGTGCACCTCTCCTTCTCTTTGATACTAGCAGCAACCCCACAGATCTGTGCTCCTCCTCTGCAGGCAGTCAGTTCTCAGTCAGTTTAGACAGCCCAGCTATACCAGAAATAACACCTACTTAATTTTGTTCTTTTGTTTGATGCTTTTTGCTTTCTTTCATGCTAAAGAAACTGTTGGGCTGTTTTGCCTGACAATTTTTTTCTTTTTTCTTAAGTAGCACACGCTCAAAAAAAATTCTCTCCAGAGTCTGCAAAAGGAGACACTGAAACATTGGTTTAAAAGACTGTTAAAATAATTCAGAAAATGGTGACTTCCAGCAGAACTTATTATTCTGTCAAAGATTTTGCCAACTCCTCAGGCCATACAAGGCAGAAAAATCGTGCTAGCCAAGCGCTGCACTTGGCGTGCCAGGTTCTTTCCAACGCACTCTCAGAACGCACAGCTCCCGGTCTCCGTACCGCGCACCACGAGACCCCGCACCGCAGCATCCAGGGCAGAGGCGCCCACGGGCCTCCCCGAGGACGGCACGGCTGCGCAAAGGCGGCAGGAGGAGGGGTATGGGAAACGGATGAAGGTTTTGTGATGCTGGCCAGTATTTTTAAAGTTATGTGTCACTTACATCACACGCGTTTCCACTTCCCTGTGGTTTGCCGTCTTTTGGCTAAGGTTTTCCAGGCTCCACTGGAAGGAAAAAAGAACGCTGAAGTCAACAGCATGCACTTCTACTGGCCCTAAACTGGGACTCAGGCCTGTAAAGCAATGGTGAACGTTGAAAGAATACTCTGGGTTCAAGCAAATCGAGCTGACAATGAAAGCCAAGCACAGATAAGTAACTACTACATGCACACCTCCTTTCCCCAGATTTATTACTTAGCCAGGGTCACTATAACCTGCCATTCACTTGCCTGGTAGAGGCAGTCATAACTTCACACCTGACACTTACAAGGAAGTAACACCTCCCTCCACAGAAAACTCCGTGATACTGTAGCTGTACAGCACACTGCACGGGCAGCAGTTCTGCATGCATCAACTCCGTTGAGCAAGGACAGGTGGAATCAGGGACAGTTTCCTAGAGCTGCACAGCAGAGTTGGCTGGATGCACCTTGACCTCCCGACAGAGCATTCGTACAACTGATCTGTCCTTTCTTAGGCCATGCCTCTGCTGGGTTGTGGAATCATCACTGTCTCCTGCCTTCCAGGCAACCTGGACAGCCCCATCACATGAGTATTTGGAGGATAAAAGCTGTGAGTACCTATTAGCAGTGCTTTATCTACTTCATCTAAATGGTCAGTTGAAGGAACAACTCTCTTCTCACTAGAGCATCAGCATTAGACTTAAACCCCTCATCTTGTACTACTAGAGGCAAACAATCTCATTACAAAGACTTTAGCGGCACATTTGTTCCGTTTGGTATTCTACCAAGGAAATCAGAGTCCGTAGTACTGAACACCAGCAGTATGGAGCACAGATACTTCACATACATGATATACAACCTTTCTTACTTCAAAACTAAAAGAATTTAGTCTTAAATCTTTAGCTATTTATGCTTTAAACTATCACTTTCAGAAAAAATCGTATGACTTTGTAAGTATAAGCACGAGCGCATCTTTCAGAAGCGACTCTTCCAAAAATCAGAACACGTCACTCATTGTGTCATTTTAACAGGTGACGTCACACACCTCACAAATACTGATCTCCATGGCATTCCAGCCTTCCAAAGATAAAGTTTGGTTGTTAAACATTCACACTACGCACGGGAACAAATTTATTACAATGCAGAGAACTGATCAATGTGACCCAGTGAAACTTCTTGGCTAAAATTAGAATGAGAATCTGTATTTTATTTCAGGCTCCAGTCGTTTTCATTACTGAGCCTTCAGCTCCATCCCTTAAATAACCCATACACAGCCTTCTGAGCAGGACAGCAGATGCAAATCTAACAGGACAATCCAGAATGGTTAATGTTGGGGACAGGGATAGAAGGGAAAGGAAGAGCATTCTCTTTTCTTTTTGGAAGAAACGCTCTTGATTTTTTCATCCATCCACCTGAAAAGAGCAAACTGCAAACTAAGCAGTCAACTAGGGTTGACTATATTGATTAACGTTTAGCCTGAGAATCAGAACTTTCTGTGACAGCTGTAACACAGAAAGGTAAGCTGCTGCGTCAACTACAAGGCCTAAACTCTTGCCGATCCGGAGTTTCACTGCTTGCATCAAATACAATTGGCTTGGGGTTTACCACTGAGGTTCTGATTAACATTAAAATTCTGGAGCTGAGCAGAAAGTATGTGCTTAGGCAAGGGAACTAATGACAGGGGTAAGTGATGGCTGCATCCTGATTCACAGCTTCATGGATAGTTTTACCATTTTAATCAGGAAATCACAGCACAGAAATATAAACTCTGTTTTTCCAGTGCTTCCCACTCCTTATTAGATGCAAGTGGTAACCAAAAAAGCAAAAGCAAACACACTTTCTACATCTATCTTGTTGACACAGGAATTTCCCCAAACTCAGATGTTATTAGAACTGCTCTCCACAGAAACCAGTGGTGGAAAACACATTCCAATCTATCAGGATTTTAAAAGTCTCAAACCCTGAGTCAAAGAGACCAGCTCTCTTTTCATCCTGACACATCTCCCACAGCATCACTGCCAAAAGGGGATGTGGTATCAAGCCAGATGCCAGCTGGTATCTATTTTTTATCTCCAAATTAATAGCACAGATAAAACTAAGGTCTTGATCATTCATACCCAAAGCCTAGTATCATCACGTCTCAAATCTCTAACGAGAAACATCCAATCTCGACTTCATCAAGCAAGATGCCTACCTTTGCTCTCTCTTTGCCTCTCCTTCTCCAGACAGGCATACTCGCCCCTTGTGTGTTCGTTCAAAGCAATACTGCCCATTTCAGGAAAACCGTGCGTTTCCTTGTACTCTGCCAAGAGTGTTAGTCCTGACAGAGCCTCAGGCAACACAAAATTAATCAGAACCCAGCTTCCTTCACTCCTCTCACCAGAATACCTAATTCTCCACTGACCGCCACTGTCCCAGAGTCCATGAAACACCACTCGGTTCTACTCAAGAAACACTGAAATAAATAAATAGCAACGCCCCACACACACAGGCTCCTCGGCACCGAACGCTTCACAGACTGCTGGAGTCAGCGCTACAGAGGGAAGGGCAAGGAGCAGTTCTGTATCAGACCATTTCTTCACAAAATTTATCGGGGGGAAAAAGGATTTCTTTATTATTCTAAGGTTTTCAGTAGAAGTTGGAACCAAACACAGACATTTCTCATCCCCAACCACTGTTCACCTCGGGGCATGTCTGCACTGCAGTGGCTGCAGCTCTTCCAGACACACCAAGCTCCTCTTCCAGCAGCTCGCTCGGGCGCTGCAGGAGGCATCTGCGAGGGGCTGCGAGCCCACCGCGGCAGTCCAGGAGCTCGGCAATGCCCAGGTCTAGCTTGAAGAACAACTAGATGGCTTCTGTACCAGCTGCGCTCACTGCTGTACGGACATGCACACAGAATACACAATGAAAAGGACTTGGGCAGAGCCCAGGCTTTGGGGACATGTTTTGTTTGAATGCCACAATAAAATGTAACTTAAGAAACACATAGCTATTTTATTGAGCTGATAAGGCCGGTCAGATTATGTTCTCTCTGCCCGGCCGTTTGCTTATTTCAAAAGGGCACCAAGGAGAAATGCAGTATGAGCTAGGAGGGTGAAAAACTTCTATTTTGTAAACAAATTACAGCGTGGCTAACTGAAAATCACCTGCAAACGCAACTAGTTATACTCCAATGCGGAATTCTCCAAGAACGTATTTTCCTATAAAATATAACGATTTTACAGCTCACTTGGAGAAGTAGTAGTATGCCAAAGATTACGGAAGAGGGAAGACATTTTAAAAAAACAGTAAAAACCTAAAAAACCAGTGAAGCTTGTGACAGTGGCCCATGCACTTGTGCCCGAACAGTCATCCTCTCTTTCACAGAGGGAGGAAGCCTGGTCCCCCACAGACCTGCGTGTGGCCCTGCTGACCTTTCCCTGCCCACCGCAGTAAGCCCAGCTCTCGCACCCAGCCAAGGGAACTGCTCCACAGTGGCAGGACTCCACACACGCTGACCAGCTGGCCAGACGACTCCCTGCAAGACCTGACAACTCTCTTCTGTCTGTCCTTCCCTCTAATAGATGCACTAAACAAACCCCTC